>Ga0070713_100001777_pt1 | contig 13900 bp, 13 predicted proteins | sample LARL82metaG_FD_65465 | JGI IMG/M metagenome (GOLD analysis project Ga0070713, IMG submission 65465) | Corn, switchgrass and miscanthus rhizosphere microbial communities from Kellogg Biological Station, Michigan, USA - LAR L8-2 metaG | ecosystem: Host-associated > Plants > Roots > Rhizosphere ... | reverse complement strand
ATCAGCGCCGGCACCGCCTCGAGCAAAAACAGCCACTGCCAGCCCTTCAGCCCGCCAAAACCGTGCAGCCCCAGCAGCGCGCTCGACACCGGCGCGCCGAACACGGTGGAAAGCGGGATCGCCACCATGAACCAGCCGATGATCCGCGCCCGGTAAACGCCGGGAAACCACAGCGTCAGATAGAAGATGATGCCCGGAAAGAACCCCGCCTCCGCCGCGCCGAGCAGCACCCGCACGACATAGAAGCTCGTCTCGCCCTGCACGAACACCATGGCGCCGGAAACCAGACCCCACGTGAACATGATGCGCGCGATCCACCTGCGCGCGCCGAAGCGTTCGAGTGCCAGGTTGGATGGAACCTCGAACACGAAATAGCTGAAGAAGAAGATGCCGGCGCCGAGACCGTATGCGGTCGCCGAAAGCCCCAGGTCCTGGTTCATCGTGAGCGCGGCAAAACTCACATTGACCCGGTCGAGGTAGGCGACGAAGTAGCAGATGATCAGGAACGGCACGAGCCGCGCGGAGAGCTTCCCGATCGTGCGTCGCTCCAGTTCAAGCATCAGAAAAACAACGCCTGCCGCGAATCGCGGTTGCACTATGGCGAGTGGCGACCGTCGCTCCAAGAGTTTTGACTAACCTGCGCCGGCCGCCCTCGCTAGTGTGAGATCAATCAAACGCGAATACCCGTCGCACAAGCGACCGGGCAGCAGGGAAGGAATGGCCATGCAGCACATGAGCCGTCGATCCATGATCGGCGCAACCCTCGGGCTGACCGCGGCAGGGGTGCTGGCGCGACCACACATCGCCAACGCGGCCGCCACCACGGCTACCGTCTGGCAGGTGCAAGGCTTTGTTCCCGAAGAGGATGCCGCCTTCCGCAAGACTGCCGCAGACTACGAAAAGTCCAGCGGCAACAAGATCGACCTCAGCGTCATGCCGTTCCAGGCGCTGAACCAGAAGGCGATCTCCGCGATCACCAGCGGTGACGTGCCGGACGTGATCTTCCACGACGCACCGGCGACGATCCTGCCGCAGTTCGCCTGGGACAACAAACTGGAAGACGTGAGCGACGTGGTGGGGTCGCTGCGTTCCCAGCTCAGTGAGACCGCGCTGCTGAACTCGACCTTCTACAACAGCGCCACGAAGCAACGCGCCTTTTACATGGTGCCGATCAAGCAAGCTGTGGCACCGTTCCATATCTGGGGCGACTTGGTCACCAAGGCGGGCTTCAAGCTGTCGGATGCCCCGAAGACCTGGGACGCGTTCTGGGATTTCTTCAAGCCGGTGCAGAAGGAGCTGCGCGCCAAGGGCATGCGCAAGATGTATGCCATGGGACTGCAGATCACCACCGTCGGACCGAACGACGGCAATGGTCTGTTCTTTCACTTCCTGATCGCCAACGGCGGTCAGGACCTGCTCACCAGAGACGGCAAGCTGCACACCGACGATCCGAAGGCGCGCGAGGCGGCGATCAGGTCGGTCGAATTCATGACGAACTGCTACAAGGAAGGCTATGTGCCCCCCGAGGCGCTCACCTGGAACGACGCCGACGACAACAACGCCTACCACGAAAAGCTGTTCGTGATGGATCTCGACGGCACGCTGTCGACCGAACTCGCGATGATCAAGAACAAGAAGGCATATTACGAGGAAGCGGTGGTGATGGGCCTACCGAACCGCAATGACGGCTCGCCGATGCCCGCCCCGCAGGGCGCCGGCGGCGGCTTCATCCCGAGGGGGGCCAAAAATGTCGAGACGGCGAAGGACTTCATGAAATACTTCGTCCAGCCGCAGGTGATGAACGAGAACCTGAAGAATGGCCTGGGCCGCTGGGTACCGGTCATACCGCAGATCGTGAAGGATGATCCGTGGTGGACCGACACCAAGGACGACCCTCATCGCTCGCCATACGTGCATGAGGCGGTCCTGGGCCCGACCTTCCCCGGCTACAACGGCTTCAATCCGGCCTGGGGTCAGGTAAGCGCCGAGCAGCTCTGGGGCAACTGCCATGCCGATGTGATCAAAAACGGGATGACGCCCGCTGCCGCGGTGGACAAGGCGTTCAAGCGGGCCGAGGCGATCTTCGCGAAGTTCACGTTCGGATAGAGCTACCGCGCCGCGAACCGAGCGGCGCGGCCGGACGTGCGGGCCTGGTGGCCACGCTGATGACGGCGACGAGGTTTGTGCGCCTTTCCACGTTTATATTCGATTCTACTTTTGATAATTCTGCCCAGTATTGCGCAGCTGAAGTATGTCGACATGGCTCCTGATGTTTTGACTTGATACGTCGAGACGATCCGACCCGAAACCAGATAAAAGATCTTCGGCGTAGAGCCATCAGCAAGAACCGGCGCCCAAGCGACCGGTCCACCAGTCAGGGAAGGAGAACGGCCATGGCAACCATGAGCCGGCGATCGGCAATTCGTGGCGCATTCGGGGTAATGGCAACCGGCATGCTGGCGCGACCGCACATCGCGCGGGCCGAGGCAACCACCTGCGTCGTCTGGCGTGATCAGGGCTTCGTGCCGGAGGAGGACGCGGCGTTCCGCAACACCGCCGCGAAGTACGAGAAGGCCAGCGGCAACAAGATCGAGCTCAGCATCATGCCGTTCACCGCGCTGAACCAGAAGATCATCTCGGCGCTCACCAGCGGCGATGTGCCTGACCTGATCTTCCACATCGCGCCCGGCACGCTGCTGCCGCAGAACGCGTGGAACGACAAGATCCTTGATGTCAGCGACATAGTCGAGGCGCACAAGCCGGAGCTCAGCCACACCGCGCTGCTGAACTCCAGCTACTACAACAGCGTCACCAAGCGTCGCAGCTACTATCTTGTGCCGCTGCAGCAGGGGGCGGAGCCGTTCCATATCTGGGGCGATCTGGTCGAGCAGGCCGGCTTCAAGATGTCGGATATTCCCAACACCTGGGATGCCCGCTGGAATTTCTTCAAGCCGATGCAACAGGTGCTGCGAGGCAAGGGAAGGCGGAAGATCTACGCGATGGGGCCGCAGATGACCACCGTCGGACCGAACGACGGCAACGGCCTGTTCCAGCACTTCATGATTGCCTACGGTGGCGCGGACATCGTCACGCCCGACGGCAAGCTACATACTGACAATCCGCAGGTCCGCGATGCGGTGATCCGCACAGTCAGCTTCCTGACCGATTCCTACAAGCAGGGCTATGTGCCGCCCGAAGCCATAAGCTGGAACGATGCGGACGACAACAACGCGTTCCACGAAAAGCTCATCGTCATGGATCTGGACGGCTCGATTTCCACCGAGCTCGCGATGATCAAGGACAAGAAGGCCTATTACGAGGAAATGAAGACCATCGGCCTGCCGCTGGGAGAGGACGGCAAGCAGATGCCAGCGCCGGTCGGCTGCGGCGGCCTGTTCATCCCCAAGGGCACCAAGAACCTCGAGGTTGCCAAGGACTTCAGCCGGTTCTTCATGCAGCCGGAGATACTGAACGCCAACCTCAAGGGTGGTCTTGGCCGCACGGTGCCATCGATGCCGCGCATTGCGAAGGAAGACCCCTGGTGGGTCGATCCCTCTGACCCGCACCGGGCGCCCTTTACGGAAGAATCGGTGCTGGGACCCACCACCGCGAGCTACTACGGCTACAATCCGGCATGGGGCCAGGTGAGCGCCGAGCAGCTCTGGGGTGTGGCGTACGCGGATGTCATCAAGAACGGGATGAAGCCGGCGGAGGCGGTGGACAAGGCATTCAAGAGGGCCGATGCGATCTTCTCGCGTTACACGTTCGACTGAGTCACCTTGGACTGGGCGGCGGCGGGATCGGCACGCCGCCCTGAAATCCCTGCAGGGTCCATTCGTACACGGCGGCGCTGGTGCGCAGCGCGCCGATCCGTGGCGTTGCCAGATCGAGGATGTCGACGATCACCGCCGTCCACATCAGGGTGAGCAGCGCCGCCAGCACGTGGCTCGGATTGCCCCGGAGCCCTACTTGGTAGCCGAGAGCGGCCATGCTCATCAGCGCCATGCCGAACAACAGCCACGCCAGTTGCGGCGGCAGACGCAGCGTGTAGGCGAAGCGCGCGGCAGTCGTCATGTCGAAGGTGTCGTTGAGGGCCGCCATCAGCGAGACAACGACAGGATCCGTCCGCTCGCGGGCGATGGAAGTTGCGTGTCCCCAGATCTCTGTCTGCAATGCGTTGGTCCGTCGGTTCAGATCGTCGATCGTGGCCGGATCGTTGTCCGCCTCGACGAAGTCGATCCGCAGATGTGTGTACTGTTCCAGCAGTCGGGCGATCTCGCTGCCGCGCGGGCCGCCGATCGCCTGGGCGCGCAGCCATGCCGTCCCGATCGCATTGGCCTCGGCCAGCGTCCTCGCACGGCGCTCGCTGAAGCTGTTGCTCGCAAAGGAGAGGGTGAGCGCCAGCACGAAAGCCAGCAGGGCGAGCATGCCGCCGACCACGACCCCGACGCTGTCGGCCGGCGCAGCGCGCCGCGACGCGCGCCAGCGGCCGATCTGATATCCAAACTCGTGCGCACCCAATTGAAAGACAAACAGCAGGAAGGCGAAGGCGAGCAGGCTCCAGGCCGCAATAGTGGCGAGCACGCTCATCGCTGGCCCAATCCTTCCAACAGGTTTGCCGATCGTGTGGGATTCACGCTATCCTGAGCCAGGCACAAGGGAGGAGGTAAGCGTCATGACCGGATCGCCCGAGCTTCATGGCTATCACGTACACATCTACTACGACGACGCCACTCTACCCATCGCCGAGAAACTGCGTGACTCGCTGGCGTCCAACTTCCCGGTTCAGGTCGGCAAGAACCAGGGCATCGCCGGACCGCATCCGGTGCCGCAGATGCAGGTCATCTTCAAGACGGACGCCTTCCAGAGCGTCGTGCCATGGCTGATGTTCAACCGCCAGGGCCTCGACATCCTGGTGCATCCCCTGACCAACGACGAGTATGAGGACCACACCAGCCAGGCGCTCTGGCTCGGCACGCCGGTCAAGCTGAAGATCGAGACCCTGCCGCACGGCCCCTATCCCGCCTCGCTGCTGCCGGCTGCCTGAAGCGCGTGCGATAGCAAGGATATGAAACCGCGGATGAACACAGATAAACGCAGATAGGCGGCTCAGACCCGAAACGCCGCTGATCTGCGTTCATCGCGGTTCCAATACATGGCCATCCTGATCACCGGCACCGCCGGTTTTGTCGCGCAATGTCGTCGAACACCTGCTGGCCGCGGGCCGCGACGTGGCTGGGCTCGATCGCATCCCGCTGCCCGAGAGCGCCCGCCGCCATTTCGCCACCCTGCCGGGTCGCTTCACCCTGATCGGCGGCTCAATCCTGTCATCGGCCGACGTCTGCTCGCGAGAAAGCCGATCCGGAGGGTATCGTTGCGGTGAACATCCACGGCGCGGTGGCTACATTGATGGCGGCGGCAAGACGTGGCGTGCCTCGCTTCGTCTATCCGAGCTCGGGCTCGATCTACGGTGCCACGGCGCGCGACGTGCCCCTGATCGACGAGGACGCGCTGTCTCCCGCACCCGTGACCCTGTACGGCCTGACCAAGCGCGCCGCAGAGACGCTGCTGCTGCGCGTTGCGGAGACGTAGGGCATACGCTTCGCTGCGCGGCTCGGCAGCGCGTATGGGCCGCGGGAGTACGCGACCGCGCGACACGCTGTCGCCACTGCTGCAGACGCTGGAGTGGGCACGGCGTGGCGAGATGGCGGTCCTGGGCCCAGCCTAGCGCAGCGACCTTGTCTTCTCGCGCGATATGGCGGACGGCCTGGTACGGCTTGCTGATCCCCCTCTCGCCGCACGGCCTACAGTCTGGGAAGCGGGAACTCGGGTCGGTGGAAACGTAGTACGAGAGGCGGACCCGCGTGGTGTCGGACTTTCGTTGGCGGCACGCCAAGCGGCGAGACCGGCAATGTCGATAGCCAAGCCGGATTTCACCGTGGGGCCGATGGCGATCGAAAAAATCGCGCGCGATACGGGGCTATGTGCCGCGCTGAAGATTGGAGACGGCAGGGCGCGAGTGGTGGATACGCTGGTACAGGTTTCTAAAACCATCAATCGAAGTACATGGGCGAAACACTCGTCGAAATCATGCCCCCCGCAGTAGTTCCATAACCGGGAAGCTGATCCATGAGAATCGTGCGCAACTCAAGGGGCTGCCTCGGTCCTCGGGTTTGTTTCCGCCATCAACTGCTCGGTATACAGTCGGAGTATGGGGAGGAGTGCCGTGAACCGCACTTTGCGCACCATTCTTACCACCGCACTAAGGGTGCGCGCCATGCTCGAGGGGCCTTTCGATCGCTGGTACTTAGATAAACATGTGCCCCTGATAGACCACCACTCATCGTATGCTGCCTTAATCACCGACTACAACCGCCCGGGCATGCGAGTGCTAGAAGTCGGCAGCCGCGAGGTCACCGGCAAATCGAACGCGCGGAATAGCTTCGGTCAGGCCGAGTATGTCGGCTTCGATTATTTCCCCGGCGTCAACGTCGATGTCGTCGGCGACGCGCACAGATTGGCGTCGTATTTTGCGCCGGGAGAACAATTTGATCTGATCTATTCAGCTGCCTGCTTTGAACACTTCGCCATGCCGTGGGTGGTGGCTACGGAGATTGCAAAGATGCTGAAGATCGGCGGGCGCGTGTTCGTTGCCACACACTTTTCCTTTTCGAGCCATGAGCGGCCCTGGCATTTCTTCCAGTTTAGCGACATGGCGCTCCGCGTCTTGTTCCCCGCAGCCCTCGGATTCGAGTGCATCGACGCGGGCGCTTCTGATCCTATGGTCGGGCGGTTCTCGGCGTTGGCGACACGCGGCCTGCGTTACCGCCCAATCACCGGCCTCTATTGCGGCAGCTCGTATATGGGCCGCAAGGTGCGGGATGTTCCAGGGTTTACCTGGGAAGACGCCGATCTGATGGCGCTCGTGGGCGGAACCAGTTATCCGCGAGAAAACGTATGATGCGCGCGCAAAGGTGCCAGGCTTGCAGCGGATACGGCTGGCGCCCTCGGCGAAGAAGTGCCTACCACAACCTCTGCGAGTTGCGACGCGCACCGCTGGTAGCCTCGCCGCACCCGGACAGTGTAGAACAAAGCGCGAACGATGAGACTGAGACCAATAGCGATGTCCACCGAAGTCCCACCGCCTGCCACCGCCGAAGCAAAGACCCGCCGCGGCAACCCCAACCTTGCGCTCGCCCCGCGCTGTGGCGCCCGCACACGCGCCGGCTGCCCCTGCCGCGCGCCGGCCATCCGAGGCAAGCTCCGCTGCCGCATGCATGGCGGGCGCAGCACCGGCCCGCGCACCGAGGAAGGCCTGACCCGCCTCCGCATTGCCCGCACCATCCACGGGCACTACGGCGCCGAGGTCCGGGCACGAGACCGCCACCTGATCAGCCTGCGCCGCAACTGGCAGATCACCAAGGACGCGATCGTCTACCTCGGCCGCATCCCATCGGATCTGTTGCCGCCGTACCTCTCGCCCGGCCTCAGCCGAGCCGAAGAGCGCGCCGCGCTGCAGGCAGAGGCAGAAGCCCATGCACCATGGAAGCGCGCCATCGCAGAGGCGAAGGCAGCCAGACGGCGCGCGTCTCCCGCCCGGTCCGACGTACCGCTGCCAGAACCCCATGCACCAGCAACACGGCCCGCCGCCACCGCCGCGACACACCAACCAGCGGCAAGACCCCATGCACCTGTATCGCATCTGCGGGAACGGCTTCTGGAGAGCACAAGCCTCACGCCGCCCGCAGCCGCCTGCCGCGTCCCACCATCAGCATCGCCGACCATCCCAGCGACGGCACCACCGCAAGCGCCAATGCCGCCCCCACGCCCAGCGGCACCGCCGCGAGATGCAACGTCAGCAACCCCAGCGCAAACCCCGGCATCGCCCGCACCGCGCTCGCCATGATCGCGGCCGCCACGTCCCCGCCCACTCTCGGCAGCACCAGCAGCGCGAAACTGGTGAACGCTACCGGGAACACCGCCGCCATGCCGGTCAGTGCCGGCCCGAGCGCCCGGCTGCCGGTGACCACGCCACCCACCGTCAGGCCCACCATCGCGGCACGCACCGGCAGTTCGAACCATCGGTGCCGGACGGCCCTGCCTGGTGCGCCTGCCTCGCGCCCCACCGAGCGGGTCAACGCCAGGCAAGCCAGCACGACGCCCAGATTGAGCAGGCTCGCGCCGACCAGATCCCACGCGACCTGCTGGATCAGCAGCGCCGCCCCTGCCCAGGCGCCCAGGCTGCCTGCCAGCGCCCATCCCCAGCGCACCCGCACCGCCAGCAACGCGAGCACCGCCAGGAACACGAAGCTTGCCGCATTCACCGCGAAGCTGCCCAGCGCGCTCGCCGCGATGAAGCCGGCGTCGTTCTGTAGCGCCAGCATCACATACGCGGGTCCCGCGGCAATCGGCAGCGAGACGATCAGCCCGCCCCAGAACGGCCCCGCCGCCTCAGCGGCCACCGTGGCCGCCACCACTACCAGGGCGCTGACCGCCGCGCGGGCAAGCAGCCCAATCCAGAAGCCGGAAACCACCCCTACCCTCCCCCTCCCCTTGCGGGAGGGGGCCGGGGGGAGGGGGCGCCACCAGTCGGCGCAGCCTCACCCCTCCACATACGGGTTGCGTGTCCCCCGCAACTGCAGCCGGATCGGCGTGCCCGGCAGCTCGAACACCTGCCGAAGACCATTAACCAGATACCGCCGATAGTCCTCCGGCAACCGCTCCGCCCGCGTCCCGAACACCACGAACGTGGGCGGCCGCGCCTTGGCCTGTGTCACATACCGCAGCTTCAGCCGCCGCCCACTCACCAGAGGCGGCGGGTGCCGCGCCAGCGCCTGCTCGAACCACCGGTTCAGCCCCGCGGTCGGCACCCTCGTATTCCACACCGCGTGCGCCCGCCGCACCGCCGGCAGCAGCCGCTCCATCCCTGCCCCGGTCAGCGCCGAGAGCGGCACCACCGGCACCCCCCGCATCTGTGCCAGGCTTGCCTCCAGCCGATCCGCCACCGCCATCCGCGCCGCCGACCGGTCCGCTACCGCGTCCCACTTGTTCAGCGCGATCACGCAGGCCCGCCCCTCGCGCTCCACCAGCTGTGCAATCTGCAGGTCCTGGTCGTGCAGCCCTTCGGTCGCGTCCACCACGACCACCACGACCTCGGCCAGCTTGAGCGCGCCGATCGCCGCCCCGGCGGCCAGCTTCTCCAGCGGTGCCTCGATCCGCGCCTTGCGGCGCAGACCCGCGGTATCCACCAGCTCGATCGGACCTTCGGGGTCATCCAGCACCACCGAGACGGCATCCCGCGTCAGTCCCGGCTCCGGCCCGGTCAGCATCCGCTCCTCGCCGATTAGCCGGTTCAGCAGCGTGGACTTCCCCACGTTCGGCCGCCCAACGATGGCGAGCTTCAGCGCCCCATCCTCCCTCTCCCGCGCAGCGGGGGAGGGCTGGGGTGGGGGTACCGCCGGCAGCCGGTCCGCGATCTCGGCCATCAGGTCCGAGATACCCTCCCCATGCTCGGCCGACACCGCGAGCGGCTCACCCAGGCCCAGCTCGAACGCATCCAGCACCGAGGACCGCGACGACCGCCCCTCCGCCTTGTTCGCCACCAGCAGCACCGGCCGCCCCTGGCGGCGCAGCCATTGGGCAAAGTGCCGGTCCGCCGGCGTCACCCCGACGCGCGCATCCACAACGAACACCACCAGATCGGCGGCCGTGGTCGCCACACCGGCGCCCTCGCGCATTCGCCCGGCGAGCGTCTCCGGCGCCGCCTCCTCCAGCCCGGCGGTGTCCACCAGCCGCACCCGCCGGCCGCGCAGCAACGCCTCTGCCTCCTTGCGGTCACGCGTGACGCCGGGCGTATCCGACACCAGCGCCAGCCGCCGCCCGGCCAGCCGGTTGAACAGCGTGCTCTTGCCGACATTCGGCCGGCCAGCGATCACGACCAACGGCAGCATCCCCGGTCAGCGCAGCGCCAGCAGCCTGCCGTCGTCCGTCACCACGAAGACGGTGCCGCCGGCCACGACCGGTCCCAGCGATGCCGCCCCCGACAGGTCCTGCTGCCCAAGGATCTCGCCGGTATACGGACTGACCGCCAATGCCCGGCGATTGGTACCGGCCACCACCAACCGGTCTCCGGCCAGCAAGGGGCCATACCAGGTGATCGGATCCTTCTCCTTCTCCGGGTTCTCCCAGCGCGGCAGCTCGGTCACCCACGCCACCCGCCCATCGTCACGATTGAGCGCCCCCATCTTCTGCTCGAGCGTCACGATGAACAGCCACGACCCCGCCGCCCAGGGACTGTCCTCGCCCGAGGCCTCCCGCTCCCACAGCCGCCGGCCACTCGGCAGATCGACGGCGACCGCCAGCCCGCCCATGCCAATCGCATAGACCCTGCCGTCGCCCACCACGGGCAGGCCACGGATCGCGGCGAAGTCGGCGATGCTGCTGCCGCTGATAGTCGCGGCGAGGGTATCGGTCCACACGGCCGTGCCGCTTTCGGCGTGCAGGGTCGCCAGTTCGCCCGACCCGAACCCCGCCACAACCAAGCCGTCCGAATAGGCCGGCGCAGGCCGTCCCAGAATGCTTGTGGTGGCGTTGGCGGCCTGGTGCGACCAGAGCTGTCGTCCGTCGTCGGTGGCCAGCGCCAGCAGCCGGTCCTCGATGGTCGTCACAAACAGCCGGCCCTCCACCACCGTGGGCGCAGACCGGGTGGGCGCGCCGAAGCCACTGCGCCAGCGCACAGTCCCCTTGGCGGCATCCAACGCAACCAGTTCAGCCAGTCCGTTCACCGCATAGAGCGTGCCCTGATCGACCGTGAGCCCGCCGCCCACATTCGTGCTGTCGTCATCGTCCTTTCGCGTGTCGAACCGCCAGACCCGCCTGCCGCCGGCGACGTCGAACGCCGACACCACCGCATCGGAGTCCATCACGTAGACGATGCCGTCGGCCACCACGGGCTGCGCCATGATCTTGCGCCGGTACCCCCCGCCGGCGCCGATATTGGCACTCCAGGCCTCGACCAGCCGCTGCCCGGCGGCAAGATGGCCCATGAAATGCGCCGGATTGCCCCCGGCCTGAGGCCAGGCTGCGTTGCTCACAGCCGTCGGCAGCTCGACCTTCGGCGTGCCCTCGTCTACCCGCAGGGTCTTGCGGCCGGCCACGACGGGCTCCCGTTTGCCCGGCAGCGGCGTCTTGTGAGTACCGAACCAGTCATCCCACAGCCCGCAGCCACCGAGCGCCAACGGCGCAATCAGCGCGGTTCGCCGGGTAAGCCGCCCCATCCCGATCAGCCGCCCAACCTGCTCAGCAGACCACTCGCCCGTCCACGGACGCCATTCGGCGCCGAGGAGTCCTGCGCCAAATGCTGCAATGCCGTCCTGGCCTGATCGGTCCTGCCCCGGCGGAGGTCAAGCAGCGCAAGCTGTTCCTCGGCAAGCGCGTGCCAGGGGTTCTCCGGCGCGGTCAATGCCTTCAGCCGATTCTCGAGCAGTGACGGATCGGCGTTGTCGATCTGATGCTGCGCCCATAGCAGGCTCGCGAGATCGCGCAGCAGCGGGTCGGCCGAGGAGTCGCCCGCCAGCTTGTCCCATATCGCCGCCGCACCCTGCGCATCACCCGAGTCCGCCTTCAGCGCCGCCTCACGCAACCGAGCGAGGGTCGCGTAGCCGTCGGGCGCTGTCGCGGCCAGCTTCCCCAGTGTCGCTGTGGCTGCGGTGCGGCTTGCCTCGCTGGTCCCTGCCGCGGTGGCATCGGCCAAGTTCATCGCTGTCAGGTACTCCACCGCTGCCGCCTGGTCCTGCCGGGCCTCGTACCACCGCCAGCCTTGCCAGCCGGCCGCCGCACCGACGATCACCAACGCACCGGCCACGATCAGGCCGCCATAGCGCTTCAGCAGTTGCTGCGCGCGCTCGGCGCGTAGTTCCTCATCGACCTCGTCGAAAATGTCGACCACGTGGGCTCCCGCGATTCGCGCTGTTACCGGTCCGGCGGCGCGGCGGACCATAGCGGCGCACCCGCGCACCGGCAAACGCAATGCAAACCATCGGTTTACCCAATGGGCGTATGCTGCTTCTGTGCGATATCTGTTGCTCCTGCTGCTACTCGCCGGCTGTGTCACGCCCGAACAGGCCGCGACCATCGGCGTCGGAGTCACTGTCGGCAGCATCGCGGTGATGCAGCGCAGCCCGTTCGACGCGCTCTATTCCGTCGTGTCGGGCAAGGACTGCTCGATCGTCCGAATGGACCAGGGCAAGAGCTATTGCCGCCCGGTCGAACCGCCACCCGAGGCACAGCCTTACTGCACGCGCAGTCTCGGCGTAGCCGACTGCTGGCGCGATCCGGCAAGCCTGCCGGATCACCCCCCCGACACCGCCGCTGGCCCGACAACGCTGACCCCGACCCAGGAAGCCGATCGCACGCGACGCTGGCCGAACCTCTGATGCACCGTCAGCGAGCGACCCTCGCAACGTCCGCTTCTGTTAGTCGCAGCACGTCGACGATGGCCGCCTGCATCGCCTTCGCGATCGCCGGCGGCTCGCTGTCGGCCAGCCGGACCTCCGCGATCTCGGTCCGCTGCAGCAACACCTTCGTCGAACCCTGCCGCTGATCCAGCAGGACCAAAGCCAGCGCCACGCGGGCAACGCCAGTGCCTAAATCGGCCATGAACGTATTGAGCTCGCCCTCAAGAATGAAATCGGCGCTCAGTCGGCTGCCCGGCGCAACCACTGCCTTGAACAACCCGGAATCGCCCAACCATCGTCGCAGGTCGTCCTCCACCGCCTGCGCCGGCGGCACTGCCCATTGCTCATAGAAGTCCACGTGCACGCTGCCGTCACGCTGCAGCCACTGCAGCCCGCGCGCCTCCAGCCCCGGGCCCGCACGCACGCTGCGCACCAGCAGAACGCGGCCACGCGGGTTCGGCCGGGCCGCCGCCGGTCGCTGCACGTCGAGCGGCCAGTCGCGCCGCTGCACATACGACGTCTGTGGCAGCAACGAACAGCCGGTGACTGCCGTAGCACCGGCCAGTACCCAGCGGCGCCTCACCTGCCAGCCGCCGGGCTGCGCGGCGGTGGCGAGCCGAATACCTGCCCCGGATAACGCCGCAGTGACTCGCTCATCTCGCGCAGATTCTGCGCGGTTGCCTGCATGTCGCGTAGCAACGGGATGAGACCCTGCTCGATGTCCGCTGTGCTGCTGCCGGCCCGCTGCGCCGTCGCCTGCACCGATGCGATCAGCGCCGGCAACCTGGCCGCCGCGGTGGCGAACCGGTCGGCCGCCGACCCGGCATTGGTCAGCAGGTTCTGCAGTTGCTCTCCCTGCAGCGTGTCATGCAGCGCCGAAGACGTGTGCCTGATGTCTGCGGTCAATGCCGGCAGGTCCGCGGCCCGCACCGCCTCATCGATGGTCCGCAACATCGTCGCCGCATTCGCCAGCATCGTGTGGACGTCGCCACTTGCGAGATCGGCCTGGGCATCGGTCAGCAACGTACTCAACTGGTTGGCCAGCTTGGCGATGTCCACGGCGTTCAGCTTCGCCAGCACCTGCTGCGCCGCATCCTGCACCTGGAGGAATGTACTCGGCATGGACGGAATGTACTGGGCCGTAGGTTGCCACGGCACATCCAGCGCCGGGTAATGCGCAGGATCGACAAAGTCGAGTTCGAGGTAGCTGAGACCGGTGATCCCCTGCGATGCCAGCCGGATGCGCAATCCCAATCCCACGGCCTCCGCCGTGTCGGGAACCTTGCCCATCCTGGTCGTGTCGACCTCGTACCGCACGAACACCAGGCGATAGATCTGGCGCCCGATATCGATGGGTTGGCTGCCGCCGTATTCCGCGCTCACCAGACCAATGTCCGTCACGCGGCCGATCGTCACGCCGCGAAACTTGACCGGCGCACCCACCT
>Ga0070713_100001776_pt1 | contig 13908 bp, 16 predicted proteins | sample LARL82metaG_FD_65465 | JGI IMG/M metagenome (GOLD analysis project Ga0070713, IMG submission 65465) | Corn, switchgrass and miscanthus rhizosphere microbial communities from Kellogg Biological Station, Michigan, USA - LAR L8-2 metaG | ecosystem: Host-associated > Plants > Roots > Rhizosphere ... | reverse complement strand
GAGTACATCCCCCAGATGGTCGATCTCGTGCGCTCGCTCGAGCAGCGCGGCCACACCTACGTCGCCGACGGCTCGACGTACTTTCGCGTCGGCACGCTCCCCGGCTACGGCAAGCTCTCGCGCATCGAGGTCGACGCCGCGAGCGAGTACTCGCGCATCGAGTCCGACGAATACGAGAAGGAGTCGGCGCGCGACTTCGTGCTCTGGAAGGCGAAGAAGGAGAACGAGCCGTCGTGGCAGACGCCGCTCGGCGAAGGGCGTCCCGGCTGGCACCTGGAGTGCTCGGCGATGTCGATGAACCTCCTCGGCGAGACGTTCGACATCCACACCGGCGCGGTCGACCTCATCTTCCCGCACCACGAGAACGAGATCGCCCAGAGCGAAGGCGCGACCGGAAAGCCGTTCGTCCGCTACTGGATCCACGGCGAGCACCTCAACATCGACCAGCAGAAGATGTCGAAGTCGCTCGGCAACATCTACACCCTCGCCGAGATCAAGGAGATGAAGTACGACCCGCTGGAGCTGCGCTACGCGCTGCTCTCCGTGCCGCACCGGACGAAGCTGAACTTCACGCTGCAGTCGCTCGACGACGCGAAGTCGGCGCTGCAGCGCATCGAGTCGTTCCTGCTGCGCCTCGGCGAGCTCTCCGCCTCGGGGGCGCACGACGCCAAGGCCTCGGACGGCCACGCCGACGAGCTGATCGGCCGCTTCCTCACCTCGTTCGAGGAGGCGATGGACGACGACCTCAACACCGCCGGCGCCCTCGGCGCGCTCTTCACGTTCATCCGCGACGCGAACATCGCCATCGACGCCGGCCGCATCACCGCGGCGGACGCCGAGGGGCTGAAGACCGCGCTGATGAAAGTCGACCCCGTGCTCGACATCTATCCGAAGCGCGACGAGACCCTCGACGCCGAGATCGAGCAGATGATCGAGGCCCGCAACGCCGCGCGCAAAGCGCGCAACTTCGCCGAGTCCGACCGCATCCGCGACGAGCTCCTCGCCAAAGGGATCATCCTCGAGGATGGAGCGAAGGGGACGCGCTGGCGTAGGAAGTAGGCGCTCAGGATGACGGCTTCGACGTCGTCACGCCCGGCCTGCGCATCTGCGGCGCGATCCATTCCGAGTAGCGCGCGAGGTCCTTGCCGTGGGACTTTACCCACTCGTCAGTCCCCTTCAGCCGCAGCGGCGTGACGGCGATGGCGGCGAACGTGTCGACGAGCTTCGCCTTTTCCATCGACGCGAAGAAGGGCCGCTGCACGACGCCGGTGTAGTCGTCGTGGCCGCCGGCCTGCTCGATGAAGAGAGCGATCGTCAACGCCACCTGCGTACTCGCCTTCTCGAAGTCGCTCAGCTTCGCGTTTTTCTCGAGCGTGCTCGACGCGGCGGCGAGCGCGAAGGCCATCTGCATCGGGCCGTAGTCGCCCTCTTCCGTGCGGGCGTTCGTGTCGATCGTGATGTTCGCTCCCTCCTTCGTCTTCTCGAAGCCGAGGTTCAGCAGCGCCTGCAAGTGCGCGGCGGCGTCGTTCGCGCGCGGCGACGGCTCGAGGGCGAGGAAATGCAGATACGAGAAGGCTGCAGGGACGCGGAAATTCTGGGCCTCGAAAATCTTCGCCAGAAGCAGGTGCCCCGAGGCGTGCCACGGGTTCGCGCGGGTGTCGGTCTTCAGCAACTCGCGCGCTTCGTCGAGTTTGCCGGTCTGCGCGAGCGTCACCGCGAGGTTGTACGTCAGCTGCGAGTCCGTCGGCGCGAGCTTCAGGCCGCGCTGGTACGTGGCGACGGCCTTGTCGCGCTGGCCGAGATCGTCGTAGCAATTGCCGAGCATCCCCAGCGCATCCGCGGTATCGGCCATCGGCTCCAGGATCTGCCGGCAATGCTCGGGATCGCCTTTGGCGCTGTAGGCGAGCGCGAGCTCGTACTTCGCCGTGGCGTTGTCGGGATGCGCGGCGACGATCGCCTTCAGCGCGGTGATGGCCTCGTCGACCTTCCCGCTGTCGACGAGACGCGTGGCCGCGTCGATCCGTTGGAGCACATCGTCCGGTTGTTGCGTCGCCAGCAGGAGTGCGATGAGCAGAACCTTCATGCGAATCACCGCGTGAGCTGCCGCAGCGCCGCCTTCAGCACCGCGGAGAACTCCGCGTCGCCGCCGAGGTCCTTGCGGGCCGCGTCGAGCGCGGCGTCGGCGTCTTTCGGGCGATAACCGAGGTTCACGAGCGCGGAGTGCACGTCGTCGTCGATCGACGTCCGCGTCACCGCGGCCGGCGCCGCGCCCCTGGCCACGTCCGCGAGCGCGAGCTTGTCGCGGAGCTCGAGGCAGATCCGCTCCGCCGTTTTCTTCCCCACGCCGGGGATCGACGACAGCTTGCGCGCGTCGGCGCGCGCCACCGCGTCCGCGAGGTCGGGCGGGTCGATGCCGGAGAGGATCTTCTGCGCCAGCGTCGGGCCGATGCCGGCGATCCCGATCAGCTTCTCGAACGCGTACTTCTCCTCGGGCGTGGCGAAGCCGTACAGCGCGAGCGCGTCGTCGCGCACGTGCGTGTAGACCTCCAGCGCCGCCTCGCCGCGGCCCTCCAGGCGGTAGTACGTCTGGAGGGAGATGTGGACGTTGTAGCCGACGCCGCCGGCGAGGACGATCGCCAGCGTCGCGTCGAGGTGCTTGAGCCGTCCTTCGAGGTAGCCGATCACGGCGCGAGTTTATCGCGCCTCAAAAGGCTGTCCACGCTCCAGATCCCGGCGCCGTGCGCGGCGAAATAGAAAAAGACGAAGCAGAAGAGGATCGCCAGCTCGCCCTTGTTCAGGATCGGCCAGAAGCCGCCCTTCGCGTGCACCATGAAGTACGCCACGGCCATCTCGCCGCTGGCGATGAACGCGGCGATGCCGGTCATCAGCCCGATCGTGATCAGCGCTCCGCAGACGAGCTCGATGATGCCGCCGATGCCGGCGGGAAACGAGAACGGCGGCACGGTGCCGCCCTTCGGTCCGGCCGGAACGCCGAGGAGCTTCTGCGTGCCGTGGACCATGAAGAGCAGCCCCGACACGATGCGGAGCAGCGCGAATGTCTGGGGGGTGAACCTGCCGATGACTACGAACATCGAAACCTCCGTCGGACCGCGTGCGTTCAGAACCCGCGCCAACCACGGCTGAGTGCGCCGGAGTCGGCGCGCGAGTTGCTGAATCGTGACTGTCGGAAGGAGGGAACGATGCAGAGGAGGACTCGCGCCTCATCGCTCGTCGCGGCCGTCGCCGTCGCGCTCGTCCTGATCGCCCTCCCCGGCTGCAGGAAAAAGCCGGCGGAGAGCGCGGTGGGATCGACCGACACCATCCAATCGACGACCCCGCAGACGACCGGCACGACGGCGACGGAGACCGGCGGAGGAACGCCGGTCACGACGAGCAGCGCCACCGGCACCACGGCCACCACCGCCACGACGGCGACGGCCGCGACATCGACCGGTACGGCGGGCGCGACCGGAACCCACTGACGACCTGGTTTTCAGCCGCACACGCATTCACGATAAGGAGAACGTCCGATGAAGAGTAGGAGCACGAAGCTCACCCTGATTTTCCTGCTGGCGCTGGCCATGACGGCCTTCGGCTGCCGCTCGCTGCGGAACCGGCTGAGCGGGAACAGCAGCAGCGACAACACCACGGCGAACAGCACGATGACGTCGTCGTCTGATACGACGATGCAAAACAACACCGCCAATAATGGAAACACCAGCGGCGTCAATCCGACCACCGACGTCACCGGCACGCCGCCCACTGCCGGCTCGAACACCGGCGGCACCGGCACCGGCAACATGACGAACAACACGAACAACGACATGAACACGCCGCAGAACACCGCGGGGACGAGCGGCAGCATGTCCAACTCGCTGAACACGAACAACACCAGCTCGACGTACGGCACGAGCGATAGCAGCACGACCACCAACAGCAGCATGTCGAGCAGCAGCACGACGACCGACACCACGACGAACACCTCGGATACCGGCACCGAGGGGTCGCAGTCTCGGCATCATCGCCGCATGAGGAAGGATTAATCTAGTTTGAGGAGGGCAGGAGAGCCCGCCTGTCCTCCACGGGACCGAACGCCGACCATGATCAAGCGACTGACGCTGACCGCCGTTCTCCTCTTCGCCGCCGCGAGCGCGCTGGCGCTCGACGCCTCGAGCATGCACCTGCTCAACCAGGCCTGGCCCGACGTGAAGTCGATGCACGTGAGCGACATCGGGCGCGGCGTCGGCGTGGTCTTCAGCCCCGACCTCAGCGTCCCCGGCAACTGCCGCTTCTACCAGGCCCTCGGCTTCGCCTGCTTCCAGAGCGCGAACTGGGAAGAGATCCTCGACGAGATCCACTCGCACAACCTCCTCTATCCCGAGCGGCGCATCGCCACGCTCGTGCTGGAGACGCACGGCACGAACGGCAACGGCCTCAAGCTCCAGGACAGCTACGACCGCAACGCCGACCGCTCGTACATCTCCGTCGGCGCGCTGCAGGAGCGGCTCGAGCCGGAGGGGATCTACTTCGTGATCATCAGCGCCTGCAACTCCGGGCGGCTGCTGCGCCCCGACATCTACAACGCCCTCGATCCGTACAACGGCGACAAGCTCTTCCTCCCGGCCACGTGCGGCATCGTCAACGCCTCGGCCGGCTTCGACTCGGTGCACAGTCCGGTCATGGTCATCACCCCCTCGGCCAGCCACATCGAGACGACGCTCGTCGGCAACGTCAGGGAGCTCGCCCCCGGCGCGCGCCGCGCCATCCTCGAGTCGGCGCAGGCGCTCTGGATCCGGCCGCCGACGGAGTTCGCCATCTCCGACATGATGGTGGAGATGCTCACCCGCGACGCGCATCTCGAGCTGGCCGTGAACCGCTACGTCGACCGCCTCTCGCGCGAGATCCAGCCGCAGGACCGCAGCGAGAAGAACTTCTCGCGCTTCGTCCGCTACGTCAACGCCGTCGCCGCGCGCCAGTATCCGGGCAGCGCGAAGCCCGCCGTGACCGCGCACAAGAAGCCGGCGACGTCGAAGCGTCCGGCGGCGAAGAACGCGCCGAAATCGCCTGCCGGCTAGCCCCCCGTCATGCTGAGGCGCGCAGACGCCGAAGCATCTCAAAATGCGACGGTGTCGCATCCGGAGATCCTTCACCGTCTTCGCGGTTCAGGATGACGCGGCATACGATGCGCACGTGTCCGCCGATCTCTTCCGCCTCTCCGAGTCGGAGCTCGACACGCTGCTCGATGCGGCTCGCGACGCGCTCGCGACGCGCGGCATCACCATCGCCGACGGCTCCGCGCGCGAGGCGGAGGTGTGGGCCTACAGCTTCTCGACCGAGCGCGAGATCGGCATGGAGCGGCAGCGCGTGGCGGCGACGCTGACGCTGCGCGGCGACGCGCCGCCGATGATGCAGTCGATCGCGACGAGCTCGCGCATCCAGCACCGCAACCACTCGCCCGTGTCGTGGCCGGAGCTGCGCCGCCGCGGCCTGGCCGCGATCGTCGAGGACGCGCTGGCCTCGGCGCAGTACCACCTGCAGGTCAAGATCGGCGCCGACTTCGCGCACCAGGAATTCATCCGCCGCTGCGAGTCGATCCTCTCGCTCCTCGGCGACGACATCCCCAACGCCCCCGCCCTGCGCGATCAGGTGGCGACGTGGAAGACGCTCGCCGAGCAGCGCTCGCTCTACTCGGCCGTGCGGCGGAACCTGATCGGCAACCTCGACTTCGGCCATCTGCAGGACGACGCGGACGTGCTCGAGGAGTTTTACGAGGAGAACATCTACAAGCCGCTGTCGTCGCGCGCGCCCGAGGGGCTGGCGATGCACGGCAACACAACGCCGGCCGCGCCGCCGGCGCAGGAGTTCGACCGCGCGCTATCGCGGCGCGTGGCGCTGCTCGACAAGATTCCGAAAGCCGCCGAGCCCGAGGACGCCGGCAAGTACACGCTCGTCCTCGGCATCGTGCTTGCCATCGTCGCCGTGGCGCTGATCGCGCTCGCGTTCGTGCGGCATTCGTGGGGATGGGCGGTAGGCGGGGCAGTGTTGTTGATGTTGGTCGTACGCGCGCTTCGACAGTGGCATGTGTAATTGCGCCCAGGTCCTTCGCCCCGCTTGCGGGGAGAAGGTGGCGCGCAGCGCCGGATGAGGGGCGCCACTCGCGTAACATTGCCCTCTCATGCAGGAGCGCATCGGCCCGTACCGCATCGTCCGGAAGCTCGGCGAAGGTGGGATGGGCGTCGTCTACGCCGCCGAGGATGAGCGCCTGCGCCGCGAGGTGGCCATCAAGACCATCCGCGAGACCGGCGACGCCTCGGCGCGCGAGCGCTTCTTCCGCGAGGCCCGCGCCGCGGCGAGCCTCAGCCATCCCAACGTCTGCCAGCTCTTCGACATCGGCGACGACGCCGGCCGCCCCTTCCTCGTCATGGAGCTCCTCGAGGGCGAGGCGCTCGCCGACGCGCTCCGCCGCGGTCCGCTGCCGACCGCCGAGGCGCTGCAGATCGCGCTGGCGATCCTCACCGCGCTCGATGCGCTGCACGCGCGCGGCTTCGTCCATCGCGACCTCAAGCCGTCGAACGTCTTTCTCACGAAGCACGGAGTCAAGCTCCTCGACTTCGGCCTGGCGCGCGAGGCGAAGCCGGTCGCCATCACCGCCGACGCCACGACGATCCAGCCGGGCGACGCGCCGCTCACGCTCGCCGGCATGATCGTCGGCACGCCGCGCTACATGGCCCCCGAGCAGCTCCTCAGCGCGCCGATCGACGCGCGCACCGACCTCTTCGCCGCCGGCGCGCTCGTCTTCGAGATGGTCAGCGGCAAGCCGGCCTTCGACGACGACAACGCCATGAAGCTCTTCCACGCCGTCGTCTACGAGCAGCCGCCGAACCTCGCCGGCTCCGCCGCCATCGCCGCGCTGAACCGCGTCGTCCACCGCGCCATGGCCAAGCGCCCCGAGGACCGCTACCCGAACGCGGCGGCGATGGCGAAGGACCTGCGCGAAGTCATGCTCATCTCAGACGCCGCCGCGCCCGTCGTCGCGCACCGCGTCACGCGCCTCATCGTCCTGCCGTTCCGCATCTTGCGGCCCGACGCCGACAGCGACTTCCTCGCCTTGGCCATCCCCGAGGCCATCACCACGTCGCTCGCCGGCGTCGGCTCGCTGATCGTCCGCTCGTCGGCCGCGGCGACGCGCTTCGCCGCCGGCTTCGATCCGAAGAAGCTCGCCGACGACGCGGACGTCGACGTCGCCCTCACCGGCACGCTGATGCGCGGCGGCGATCAGATCCGCGTCACCACGCAGCTCGTCGAGCTGCCGGCCGGGACGGTGCTCTGGTCGCTGACGTCGCAGGCCACGATGTCCGACATCTTCGAGCTGCAGGACAACCTCACCCAGCGCATCGTCGAGTCGCTCGAGCTCCCGCTCAGCGAGCGCGAGGCGCGCGTGCTGCGCCGCGACGTCCCCGCCACGCCGCGCGCGCACGAGTTCTACCTCCGCGCCGGGCAGCAGGGCGAATCGCCGGAGTCGTGGGCCGTGGCACGCGATCTCTACCTCCGCGCGCTCGACGAGGACCCGCGTTACGCGCCGGCCTGGGCGCGCCTGGCGCGGATCGATCTCCTCCTCGGCAAGTACGGCAAGGACTCGGCGGCGCTCTACGGGCAGGCCGAGGCGGCGGCGCGCCGCGCGCTGGAGCTGAACCCCGATCTGCCGATGGGGCACAACGCCCTCGCCCACATCGAGGTCACCACCGGGCGCGCCCGCGACGCCATGCTGCGCCTCCTCGACCGCGTCGCCGCCGGCACGAACGAGCCCGGCGTCTACGGCGGCCTCGTGACGGCCTTCCGCTTTTGCGGATTGCTGGAGGCGTCGTGCGCGGCGCACGAGCAGGCCCGCCAGCTCGACCCGAAGTTCTCGACGAGTGCCGCGCATTCGTACTGGATGCTCGGCCGCTACGACGAGGCGCTGGCGGCCGTCGACGCCGACCGCGACTTCGGCGACGCCGCGTTCATCTACGAGTCGATGGGCCGCCACGCCGACGCCATGGCGGTGTTCGACGACCGCAAGCGCCGCCTGGCCACGCTCGGCAGCGGCAACGCCGAGTTCTCCTTCCGCATCTTCGACGCCTTCCGCGCCGCGATCTCCGGCGACGCCGAGGGGACGGTGAGCACGTTCCGGAAGCTCGACGAATTCGCCGATCCCGAGGGGCAGTTCTACATGGCTCGCGCGCTCGCCCACGTCGGCGCGGACGACGACGCCATCGGCCGCATCGCCAGCGCCGTCGACGGCGGATTCTTCTGCTATCCGTTCTTCGTGAGCGATGCCTGGATCGATTCGCTGCGCGGCGACGCCCGCTTCGTCGAGGTGCTGCGCCGCGCGGAGGCGAAGTGGCGCGAGGCCCAGCGCGCGTTCGAGGAGCATCCGGGGAGCCGCGTGCTCGCCGTGGGGAGAACATGAACGTCAGGGCGCAGGAGGCAGGGGGCAGGGCGCAGGTGGTGGTCGTCGCGATGGAATCATCTGCGCCCCGCCGCCTGCGCCCTGCCCCCTGAAGAAACATGATCGAGCGCAGCGAATCCGGCGGCATCGTGACCCTTCGCCTCAACCACGGCAAAGCGTCGGCGATCGACGTCGAGCTGTTCGAAGCGTTGCGCGATCAGCTCGACGCCTGCGCCGACGCGCGCGCCGTCGTCCTCACCGGCACCGGCTCGATCTTCTGCGCCGGCGTCGATCTCTTCCGCCTCGTCGACGGCGGCGCCGAGTACGTCCGCCGCTTTTTCCCGCTGCTGCGCGACGTCATCCGCCAGCTCTTCACGATGCCGCTGCCGGTCGTGGCCGCGGCGAACGGCCACGCCATCGCCGGCGGCGCGATCCTCGTCTACGCCTGCGACGTGCGCCTGATGTCGGGCGGCCGCATCGGCACGCCCGAGCTCCTCGTCGGCGTCCCGTTCCCCGCCGCGGCGCTCGAGGTCGTCCGCTTCGCCGTGCGCGACGTGCAGCGCTTCGTCTACAGCGGCGCGACGCTGCCGCCGCAGGAAGCGCTCGCCGCGGGACTGATCGACGAGGTCGTCGCCCCCGACGCGCTGATCGCCCGCGCGCAGGAGCTCGCCGCGCAGCTCGCCGCGATCCCGCGCCAGTCGTTCCGCATCACGAAGGCGCAGCTCCGCGCTCCCGCGATCGAGGCCATGCGACGCGGCGAGGCGCACGATGCCGAGGCGCTCGCGGTGTGGAGCGACCCGGCGGTGCATCAGCACATTCGCGACTACCTGGCGCGCACGGTGCGGAAGGGCTAGCGCGCGATCCGGTGTCATCCCGAGCGGAGCGAGGGATCCCCCGCCGAAGGGGATTCCTCGCTCCGCTCGGAATGACACAACCGCCCACGCCGGCGAATACAATCCCGCCGCCATGACCTTCCGCGCGCTCTACGCCGAAAAAGCCGACGCCGGCTACCGCGTCGACCTGCGCGACCTCGACGACGGCGACCTCCGCGGCGACGTCCTCGTCGACGTCGCCTACTCCTCGCTCAACTACAAAGACGGGCTGGCCATCACGGCGAAGGGGAAGATCATCCGCAAGTTCCCGATGGTCCTCGGCATCGACCTCGCCGGCACCGTCGTCGAGTCGTCGTCGCCCGACTTCGAGCCCGGCGACCGCGTCGTCGGCCTCGCGCACGGCCTCGGCGAGACGGAGTGGGGCGGCTACGCGCAGCGCCAGCGCGTGCGCGCCGACGTCCTCGTGCCGCTCCCCGCCGCCCTCTCCTTCGAGCAGGCCATGGCCCTCGGCACCGCCGGCTTCACCGCGATGCTCTGCGCGCTCGCGCTCGAGCAGATGGACGTCCGCCCGAACGAGCGCGAGCTCGTCGTCACCGGCGCCGGCGGCGGCGTCGGCTCCATCGCCGTCATGCTGCTCGCGCGGCGCGGCTTCAAAGTCGCCGCGTCGACCGGCCGTCCCGAGCTCGAGCCGTACCTGCGCGGCCTCGGCGCCTCATCAATCGTTCCGCGCGAAGAGTTGTCGAAGAAATCCGCGCCGCTCGAATCGGAAAAATGGGGCGGCGGCGTCGACACCGTCGGCGGCCAGACCCTCTCCACGCTCTTCGCGCAGACCGCGTACGGCGGCGCGATCGCCTGCTGCGGCATGGCCGGCGGCGGCGAGCTGAACGCCTTCGTCTGGCCGCTCATCCTCCGCAACGTCTCGCTCCTCGGCGTCAGCTCGCTGCTCACGCCGCTCGCGCAGCGCAAGCGCGCCTGGAACGCGCTGGCCGAGGAGATCGACGGCGACAAGCTCGCCTCGCTCAGCCGCGTCGAGCCGATGTCGCGGATTCGGGAGCTCGCCGAGGAGATCGTCGGCGGCAAGGTGCGCGGCCGCATCGTCATCGACGTGAATCGCTGAGCGTTGCCTCCTCCTCGTCATCCTGAGCCGCGAAGACGGCGAGGATCTCCGAATACGCAACTCGAGATCCTTCGCTGACGCTCAGGATGACGGGGGTATCGCGTAGTCGTACTCCACCTTGCACACCCGCGTCACGTAGTGCGAGTACCACTCGCGCTTGCCGCGCTCCTGGGCGATGCGATGCTCCGCGTTCGCCTTCCACGCATGGATCGACTCGAGGTCGCGCCAGTACGAGACCGTGATGCCGTCGCCGTCGCCGCCGCGCGCACTCTCGATGCCGAGGAAGCCCGGCTGCTCGCTGGCCAGCTCGTTCATCCGCGCCGAGGTCTCGGCGTACCCGATGTCCCCGGCGCGGTGAGAGGTGAAGATGACGGCGTAGTACGGCGGCTTCGGCGTGCTCGCGAACATCCGCGCAGTTTACGGCCGCGTGAACTTCGCCGGGAACTGCGCCACGATGCCGTCCGTCAGCAGGTCCGCCATCATCAGGATGTGGTTCACGATCCCCTCGTAGTCCTTGATGTCGTCGCTGTACTTCCCCTGCAGGTGATGCGTGGCCTCGTCCAGCGTCTGGTCGAGGTGCGTCTTCATCGCCGACTGCAGCGTCGGCAGCGCCCACCACTTCGGATTCGCGCCGTTCAGGAACGCGGCGATCTGGTTGGCGTTGTCGTACCAATGCGCCTTCGCGGTCGCGAGCTTCGCCTGGTCGCCCGCCTTCGCCGCGGCGACGAGGTCGGCCGCGGTGAGGATGTGATCGCGCAGCAGCGCCGTCAGCTTGTCGGCGTTCGCGCGGCCGTAGAAATCGGCGACGGCGTTGCCGATGTCGGCCTGATTCTGCAGAAGCCGCTGCGCCGTCAGGCTCGTGTCGGGAGCGCCGGCCTCCGCTTCGATGATGTAGAGCCGCGTCCAGGTGACGTGGTCGTCCCACAGCTTGCGCATCGTGTCGTGGTACTGGGTTCTGGAGTACTGCGCCTGGACGGAGACGGCGGCGAACAAGAACGTCAAAGAAAGAGCAAGTCTCTTCATTGTGAGTCCCCCTTTTTCGCAATGTGAAACTTGCACAAAATGGTCCAGATTACCCATACCGCTACGTCATCTCCGCGCAAGACTCGGCGAGCTCCTCCACCACCCGCGGCAGCGACGTGTAGTGGTCGCGCACGCCGCGCGAGCCGGGGGTGAAGCAGTACGCCACCGTCACGTCGAAGTCGTCGAGCGCCTGCATCTGCCGGTCGAACCACGCCAGGGAATTCGGGCGGTGATGGTCGGCCCACGACAGCCCGGTGCGCAGGCGCTTGACGTCGACCTTCTTCAGCCAGCGCACGGTGTCGTCGAGGCGAGGGTCCTCTCGAGGATCAGCTCCATCGTCCGCCTGAGGCCGAAGACCTGCACCTCTTCGGCGCCGAACGTGGAGACGCCGACCTCGCTCACCCAGATCTGGAGATCGGTGACGTCGCGGATCTCCTGCAGGTTGTCGGGCCACTCGTGGCGGCGGCGAGCGCCGTCATCTCCGAATAAATCTTCCACTCCGGATCGAGCTCGAAGTCCCAATGCGAGAGGTTGTTCGGCTCGTTCCAGAGCATCACCGCTTCGATCGGCGTGAAAAGTCAGCTCCGTGGCCAGCAGAATTTCGAAGTTCGAATTGCGAATTCAGAATTGAGAAACGGGAGACGACTGCCAAGCGGATTGCCGGTTTCTAAATTCTCAATTCGCAATTCGGATCTTCGCAATTCCTAAGCATCCCCCGAGCTCCTGGCGCTTCCCACGCCAGCAGATGTACACCTCGTCCTCCGGGTGCTCGGCGATCACGAAGCCGGCGCTGCGCGGCATCCCCTCGACGCACGCGCGGTTCGGGATCCACCAGTTCGTCGGGTCGTGCGAGTAGCGTCATGCTCGAAGACCGACATCTCCCAGAACGGGTAGGCGTCGTCGAGCGACATCAGCTCCTTGCTGCCGCGCTGCATGCTCTGGAAAACGAGCAGGCCGCCGACGACGTGCTCGTACAGCGTGTCGAGGGCGAGGAGCGGATGGCGAAGGTGGTAGAGCACGCCCATGAAGAGCACGACGTCGAAGCGCTCGCCGAGCTGCGCGACGTCGTAGACCGACAGGTTGCGGAACTCGATGTCCGGAAATCCCGAGACCTCGGCGGCGAAGCGCCCCTGCTCGGTCTTGACGCCGCGCAGGTCGATGTTGTGGAACCACTGGCCGAGCGCGCGCACGCGCTGCTCGATCTCGTGCGTCGAGAGCTCCATGCGCCGCGATCGAAGCGAAAATGTGCCGCGCTCCACCGGCGCGCGCGAGCGTTTGTCCGTGCTACGGCTTGTAGCGCCATTTGACAGCGAGCGCACTATTCTGCACGGGCCCCCGGCTGCTCGTTCGCACGGCATTCCACTCGGGCGTGCAGCATCGATTACCCCGCGTCGCGAAGCGCGATCTCCACTGCTGGGAGACTAACGAGTCCTCCCGAAAAACCGCGCTAAAACCTTCTGGTGCCGATTCCTGCGGATTACCAAGTCATAGCAACAGCAACCAATCGGCTCCTGGAACACGCATGGTAGAAACGCCCCCCAACTTCCTTAAGTCTGGACGCTTCGGCCCAATGGATCGCAGGATCAAACGAGTGAGATCTATGCTCGATGAGCAGTACAGAAATCCTCCGTCCGTGCACGAGCTGGCGGCGGCGGTGGGCCTGAGCTCGTCGCGCCTCGCGCATCTGTTCCGCGACGAAGTCGGACAGTCGATCCGCAGCTACGTCGTCGAGCGCCGCCTCAGCATGGCCGCGTTCCTCATCGTCCAGACCGACGAGCGCATCTCGCAGATCGCCTACGGCGTCGGCTTCGGCGACATCTCGAACTTCAACCACGCCTTCAAGAAGAAGTTCGGCATGGCGCCGGGCGCGTATCGCGAGGCGAGCGACCGCACCCCGGACGACGGCGGCGGCGAGCCGAAGACGTCTACCTGAGCAGCGCCGCCGCGTCCGGCCGCAGCCGCACCGACGCCAGGCGCGCCCGCGTGCGTAGCCGCTGGAGTTGAGCGAAAAGAACGACAGCGCGTCGGCGTCGTTGAGCAGCGCGACGTCCGCGTCCGTCGCCGAGGGGCGCTCGTGTGCGGCGATCAGCTCCGCGACGCGCGCGCACGTCCGCGGGCCCGCGCCGCATTCGCGCAGCGCCTCGCGCGTGATCGCCGCGCCGGCGCGCGCGTGCGCCTCCTTGAAGCGCTGGCAGTCGCCACGAGTTTACGACTGAACGGCGCGCGCGAACGCCCGCAGCTTCGCCGCATCGAGCGCGCCGTTCGTCCTGACACCGCTGCAGACGTCGAGCGCGAAGGGCCGCACGGCGTCGACGGCGGCGCGCACGTTGTCCGCCGTGAGTCCGCCCGCGAGAAAAACCGGCACGCCGATGCTCGCGCGGATGCGCGCGCTGAGCGCCCAGTCGTGCACGCGCCCGGTGCCGCCGAGCTCCTTGACGGCGAGCGCCGGATTGCCGGAGTCGAGGAGGATGGCGTCGACGTGCGCCGCGGCCGCGCGCGCCTCCTCC
>Ga0070713_100001774_pt1 | contig 13916 bp, 13 predicted proteins | sample LARL82metaG_FD_65465 | JGI IMG/M metagenome (GOLD analysis project Ga0070713, IMG submission 65465) | Corn, switchgrass and miscanthus rhizosphere microbial communities from Kellogg Biological Station, Michigan, USA - LAR L8-2 metaG | ecosystem: Host-associated > Plants > Roots > Rhizosphere ... | reverse complement strand
CAACGTGGCGTAGCTTCCTTGAGGGCCGGCGCCCAAGCGCTCGAGTGTCAACTGGACCGGTTTGATTACGGTTGCCAATTGTTCACCATGCCACAAGAGCATGGCGGTACCGCCCTCCGTCAATTCCGCGTCGGTGATGTCCAATCCCCCGCCGCCGGGAAAGAAGGAGTGGTTGAGCGACTCACGGCGGCTAAGGAGCTTCACCACTTCAACGATCGCGGCGGGAGCAGTCCACTCCATACGTGTGCAAGGCACGCCAAACGCCAGCGCCTCCGCACCAGCCCACTGAAGCGGGTTGCGCAAGCCGAAGTCGTCCTGTGCCGCGAGCACACCGCGCAGCGCTTGTCCGAACTCACGCGGCGTCGGCCGCATATCTGGAATGGTATGGGTGCTGGCTTCCAGAAGATCATCAAGCGGCTCATGCACGAAGCGGTACTTCGGCAGCAGTGTGTCCAGACAGTAACGTCCCCGACGAGAGTACTGCCCCGGAAAAGGATACGGCTGGTTGGTCAGCAACACCCACAGCGTTTTGGCCAAACTGAGCACGTCTGCCTTGAATGGATCCGCGGACGCGGAGTCGCGCACCATTTCGTCGGCCATGTACCCAAGGGGGCCCATAGACTCCGTAGTAGTAGTCAGCCCAGCACTGTCAGGAAACTTTGCGATGCCGAAGTCGCCATACCGGAAGGTGTTCTCGAAGAAGAAGAGATTTTCCGGTTTGATGTCCCGGTGGGCGACCTTCTTGTCGTGCAAATCAGCCAGCGCGTCCGCTATTTCCGCCAGCCCGCTCACTAAATCACGCTTTGGCGCATCCTTGAAGTGTTCGCGAAGGGGCGTCGCGACAGGCATCGCATACCAAGGAATCTCCGTGCCCGGAGCATCAGGCAAGTGGTGATCTATGATCGGGATGACGCGATTAGAACCCTTGAGGGCGGTAGTCACTACCAGGACTTCGTCGCGAAAGCGCCCATACCGTTTTGCGTCGGGATTCAGCAGAAACTTAACCGCCAGAGTGTCTTCACCGCGCTTAACCGCGTAAACGATTGCGTTCCCACCGGCCCCCAACTGTTTACCGAGCTTGAACTGGGGAAAGAGCGCCTGGAGCTCCGTTTTCTTGGGTACTTTCAGAGGCATTTGCTAGCGTAGCGCGTTTTGAAGTGCACCGGACGCGCGGTACCGCCTTTCAGCGTCATCGACGTAAAGCCGACTTGGCTTTCTGAAGAAGCGGTCACCACAGTGCAGACAGAATTCGTCGGCGACGGGATCGCGCAACCGTCTTTTATGAGGAGCGAGATGGGCCGAGAAACCTAAGTACCCGCTCAGCCCAATCGGATTTCTTCAGTTCACATTCCCACAGTACGGTCGCTTCCCACCCAAACTTCCGCAATGCGAGGCCGTTTCTGCGGTCCCTCTTCCTGTTCGTTTGGATCTTCTCCGACCAATACTGAACATTCGACTTGGCATCGGCTCGTTTACCTCGGCAGCCATGTCCGTGCCAGAAGCAACCATGGACGAAGATCACCTTGTGGCGGGATGGAAATACCAAGTCTGGAGACCCAGGTAGATCTTTGCGATGCAAGCGATACCTGTACCCCAATCCATGGAGCGCTTTGCGCACCTTCATTTCGGGCCCGGTATTCTTGGCGCCCACTCGGGACATTAGCCAGCTTCGTCGCTGCGGCGTAAGACGATCCACCATACGGGGTCACACTAGCTGTGTTCCAACGTGGGACGTCATCGGTCAGCCTGCAAAGGGTCATGTCCAAGGACAACGCAGGTTTACCCGTCAAACTGACTTATCGCCTGACTGGCAATTTTCCCGAGTGATGCGCCCCGCGTTCGCGAAGTCCGCAGAGCTTTGCGCTGCTCATCGGTCAACGCGTTTGCTGGTAAGCGACTAGAAAGATCGCCGCTCAGAGCTGCTTTGGTCAACGTCCAGCCCAACTGTTCGGCTACGCAAATGGCAAACGCCTCGGCCATCGGGGGGGCTACGGCGTTTCCGACTTGGCGGTATTGCTGCAGCCGTGGGATTCGATCGGGCCAGATGAAATGATCTGGGAATCCCTGCAGCCGGGCGCTCTCGCGCACTGTTATGACGCGGTGATATTTGTAATGAACCGGGCGCAATGGGCTGAAATTTCCTGAACCAGCGCGCAGAGTGTACGAAGGACGATCTGGGTGCAACCGGTCATGGAAAGATCCGCGCTCGCGCTTTCCGACCTCCAGACTGCGAAAACGCTCGATCATGTCAGCCGAATGGGCGGTAGGTTCGTGATTGAAAATTCCAGTCTCCCCGAACTCGCCAGCATCCGGCAAATCGCCGATCGCCTCCAACGACGAAACGTAGGGGCGTTCAGGCGTACCGTGTGACGGAACCGGAAACTGCACAGCACGCTTGCCCTTCACACCGAGCACGATGAGCCGTTTTCGCTTTTGCGGGACCCCGTAGTCGACAGCGGATACGATACGATGATCCACGCTATAGCCGAGGCGGCGAAGCGCGGTCTTCGTATCCTCTAGCAACCCTCCCGCTCCCATTGACGCCAGATTCGGCACGTTCTCGAGCAAGAATGCGGTGGGCTCTAGCTCCTCAACTATCCGGACGAAATGTCCGATCAGCGCCGAGCGATCGTCAAGCGCGCCCTGTCGCTTTCCTGCGATCGAAAACGGCTGGCATGGCGGGCCACCGATGACGAAGTCGACGCGCTCGATACCCGCTCGTTCCAGCAACTCCGCGCCTGACGCGATGCCGAGATCGGCGACATAACCGCGGCTGCCGCGATGCTCGTGGTTGTAGTTGTACGCATCTACGGCACGCTGATCGATTTCGAAACCTCCAACCACGTGCAGGCCTGCGTCGAGAAACCCCGTCGACAAACCGCCGCAACCAGCAAACAATTCGATTCCTACAGGCGTCTTCGTTTTTTTCATTGCTTCGGGACATTCGTTGTGCGGATCATCGCAAGCTGCGCAGCCGACGTGTTTATCGCGTAACTGGCCGCGCGCACTATGCGCAGATCTCCAGGCCGTGATGCGACGTTGAATTCAATTAGGTGGACGGCGGATTGATAGTCCACTTTAAGAGCTAATGGTCGAACTATTAACCCGGGGTAGTAGTGGGCGGCGTACTGGATCATATTGAATACTTGGACGCGATTGAGTTCGTCCGATACGGCCTTCGCTTCAATAGGGAATACGACAGGGACATCGTCATCGCTCGAAGCGATACCCACATCGATCGCGTCGAGCTCGGCTTGACCTATCCCAGGCACGCTTTTTCGGACATGCGAACGAAGTCGGTAGATCTTCATGCCTGTGAAATGGTCAAGTAGGCAGCAGTACCCGACGACGGATAGAACCGCCTGCTCGTCCATTTCGGCCATCGTTTCTGGCAGCAAACGTCGGACCGGCATCGGAGTCTGGTCGATTGCAGGGGTCAATTCGTTCACTGGTACCTCGATGATGCCACTTGTCGCCTTCTCAAATTGATATCGCCCACGCCCCACGGCGCGCAGTACGTGGAACCCTTTGTCGAGAATCTCTTTCGGCAACACCGTTCGTGAGCGCATGCGGTAAACAACGTCGGCCGGGTTGCGCGACGAAATGCGATCCGGGTTTTTCGATGCGGCTCGAACGGCTTCCACGGCGGTGCGCACGTCATCAAGCGAAAAGACGACTGTTGAAGCGCCAGCGCGCCAGCGGTCCTGAAACAGCTTCAAGATGACGGGAACATATACAACCGAATTCCGGCCGTGAGATTGAAGGCTCTTGGCTCGTAGCGGCGGGGCGGGAGTGACAGCATCTTCCTTTGTCGCCCTTTTTCGTTTGGGGGCCGTCTTATCGAGGTCGTCTTCCGTACTCATCTCCTAATGCCGCTCGTCTCGGCCCTGAAACTGAAGTTGCTTTGCGGGTCGCCGCCGAATTTGCCAGCCTTGCCGGCCCCGCGCGGTTTCTTGGGCGCGATATCGATCCTTGAAAGCACTTCTCGATAATCGATCTTTCGCTCCGCCATCTCGCCCATTAAGGCGCTGATCACAGCTAAGTGAGACGGCACTTCGCCTTTCTTCCCGTAGTTGCTCACGGAGACGCGATTCATCTTTACCAATTCCGCGAACTGACGCAGCGTTAGGCCCGCTTTCCCAAGGTGCCGCAAAAATTCGTCGTATGTCATGCCCGTCATCGTACGTCATCGCGCTGGCCCACACAATAATGATGTAGAAACATTAAATAATGTTTCGGAGTCATTAACTAGTTAGCTATGGCGCGCTGGAGTGCCTCATATCACGCCGTCGAGCCGCCGCTCTTAGTGTCGGCGCGGTCGAGCACGCTCTGGTGTCCGGATGCAACCGCGCCCAGCCACTCATTCAGGGAGTCGTCGGCCTCGAGTGTCGCCAAGGCCTCGCCCTTCTGCGCTTTGATGCGGTCATTCCAAACGTTCTTAGCAAACTCAACTTCTGGCGACGCGTGGACGTCCGCTAGCGGATCGCGCAGCAGCGCATGTAACGCATGATCTGCCTTGCCAGCGTTCATCGCGGTGCGCAACTGCTGCTTCTGAATATCGGTGAGCGATGCGATCCCATCACGGATTTCACGATCGCGGATCGCCCCGACCGCATCACCCGGGTCTAGCGTGGGGAGTGCGTGGAGATTGGCGCGCTCGGCAGCGTTGCGTCTAGCCCTCTCGATCGCCTTACTCCGAGCGTCACTTACGGCCTGCACCGCTCCTGCGCGCTCGGCAGCTATTGCGTGTGCCCTTCCTGACGAAGACAGAGACTCGTTTGCCGCGGCTTGCGCCGACGCGGTATCGAGTTTGGCGAAGCGCTGAATGATGCCCTGCGCAATTCGATTTTGTTCCGAGTTCTGCCAGTCGGGCTTGTGCGCATTTGGAGGTGGCCAGCGGACGCCGGTAATCGGTGCGTTGGGTAAGCCGTCATAAACGATGGTCTCAAGATCTTTACTCTGGATTCTTTTCATGTCAGTCATTCCTTGCGTTATCGCGCGGTACCGCCGCGCTACGGATTCACTTTTGTTTGTTCCAACGTTGCAACTCGGCTGCTGTCATGCCTTTGGTGTTTGTGTTTATGCCGAATGCTGTTTCCAATTCCCACACCGCTGAACGATCTTCGCGGGTGGGCTCTCTGCGGCGTGTTACGGTTGCGGGTGGCGGTTCTGCCTTTGGTTCGGGCAATGAGCGAGATACGTTGAGCGGCGGAGGTCGCACGGCTGGCGGCAATCGTGGATCGTCGTGGTGCTCGATGTTTGAGCCCTCGGTGTAGTTGCCTGCTGGGGCCGCGCCAGGAATCAGAATTTGTACGTTGACGCTGTTGTTGCTGTCCTGGGGAAGTGGCTGATCGGATAGCTGGTGGATCATCTTCAAGGCAGCGATGTTCGGAATGAAGAGCTTCTGGCCCTGCTTGCGCAGTTGAGATGTGTAATGATCGAGAGACAGACCGCGACCGACTTCATAGGCATCCTTCAGGTCTGGATCGCGCTGAAGGAGGAGCGCAAATTCAGCGACCCTGAGGCCGATGCCATTCGCGATTGTCGCGACAGACTTGTCGAGGCTAGCGAGGTGGGTGACAACTGCGAGTGCTGAGGCAGTGAATGCGCCTGTCTCTTCGTCAATCGCTGGGCCATCGAGCGTGGGCACCTTCGGCTGATTGGCTGAGCCGAAGCGATGACCGATTTTGTTGCCGGGTTGGAAGCCGCCTTTGCGCGGCGTCTTGGGCTTTGCGACCTTAGGCATGGGAGGTGTACTTCCTGCGAGGTGCGAGCGTGTAGTCATATCCGCGCAAATCGCTGCGTCGAATGCGACCGCTGGCGAGGGTTGCCTCCAGCGCCTCGCGCATCGTGTCGTAGGTGAAGCAGGTCCAGCCTGCGCGATCGAGGATTGTGATCGCACCCTCGACTGTCCAATGCTGACAGTGGGCGGCTAGCTCTGCGAGTTGCTGGTTGGTGAGTTCCATAAGGCGTCCTCTAAGAAGGAACATTCATTCCAATGCGTGTTGCACTCGACCACTCGCGCACTGGTTGAAGTCCACCAAACTGGTTGGTGGCGCCCTTAGACGGCCATCGCTGGCCGCTGCCCTGATGTGTGTTACGTTCCGCCGACCGTACCCGAGAATAGATCGCGAGTCGACGGCGAGCCGATGAACGGCGTAGCGGCCTTGCTGTGCTCTAGAAATGGCTCGGATGTAGGTCGACCCATCCGCGAGCCGTAGAACACGATGTCATGTGTTCTAGGCCATGCCGGTGACCTTCTCGACGGTCGGACTCGACCCCTGATCGCGATCCGTTGTGGTTCGCGTTGCGACGATGCCGAAGCGGGGCAACAGCGGGGCGGCGCGCGGTCTGTCCATAAACTGTGGACGGCACAGGGCTTATGGCTCCCGATCTGGACGACAAGCTCCCTTTTTGTGTGGGGCGACGACCATCAAGCGGGGTTCCGCGGTCCACCCCCTTTCCAAGCATCGGGTGTTTCGGGTGTTAAAAACGTAAAAGAGGCTATAGGAAAATCTTTAATCACCTGCTAACCCCCATTAAAGATTATCGCTAGAGAGTCCTGCAGGTATAAAACACCCGAAACACCCGTCCCGCCTGATCACCCTGTGAGAATATTGCCCTTCGAATCAGTCTTGGTTGGCCGATTCGGGTTACCACCATCCATCAACGCAATATCGTGGAACAGCGGTTGATGATCCGGGTCCGTCCGGCGCAGTCCACCCTCGACCAGCGCCTCATAGAATTTATTGCGACCAAACGGCAGCAGCCGCGATTCCACAGCCCAATCCGCGTATCGGTTAAACAACCGTGCGCCGGTCGTCGGTCCATATTCCTTGCCGCGGATGCAATGCGCCGGATCATTCACAAATTGGAGCGCAGAGTTGTTCGCGTTGCGCCACTTCTTGAGTAACTGCTTATGTTCCTCAGTCTCTGGTAACTTTGTGAGAGTGCTCGCGATCCGCGCCCCTTCCAGTAGCCACGCGACGACATAGGCCATCTCCCGCTCAATAATCTGGTCGGCGAGATTCTGGATGCGCTTCTCCTCGGGCGTCGTGTGCGTGAACTCCAATATCCGCCAGCGCCGATAGAACGCATCACTATGATCCTGCGTCAGTGGCAGCGAATTGCTGTTAAAGAAGTGCGAACAGGTCGAGGTGAAATGAAACGGTAGGCCATAGGGATTGCGCCCGGTGGCTAAGTCTTCACCGGTCACGATCTTGAATCCACCGGTCGGTATGAATTCCTTCTTGTCCAACTCGCCCACGAGGTTAATCAGCTTCCCGGCGAGCTCCGCGACATAGTATTCATTGCCCCATTTCTGTGGGCCGACAGCGGCGATCACGCCCACCGGGAACAGCGAGCGATAGATTTTCAGCAGTGTCGATTTACCCGCGCCTGTCAGGCCATAGAGCAGCACCACGATCTGAAATTTCCAAAGCATCTGCATCATTCCCGCGCCAAACAGAATCTGGCACAGCTTTAGCTGCTCCGCGTTGTCAGAGAACATCCCTGTCAGCAATTGCTTGAACAGCTTGCTCTCGCCATTGATGTTCGGCTCGGCATTGACGCGGATGCGCAGGCGATGATCGGCGTGCAGCGGCTTGATGCGGATCTCGCCGTTCTCAATCACATACAAATTTTTCGGCCCTGCGACGCCGACGATTGCCTGTTGAAAAAAATCATCATCAGTGACCTTGTCGGCGGCCAGCTGGGCGATCTGCCTGAAGTCGGTTGCCTTCTTGCAGAATGGCTCGCGGTGGTACCACTCACCAACCTTGATCGAAACCTGTCGCAACTCCATCGGCACCCATAGCTTGTCCTGAGTGACCCAGAGCTTGCCTAACGCATAGACTGGCGCGTTGCCGTCGTGCTCCTCGCGTAGTCGCGCTATCGTCGCCGCGGCGAGAGGCCAGTGTCCCTCCTCTGGTGGCTCCATGCCACCTTCCACCGCCCAGTCATACAAATGCTTCGTTGTCTCGACCTTGTTGCCGCGATCCTCCTTGCTCCGCTCATAGTAATGGCCCTTGGTACGTTTCTTGTCGTACTTGCGCGAGCGACCGGCCCACGCCGAATACATCGCGAAGCCTTCATCGGATTGATGGAAGGCGCGGCCCATGATCCAGCCGACATGCGCCCAGCGCTCCTCGTCATCTGGATTGAGGAATGACAGTGCGAGCTTGATCTGGTCTTTGTCGCGCTCGCTGGCTGGATTGAATGTCTCCTTCGGCGGCGCTCCACGCTTCCCCTTCTCTGGAGGCTTCTCCTCGCCACTCAGGAAGTCAGGCCACTCCGCCAGCGCAGTCTTAGACGGTGGTTGCGCCCACGCATAGTGCTTGCCGCTCGCGTGCAGCGACGGCGGCGCGACGACGTAACCACCATCGCTTCGCGTGTCGAGTCCTTTGCCGAGCTTGCCCGCTTCACTTTTGATGCCGGACGCATATTGAAAATAGTAGTGCATGCCTCCATCGCGCCCGGTCCTAGCGACAACCGTCGGCGGCATACCGGCAGGGCCAGCGAGCTTCCCTAGAGCTATCGCTCCGGCAGAGCCATCAACATCGAGCACAGTTAGGTTGCTCTCCTCGCCGGTGGCGATGCCAATGCCGCGATCGGGATGATCTGTCCACCACTTTTTGATCTGCTCGCGATCGATAGTCGCCAGTTCAGGCCACTTCTTGATTGCTGGGTGCTTGCCCGCCTTGTCGCAATCGGTATTGCGGCACTCGCAACCGGCCTGATCGACCTGATACAGCGGGAATACTCGCCAACCATACTTCGCATATTCCAGCGCGTACTTCAGAAGCCCTTTACGTGCGGTGGACGCTGGCGTATCGTTTCCGCTCGCGTTGTTGTTTTCCGTTTTGCCGGCTGCGGGTTCCACAGGCCCGTGGCCGGTTCCATTTTCACGCTTGGTCATGGCGATCCTCCACAAACTGCGACCTAACGCTGATCACATTGGTTAACTCACCCTCCAGTTGAGGTGAGTTTTCATCCGCGGTGCCATGTCGCCGGAACAGCGCCCGTTGAGCCGTGAATACATCAACGCTAAATGCCAGCAGAAAGTCGCGCGCGCAGCTTGGGTGAAAACATATTTGGGCAAGGTCACCCTCACTGGTGGTGATATCCCAAGTGATAGAAGGCTCACCCCAAGGGACAGAATTGCCGCAGTGTGAGCAGGCGCTCGGATTAGGACGCGGGAGTGGACTATTGAAGCTCATGCTGCCTCCCGACGCTGCTTGGAGGCCACTGGCTTCTTCCGCTGTTCCAGCACTGCCTTGGTCGTGCCCTTGGGGCGACCGCCAACGCCATGTAACTTCACATAAGGTTTTGCGCGTTGCGCCTGCTGCCACTTCTCCAGGTCGCTTTCCAACCACACGATCTTTTCGTGGCCGACACGCACCGGCTCAGGGAATAGTCCATCGCGCACCCAGCGCCAGATCGTAGACTTCACACTGGTGCCGGTGAACGGCGCGAGTTCATCGATCGCAAATACACGTTGCACAGCCATGGTCCGAACCTCCACTCCATTCGGCCCAGTGCAAAAAGCAAAAGGGCCGAACACGACGAAAAGGGCGAGCACATACCGGCTCGCTTCCGTCGATTCGGCCCTTGAGAGGCTTTGCGCCTCAGATTGGCTGTGGGGATGCTCCCCACGCTTCCGAAAAGGCCCCTACTCCTGTCGCTACCGTCGAAGGTTGGGGCTACCCTTCAACGCGCCTATTAAACCCGAATTTTTTCTACAAGTAAAATAGCTTCTGGTTTTAGCGCGTCTTGCTCAGGAATTTTCCCCACTGTTCGAGCAGTGCCCTGCGCTCATCGGTGAACTTCGCCTGATGGCTATACGCGGCTCGGCCCTTGTCACCCTCTTTGTGCGCTAGGCAGGCCTCGATCACATCCGGTCGGGCAATTCCCTTGTCATTCGCCCAGCTGCTGAACGTCGTGCGGCACAGACCGTGGACTGTCGTCTGCTCGCGCACATCCATCCGGTCGAGCAGATTCAACATTGCCATATTTGACAGCGGCGCATCGCGTTCCGGCGAAGGGAAGACATAGACCTTCGACAATCCGCGCACTTCCTTGAGCACCGCCAACGCTTGTGGCGACAGCGCGACGGTGTGTGGCTCTTTCATCTTCATCCGCTCAGCAGGTACCGTCCACAGCCCGCCCTTCACTTCGCTCCAACGCATCCCCAGGATTTCATCGGTGCGTGCCGCAGTGAGCATGCCGAATTGCAATGCGCGGGCGCTTGTGCCGGGGTGCGTGGCGATTTGTTTGAACAGCTTCGGCGCTTCGGCATAGGGCAACGCACGGTGATGCTCCTCGTCACGATTTAGCTTCCTCAGTCGCTTGACGATAGGGGTGCACGGGTTGCCGGTCACCTGCTCCTTGATGATCGCGTCATCAAACACAGCGCTGAGGCGCTGGCGGATGCGTGCTCCGGTATCCGGGGTGGCCTTGTAGATTTTCTGAAACGCATCGAGCAGGTCTTTGGCCTTGACGTTCGCAATAGGCGAATTGAGCAGCGCAGGTGGCAGGCGGCGCTCGATACTCGATAGCCAGCCATCCGCGCACACTAGCTCGCCCTCGACATTGACCTTGTGATAGGCGCGCACCGCGGCGATCAACGTCACCGGCGCGGCCTTCGATGCTGCGGCCTTGTTGGCCACACGAAGCTTGTTGCGCTCCTCTAAGGGGTCGATCCCCTGCCGGACCTTGTCGCGCAGCGCGGCAGCGCTTGTACGGGCTTTCTCTAGCCCAACGTCGCGGAGTGGGCCTAGGCCGATCTCCCTGCGCCGTCCGTGGATGGTGTACTGGAGAGACCAGTTGCTATGCTCCTTCTCCGCCCCGCGCACTTGCAGCCGCAGGCCTTCGCCATCATAGTGATAGCCTGCGTCTAAATGTGGTATTTTCCCTGCGACAAGCTTGCCCACTGTGGTCTCCGGTAGTTGGTTCTGCCGCCCCGCGCCTGCCCCGCGCAATTCGGCTAAACCAAAGAAAACTAGAGCGTACCGGAAAAAACCAGAAATAGTCTAAGTTGTTGAAGTAAAACAGATTCAATCGTGTGGTAGACCGTCTGTAGCCCCATTTATGGTGCCGGGAGGGGGAATCGAACCCCCACTCTGTTGCCAGAACTGGATTTTGAGTCCAGCGCGTCTACCAATTCCGCCATCCCGGCATGGGGTGCGAGCGGCCGCGCGGGACGCGGCCCCGGAGCTGCGTTGCCGTCGCACGGCGAAGCCGGCATTATCGGGCAAAAGGCCGCCTGCTCCAAACGCCGCGACCGCGGCGCGCGTTTCGATGTCCGAACGAACCTTCCACCTTTCCGATTTCGATTTCGAGCTGCCTCCCGAGCTGATCGCGAAGCGGCCAGCAGCGGAGCGCTCGGCGAGCCGTCTGCTGCGCGTCGACGGCAGCACGCTGACCGACCTGTCGTTCGCCGACTTGCCCAGCCTGCTCGATCCCGGCGACGTGCTGGTGATGAACGACACGCGCGTAATCCGGTCGCGGTTGTTCGGCAGCAAATCCACCGGCGGCCGCGTCGAACTCATGCTCGAGCGCATCGTCGCGCCGAACGAAGCGTGGATGCAGCTTCGCGCCAGCCATCCGCCGCGCATCGGCGCGGGCATCGAGCTGCCCGACGGGTCGAGCGCGACTGCGCTGGAGCGTGACGGGCGCTTTTTCCGGCTACGTTTCGACGCCGGCATGCCGCTGGTCGACTATCTCGAACGCCACGGCGAGGTGCCGCTGCCTCCGTATATCGCGCGTCCCGCCGACGACGACGATCGCGAGCGCTACCAGACCATCTACGCGCGCGATCCGGGCGCGGTCGCTGCGCCGACCGCGGGATTGCATTTCGACGTGCCGATGCTTGCGCGTCTCGAGGCGCGCGGCGTCGCGCTCGCGTATCTCACCCTGCACGTGGGCGCAGGCACCTTCCAGCCGGTCGAGAGCGAGGATCTGGCGCAGCATCGCATGCACAGCGAGCGCTTCACGATTCCGCATGCCGCTGCCAACGCGATCGCAGCGGCACGCAAGCGCGGCGGCCGCGTCGTTGCGGTCGGCACCACCACGCTGCGCGCACTCGAATCGGTGGCGACGCGGGATGGCAAGGTCGATGCCTGCACCGGCGAGACCGAGATCTTCATCACACCAGGCTATCGCTTCCGCGCGGTCGACCGCCTGATCACCAACTTCCATCTGCCGCGCTCGACGCTTTTGATGCTGGTGTCCGCGTTCGCGGGCTACGACACCATCCGCGCGGCGTACGCGCAAGCGATACGGGAGGGCTACCGTTTTTTCAGCTACGGCGATGCAATGCTGCTCGCGCGCGCGCCGCCCGCCGCCGACTGACGCGCTACAATCGGGGCGATGGAATTCCACGTCAGCGCCCGTTGCGGTGACGCGCGCCGCGGCACGCTTACGCTGACGCACGGCAGCGTCGAGACACCGGTGTTCATGCCGGTCGGCACCTACGGCACGGTGAAGGCGATGTCTCCGCACGAGCTCGCGACCTCCGGCGCGCAGATACTCCTCGGGAATGCGTTCCACCTGTGGCTGCGCCCGGGGCTCGAAGTAATCGCGGCGCATGGTGGCCTGCATCGCTTCATGGGCTGGAACGCGCCGATCCTCACCGATTCCGGAGGCTTTCAGGTATTCAGCCTCGGGCCGCTGCGCAAAGTGCGCGAGGACGGCGTGACCTTCGCCTCACCCATCAACGGCGACCGGATGCTGCTCACGCCGGAAATTTCCATCGACATCCAGCGCACGCTCGATTCCGACATCGCGATGGTGTTCGACGAGTGCACGCCGTGGCCGGCGACGCGCGACGAAGCGGCGGACTCGATGCGCATGAGCGCGCGCTGGGCGCAGCGCTCCAAGGCCGCGCACTCCGGCAGCCGCAACGCGCTATTCGGCATCGTTCAGGGCGGCATGTACGAAGACCTTCGCGACGAATCGCTGGCCGCGCTTTCCGACATCGGCTTCGGTGGCTACGCCATTGGCGGACTGTCGGTGGGCGAGCCCAAGGAGGACATGCAACGCATCCAGCACCACATCACGCCGCGCCTGCCTGCCGATCGTCCGCGCTACCTCATGGGGGTGGGCACGCCCGAGGACATCGTCGCCGGAGTGCAGAGCGGCATCGACATGTTCGACTGCGTGATGCCCACGCGCAACGCGCGCAACGGCTGGCTGTTCACGCGCCTGGGCGACATCAAGATCCGCAACGCGCGCCATCGGCTGGACACGCAGCCGCTCGATCCGGAATGCGCGTGCCACACCTGCCGCCATTTCAGCCGTGCGTACCTGCACCACCTGCAGCGCGCCAACGAGATCCTCGGCGCGCGCCTCAACACGATCCACAACCTGCACTACTACCTGACGCTGGCGGCGGAGCTGCGCGAGGCCATCACCGCGCGAACGCTGGACGCGTACGTGCAGGGGTTCCGGGCGGGTCGCGCGAGCATGGTAGAATAGACGGTTATTTCGTCCCCATTCACAGGCAGTCAGCGACCATGAGCGGCGCGCGCTTTCCAGCGCATCCAAGGCCCCGCCCGCATCGCCGCAAGGAGGATTCACCGTGCTGATTTCACCCGCCTACGCACAGGCAGCAGCCCCGGCGTCGACCGGCGGCGACCTGATGGCGTTCCTGCCCATGGTCGCGATCTTCGTTGTATTTTATTTCCTGCTGATCCGGCCGCAGCAAAAGCGCGCCAAGGAAACCAAGGCGATGCTCTCATCGCTGCAAAAAGGCGACGAGGTGGTGACCGCTGGCGGCATCGTCGGCAAGGTCTCCAAGCTGACCGACGCATACGCAACTGTCGAGATCGCGCCCAGCGTCGAGATCACCGTCCAGCGCAGCGCGATCTCGCTCATGCTGCCCAAGGGCACCGTCAAGTCGCTCTGACCCAGGGCGC
>Ga0070713_100001773_pt1 | contig 13918 bp, 9 predicted proteins | sample LARL82metaG_FD_65465 | JGI IMG/M metagenome (GOLD analysis project Ga0070713, IMG submission 65465) | Corn, switchgrass and miscanthus rhizosphere microbial communities from Kellogg Biological Station, Michigan, USA - LAR L8-2 metaG | ecosystem: Host-associated > Plants > Roots > Rhizosphere ... | reverse complement strand
AGCGTGCGCGTGTCCTTCCAGTCATCGTCGTAGGACTTGAAGCCCCACGTGTCGTTCATCGTCATGCACGTCTCCCAGTCCACCCCCGGAAGTCCCTGCGGCGGTACTTCCTGCTCCGGCGTGCCGAAATCGCCAAGGCCAACCTGGCCCTCGCGGTTCAATCCACTCATTCCATGCCTCGTGTGACCGACACGATTGTTGATGATGAGGCTTGGCTTGAGCGCGTGTAAGAAGTCGTAGATGTCCTTGCCACGCGCGTCGCTCCAGTCGGCGATCCACTCGCCATCGAACCAGAGGACGTCGATCTCCGGATACTGTGTGATCAGCTCGCGCAGCTGCGGCTTCATGTACGACTCCACATAACGGTCGAAATGAGCATTGTGGGAGGTCGTCGAGTTGTACTCCGGATAGTTCGGCTGCTGCGCATCGGGGTGATGCCAGTCCATTATCGAGTAATAGGCGCCGAATCGGAGTCCCTGTCGATGCGCCGCAGCCGCGAGGGCGCGGATGACGTCACGATGATATGGGGTTGCGTCGACGATGTCGTAGCTCGAGACCTTGGAGTCGAAGAGGGCGAAGCCGTCGTGGTGCTTGGAGGTGATGACGATGTACTTCATTCCCGCGCCCTTTGCGGCGCGCACCCACGCGTCTGCGTCGAAGCCGGTGGGGTTGAATTGGTGGACCAGCTGTTCGTACTCCGCTACTGGAATGTGGGCGTCGTTCATGATCCATTCGCCGAGTCCGGGTACCCGCACGCCTTTGTAGGTGCCGGCGGCCACTGCGTAGGCGCCCCAATGGATGAACATCCCGAAGCGCGCCTCGCGCCACCACTTCATCCGGGCTTCGCGTTGCGCAGTGCTCTCGTGCATGTCAGGTTGGGCGACCGCGTGCGATGCGGCGCCGATGTACGTGAAAACGGCGACCAGATGCGCCAGACGCATACGCGATGCTCCTCAGAGGGTGGCGGCGAGATCGGGCGTGCTCCATGCGGCTCCGTGCGGATGGGCGTAGGCGGCGAGCGACTCGGGGCGCATCGCTATGCTGTAGCCGGGCGTTGTTGGTGGCATGTAGCGCCCCCCGCGTACCACGACTGGGTCGACGAAATGCTCGTGCAAATGATCGACGTATTCGACGATTCGATCTTCCAACGAAGCGCTCACGGCGATGTAGTCGAAGATCGAGAGATGCTGAACGTACTCGCAGAGGCCCACGCCACCAGCGTGAGGACATACCGGGACGCCAAATTTGGCGGCGAGAAGCAGCACTGCCAGCACCTCGTTCACGCCGCCCAGGCGGCAGCTATCGATCTGGCAGAAGCGGATCGCCCTCGCTTGCAGAAACTGCTTGAAGAGAATGCGATTCTGGCAATGCTCGCCCGTGGCGACGCCGATCGGCGCGATCGCGCGCGCGATGGCGGCGTGGCCAAGGACGTCGTCCGGGCTGGTGGGCTCCTCGATCCACCACGGATCGAAGCGCGACAACGAGCGCATGTTCGTGATCGCTTCGTTCACGTCCCAGATCTGGTTGGCGTCCAGCATGAGCTTGCGGTGCGGACCGATCTCCTCGCGGATGATCGCCGCTCGTCGAAGGTCGTCCTCGAGATCGCGACCGACCTTGATCTTGAAGTGCGACCAGCCGTTGGCGATACCGTCGCGGCAGAGACGACGGATCGTCTCGTCGGAGTAGCCAAGCCACCCGGCGGACGTCGTGTATGCGGGGTAGCCGTCGCGGCGCATCTCTGCCTCGCGCGTCGCACGCGTGGGTGCGTTCCGCCGCAATATCGCGAGCGCGTCGTCAGGGGTAAGGGCGTCGGTGATGTAGCGGAAGTCGATGCAGCGAACGAGCGCTTCCGGCGTCATGTCCGCGAGCAGCTTCCAGAGGGGCTTGCCCTCGGACTTCGCATACAGGTCCCAAACGGCATTGACGAGTGCCGCGGTCGCGAGGTGGATGACGCCCTTCTCCGGACCAATCCACCGCAGCTGCGAATCGCTCGTTAGGCTCCGCCAGAAGCCGGCCATGTCGTCGGTAATCGCATCCAGCGTGAGCCCGACGACCAGGGGTGCGAGTGCATGAATCGCGGCGACGCACAGCTCATTGCCGCGGCCAATCGTGAAGGTGAGGCCGTGTCCTTCGAGGCCGTGCGCGTCATCGGTCCTCAGAATCACGTACGCCGCCGAGTAGTCGGGATCGGGATTCATTGCGTCCGAGCCATGCCGCCCGCGCGAGGTCGGAAAGCGAATGTCGAACGTTTGGAATCCGACGATGGTGATTGGCCGCGACGAGGATTCCATGTGGCGGCGTGGCATTACATCGCGGTGAAGCCGCCATCGACCGGCAGCGCAACGCCGGTAATGAACGAGGCTTCGTCCGAGACCAACCAGAGCGCCGCATCGGCGCATTCCTCCGCTGTGCCGAGTCGGCCCATCGGCTGCGCCGCGGAGTAGCTGGACCAGCTCGCGGCGGGATCGGGCATGGCATCGGCAAAGCGATGCAGCATTGGCGTGTCGATGATGCCGGGGCAGAGCGCGTTGACGCGGATGCCGCGCGTGGCGTAGTCGAGCGCAAGCGCTTTCGCCAACATGACGATGGCACCTTTGGAGGCGCAGTAGACGGGTGAGTCAGTCTGCGCGACGAGGCCGGTCTTGCTCGCCGTGAAGAGTATTGCGCCGCCCTTCGGTTGCTCCAGCATCATCGTGATGGCACGACGCGCGGCGTACATCGGCCCGAGCAGATTCACCGCGAGCAGGCGCTCGATCTCTCGATCGTCGCTCTCCGGCAGCACTTTGGGCAGCGTGATGCCCGCATTGCAGAAGAGAATGTCCAGCGCGCCGTAGCGCTCGACGCAGAGATCGAGCGCTCGCTCGTTGTCCTCGCGGCGACTCACGTCACCGCGGAGGAAGCAAGCGGTTCCACCGCGTTCCTCCACTTCGCGAACGACGTCCGCGCCTTCGGCGTCCTGTACGTCGACCAATACAAGGCGTGCGCCCTCCTTGGCGAAACGAAGCGCGCTCGCTCGCCCGATACCCGTGCTCGCGCCGGTGATGACTGCTGTCTTCCCGAATAGACGCATGTCGTGAAATGCCAGTTCGCAAGTACTAATCGCCGCCCGCCGCCCGCCGCCCGCCGCCCGCCGCCATCACATCTTCAAAGTGACAAAACCGCCATCGATCGGATAATTACAACCTGTAATGAACGATGCCGCATCGGAGCAGAGGAACAGCGCGAGCTCGGCGACCTCTTCGGGCCGGCCCATGCGACCGATCGGCTGGGTTTTCGAGAGCTGGTCGAACATCTCCGACTCGCGCCCGGGATAGCTGCGGGCGAGAAAACCATCGACGAACGGCGTATGAATTCGCGCCGGCGCGACACAATTGCAACGGATGCGTCGGTGCACGTAGTCGCGCGCAACGGAGTACGTCATCGTCAACACGGCGCCCTTGCTCATCGAATACGCAAAGCGGTCGGGAATCCCAATCGAGGATGCCACGGAGGCGATGTTGAGAATGGCGCCGCCGCTCGTCTGATTGGACATCGCGGCGATTCCCGCGCGGAGACAGTTGTAGACGCCTTTGACATTCACGGCGTACACACGGTCGAAATCCTCTTCGGTAGTCTGCTCGATAGTGCCGACGTGGGCGATTCCTGCGCTGTTGACGAGGATATCGATCGAGCCGTTGCGGCGGCGGACGACGCTGAAGGCGTCATCCACAGCTCGCTGGTTGGTGACGTCGCACGGGATGGCCATCGCCTCCGCGCCGAGCTTCTCCATCTCGCTCGTGGTTTGCGCCGCCGCGGAATCGACGATGTCGAGCGCGGCGACGCGCGCGCCGGCGCGCGCGAAACAAATCGCAATTGCTCGACCGATACCTGATCCGGCTCCGGTGACGAGAGCGGTCTTGCCATCGACGCGTAGTGGCGGCGCCGTCACCGTGGCTCCCGATGCCTAACGCTCACAGCCGGTACACCCGTGCGGCATTCTCGGCATAGAAGCAGCGCCGTTCGTGATCGCTCCATGAGTCGGTGAAGTGTGCGGTGAAATCGAACCAGCTCGCGTAGTCGCCGGCCAGGGTCAGCACCGGCCAATCGCTTCCGTAGAGGACACGATCGATGCCGAAGCAGTCCACGGTGTGCATGGCGTAGGGAAGAAGCTCCGCCTCGCCCCAGTGCGCCAGATCCGCTTCCGTTAGCAGACCGGAGATCTTGCAGCAGACGTTCTCGTGCGCGGCAAGGCGAGCCAACTCTCGACGCCAGGGTTCGCTCGCGGGTGTCTTGATCGCCGGCTTCCCGCAGTGATCGAGGACGAATTGCGTGTCCGGACATCGCTCGACGAGGGCGATCGCTTCGCCCAGCTGATCGTGGGTGATGCAGAGGTCGAACGTCCAGCCGCGAGCTCCGATCTCCCGCACGCCCTCGACGAACGTCGCCTCCAGGGCGAATCCGCGTCGCTGTCCCTGAATGTTGTGGCGAATGCCCTTCACGCTCGGGTAACCCGTTAGGCATTCGAGCGTCCGGCCGAGCGTCGCGGGAGCAGTGAGATCGGCAAAGGCGATAATTCCCGCAATCCGCGCATCGCTCGCGCCAAGGCGGTCGAAAAACGCCACCTCACGCAGCGCCTCCTCGGCCCGACAGTTTGCCTCGACGAGCAGGCAGCGCGTCACGGGCAATTCGCCGACAGCGATATCATAGTCAGTAGGCAGGAAAGGCCGCTGAAGTGTGGGGAGCGCGTCCAGCCAGGCATAGCTCAGGGTTGCTGGATCCCAGCAGTGCACGTGAGCGTCGACGATCGTTAGGTTCTGCAGCTGTCTCATTCGGACCAGCTCACACGCCAGCGGTCGAGGGCCACAGCCAGGACGATGATCATCCCGATGATGATCTCCTGGATGTAATTCGGCCATCCCATCTGCTGGCAGCCATTGCGCAGGAGGGCCATGATGAGCGCGCCGACCATCGACCCGCCGATGCTGCCTTCGCCGCCGAGGAGGCTTCCCCCGCCTATGACGACGGCGGCGATGGTGTCCAGCTCCACGCCATTCGCCACTGTCGGGTCGCCCTGACGCAGGCGAGACATCTGCAGCACACCCGCGAGACCGAAGATGAATCCCGCGACACCGTACATGACGAGCTTCAATCGGTCGGTGGCGATGCCGCAGGCACGCGCCGCGGCCTCGTTGGAGCCGAGGGCGAAAACATGTCGGCCGAACACCGTCTGTCGAAGGATGAGGGCCGCGGCCAGCGCGAGCACTGCCGTCAGCCACACGCCGGGTGGAAAGATCATCCAGCGCTGGCGTGGAAAGGTGACGAGGAGCTCGTTCACCCAGGTGCGGGGAAAGTTGACTGTTTGCTCATGGGCGAGCCATTTCGCCACGCCGCGCGCGATGCCGAGCATGCCGAGGGTGGCGATGAACGGCACGATGCGAAGGCGCGTGACGAAGAGGCCATTCGCGAGGCCGACGGCACCGCCGACCACGAGCGCGAGCAGGATCGCCAGGATGCCTGCCATCCCTGATTGGAGCGCGAGTGCGGCCACGACGCCGGTGAGGGCGATCGTGGCGCCGACCGACAGGTCGATCCCGCCGCCGATCATGATGATCGTCATGCCGATCGCCGCCATGGCGACGATGACCGTCTGCGCCAGGACCACGCGCAGATTGAGTGGCGATAGATACCGCGCCGGCGCGCCGGTGAGGAGAGCGAAAGCGATCACCACGACCACGAGCGCCAGCGCCGGACCCATACTCCGAAGCCACCGCGCGAGGGCGCGAGATGCTGTCGGCGCCTGCCTAACGATTGTCGGCGCGGGTGCCGCGGTCATCGGTCGATCGGGCATGCGAACGTTGCAACTGGGGGTGGGCGACAACGGTAACGTTGAAGTCCCAGTGATGGCTAGTAGGCGGCCATTGCCGACTTCCATTGTCTTCACATTGGTCGGTCGATGTGCCACCTTTGCGCGCGTCACCGCCTCTTCCACGTATGAAACGACACATTCCGTCCGTCGCTTATCTGATTCTCGCCATTGCCCTACCGGCACACGCGCAGCGCGTCCACACGCTGATGCCGTCGCCGTCCACCGTGGCCTTCGGCTATTACGACGCGGCGGCAGCGCCCGTACTGCGCGTTCAATCCGGCGACGAAGTCATCGTCGGCACGCTCATCACGTCGAGCCCGAATCGGCTCGAACAAGTCGGCGTCAAGCCGGCCGACGTCCAGCAGTCGTTGCGCGCGATCTACGACTCGGTGAAGAACCGCGGACCGGGCGGCCACATTCTCACCGGCCCGATTTTCGTCGAGGGCGCGGACTCGGGCGACGTGCTCGAGCTGCGCATCGAGTCGATCGACCTCGCAATTCCCTACGCGTACAATGGCTTCGGCCCGAAGCGCGGCTGGCTGCCGGAGGACTACGACTACGGCCGCACGAAGATCATTCCGCTCGACAAGGCGAAGAACGTCGCCCACTTCGCGCCGAACATCGAAATCCCGCTGCGCCCCTTCTTCGGCAGCATCGGTGTCGCGCCGCCCGCGGCCATGGGTCGCGTGAACAGTGCACCTCCCGGAATTCACGCGGGAAATCTCGACAACAAGGAGCTGGTCGCCGGAACGACGCTCTACATCCCCGTGTGGGCGAAGGGCGCTCTTCTCGAGATCGGCGACGGTCACGCAGGCCAGGGAAATGGCGAAGTCGACATCACGGCCCTCGAGACTTCGCTCACGGGCAAGTTCAAGTTGATCGTCCGCAAGGACCTTCACCTGTCGATGCCGCGCGCGGAGACGCCGACGCACTGGATCACGATGGGGATCGACTCGAATCTCGTCGTCGCGACCAAGCAGGCGGTGCGCCAGGCGATCGATTTTCTCGTGACGACGAAGGGTCTCTCGCGCGACGATGCATACATGCTCACGAGCGTGGCCTGCGACGTCGATGTCACGGAGCTGGTGGACGGCACGCTCGGCGTTCACGTGATGATTCCGAAGAGCATTTTCAAATGAATCGATTTCGTCATCCTGAGCGAAGCGAAGGATCTGCTGTCACTCGCTACGCTCGTCACAGCAAAACGCACCTCATTGCCGATCGGAACAGCAGATCCTTCGTCGCTGCGCTCCTCAGGATGACACTTGTGGCCCTGAGCGCCTTGCCTGTGCGAGTCGCTGCGCAGCAGGTCGACCCTTCCTTTCTGCACGAGCTCCATTGGCGCATGATCGGGCCTCACCGCGCCAGCCGCACCAAAGCCGCTGTCGGTATACCGAATCAGCCGAACGTCTTCTACATCGGCGTCGTGAATGGCGGCGTGTGGAAGACGACGGACTATGGCCGCACCTGGAATCCGATCTTCGACGATCAGCCTAACGGTTCCGTCGGCGCTATCGCCCTCGCGCCATCGAATCCAAACATCGTCTACGTGGGAAGTGGGGAAGGACTTCAGCGTCCCGACCTCTCCACGGGCGATGGCATCTACAAGTCCACGGACGCTGGTAAGACGTGGACGCATCTCGGGCTGCGCGACGGCCAGCAAATTCCGCAGATCGTCGTCGATCCGCGCGATCCGAACCGCCTCTTCGTTGCCGTCCTCGGACATCCATACGGGCCGAACGCGGAGCGCGGACTCTTTCGCTCGACGAATGGTGGCGAGTCGTTTGAGAAAGTTTTATACAAGGACGAGAACACCGGCGCGGTCGACGTCGTGCTCGACCCAGCCGATCCGAGCATCGTCTACGCCGTGCTCTGGGAGGCTCGTCAGGCGCCATGGGAGAATGGTCAGTTCTCCGGGCCCGGCAGTGGGTTGTTCAAGTCCAGCGATGGCGGCACGACCTGGCGCCAGATCGGCAAGGGGCTGCCGACCTTCGAGCAGGATGGACTCGGCCGCATCGGCATCACCGTCGCGCCGAGCATGCCAAGCCGGATGTTCGCGACGGTGGACGCCAATCGCAACAGCGGGCTCTTTCGCTCCGACGACGCCGGCGAGGACTGGTACAAGGTGACGCAGGACTCGCGCGTGTCCGGCCGCGCCTCGGACTTCGCCGAAGTGAAGGTCGATCCGAAAAACCCCGACGTGGTTTATACCGCCAGTGTGGTCACGTGGAAGTCGACCGATGGCGGCAAGACCTTCAAATCATTTCGCGGCGCGCCTGGCGGCGACGACTATCATCGCGTCTGGATCAACCCCAACGATCCAAACACGATGATCATCGCCAGCGATCAGGGTGCGATCGTGACGGTGAATGGCGGCGAGAGCTGGAGCTCGTGGTACAACCAGCCGACGGCTGCGTTCTATCATGTGGCAACCGACAACGCGTTCCCATATCGCGTGTGCAGCGGGCAACAGGAGTCGGGCTCGGCGTGCGTATCGAGCCGCGGCGACGACGGGGAGATCACCTTCCGCGATTGGCATCCGGTTGGCGTGGAGGAATACGGCTACGTCGCCCCCGATCCGCTCGATCCGGATATCGTGTACGGCGGCAAGGTCACTCGGTATGATCGCCGGACTGGTGAGGTACAGGAGATCGCGCCGAAGGCGCTTCGCACGGCCGACTATCGCGTATTGCGCACCGCGCCCCTGCTCTTCTCGCCGGTGAACCCACATGCGTTGTATTTCGCGTCGAATGTCGTCTGGAAAACACTCAACGGCGGCAAGAGCTGGCAGCAGATCAGCACCGACCTGACACGGACGGATTCGATCGTGCCGCCTAACGTTGGCAAGTACTCGAGCGAGCGCGGCGCGATGATGCGCCATCCGGGGGTCGTCTACACGCTCGCGCCGTCGCCGTTGCGCGAGGATGTACTCTGGGCCGGCAGCGACGACGGCTTGATCCACGTGACGATGGATGGCGGCAAGTCATGGAAAGAAGTCACCCCGGCGGCGCTTCGCGGCGCGTCGTGGAGCAAGATCTCGATCATGGACGCGTCACATTTCGACGCCAACACGGCCTACGCGGCGGTGAACACCTTCCGGCGCGACGACCTGCGCCCGCACATCTGGCGCACCCATGACGGCGGCAAGAGCTGGACTGAGATCGTCGCGGGCATCGACAGCGGCGCGGCCATCAACGTCGTGCGCGAGGATCCGAAGCGTCGCGGCCTGCTCTTCGCCGGCAGCGAGACCAACGTCTGGGTCTCACTCGACGATGGCGACCACTGGCACTCGCTCCGGCTCAACATGCCGGCAACGTCGATTCGTGATCTCGTCATCAAGGATGACGACATCGTACTCGGCACTCATGGCCGGAGCTTCTGGATCCTCGACGACATCACGCCGCTTCGCCAGTTGCGCGCGAACAGCATGTCGGCGACGGCGCTCCTCGCGCCGCAGGTCGCGACGCGATTCCGCTGGAACAAGAACACCGACACGCCGTTGCCGCCCGACGAACCGGCGGGTGAAAACCCGCCCGACGGCGCGATCCTCGACTACGTGCTCGCGCCTGATGTCTCCGGCGCGGTGTCACTGGAAGTGCTCGACGGCACCGGCAAAGTCGTGAGGCGATACGCGAGCACGGACACGGCGATGGCGCCCGCTGACATCGGTAACATTCCCGCATACTGGATCCGGCCGACGGCCGTACTCTCCGCCGCGCCGGGATTGCATCGCTTTGTCTGGGACCTGCGCTACGAGCGCCCGGCGGTGCTCAACACCGATTATCCGATCAGCGCGACGCTTCACAACACGCCCCGTGAGCCGCGCGGGTTGTGGGCGATGCCTGGCCGCTACATGGTACGCCTGACGGCCAACGGCCGAGCGTACACGCAGCCGCTCGTCGTGCGCATGGACCCGCGTGTAAAGACCTCCGCAGGAGACCTGCAGCAGCAGTTCGCGACGGCGGCGAAGCTCTCGGATCTCCTGCGACAAGATTACAATGCACTCATGCAGCTCCGTGCGCGCCGCGCCCAACTCCGTGGCGCTCGTCAGCAGGGGGACACGTCGGGTACCACGCTCGACGCGCGCCTGGCCCAGCTCGAGGGCGGCGGCGGTGGCCGCGGCGGCCGTGGCGCGGCTGCGTCACCCTCGTTGAGTGCGCTCAATGGTGAATTGGCCGGGTTATACAACATCGTCGAAGGTGCCGACGCGGCACCCACAACGCAGGCGCTCGCGGCGATGTCAGAGCTCGAACGACAATTGAAGATGGTTCTGGCGCAATGGTCCGCCATGGCCGGTGTCTCCTCGGCGAGCAAACACTAACCATTTTTTGACGCGGAGGACTCCGTGTCCTCCGCGTCAAAAAATCCAAAGGATGTCAATGCCAACGGAGCCCGAAGTAGGCGAGGATTAGTCCGCCCGGTCCACCTCATCCTCAGCAAGTCGCCGAGGCGTGTCCTTCGCGGCGTCGACCTCGCTCTCATCCACGACCCGTCGCCTAACGACGACCTCCTCGACGATGGGGTGGCGTTCGATCACTTTTTCTTCGTCGGTCGGTGCGGCGTACCGGACACGACCCTTGTCGGCCCACGTCCGCTCGCGCGCGGTGCGGTCGCCCACCGGCTGATCCCTGTCGGCCGATTCGGCGACGGCCTCCTGTTCGGCCGGCGTGAGGTCGGCCGAGTCCATGCGGACGAGCCGGCGCGCGCGATCGATCTCGACGATGCGGAGTGGCACCTGCGCGCGTCGATCACTACCGGTGAGGTCCACGTCGAGCATCACGACTTCGTTCGCGTCGGGATCGACGAGCAGCTCCTTCACCTTCCCGAGCTCGCGGCCACCGATCGTGCGCACTTCCCAGCCACGGATGTCGGGCTCCCCCTCGGCGACGTCCCAGCTGCCGAGCTCCGAGAGGGGTACGAGTCGTTCGGCGTCCCGTGCGTATGGTCCGATGCCGGCGGCGTCGCGCTGCCGGTCGCGATGAATGTCAGCCATGACCTCTCCTTTTGTCGCGAATTCAGGGTGCTTTCGTTGCTGGCGCCGCCGCGGGTGCGCTCGGTGAAGGCGCCGCGGACGTGCCCGTGCCGGACCCGCGCTGGGTCGCGAAGTACCAGATCGCGACGGCGACGATGATGAGCAACAGGACCAACAACCACACCCACCCGCGTCCTCCACGCTGTGGCTCGACACGAATTTCAGCCATGCGCCTCTCCAGTGAACGTTCTGGCGCGGTTCTGCTTGCAAGGGCAAAGCCAACTGGGTGATCGACGGGTCGGTTGGCAGGAGTGAACGGTGATCGGTGGACGGTGATCGGCAAAAAGGAAAGGCGGCGAGTTTCGGTCGCCGCCATCCGAATTGACCGCCCACCGGCCGCCGCCCGCCGCCCCTATTGCGCTCTCTCCGCTGCCTTTCTCAGTGCCGCCTCCGCACACGTTCGCGCGAGCTGCGCCTTGTACGCGTCTGTTTCCTCTCCCGACGACACGAGATGCGCGGCGGCGGCCGCCATGTGATCTGGATCGGCAGCCACTCCAATCAACGCCTCCTCGACGGCGATGGCGCGTAGAGCGGTGTTCGCGAGACCAGTCACCGCGACGCGCGCCCGCTGCACCCGATCGCTCATCCGCTCGAGCTCGATCGCCGCCGCCACGCCGACGATGGCGAAGCGTGTGGCGGGGTGGGGATGCTTCGAGTAGGCGCTCCCAGCGCGCGACGCCGATATCGGCACGCGAATCTCGACCAGCACTTCGCCTGGCGACAGCGACGTCGTGTACAGATCGCGGAAGAACTCACCGGCCGCGATGAAGCGACGACCCGATGTGCCCTGCGCGACGAACGACGCGCCGAGCGCCAGCATCACGGACGGCATGTCCGCGGCGGGATCGGCGTGCGCGAGGCTGCCCCCGATGGTGCCGCGGTTTCGAACTTGTGGATCACCGACCTGCGATGCGGCGTCGACGACGGCTGAAGCCGAATCGAACAATTCGCGGCTCGCCGCCAGCTCCGCATATGTCGACATTGCGCCAATGGAAAGCACGCTGCCGTCGCGTCGAATGCCGCGCAGGGAGGGGATACGACGGAGATCGACGACGTGCGTCGGTTGGGCGAAGCGTAGCTTCATCAGCGGCAGCAGACTGTGTCCGCCGGCGAGCAGCTTGGCATTCTCGCCATGCTCGGCGAGGAGGCGCACCGCCTCGTCGATCGTGGATGGCGCCGAGTAGTCGAATGAGGCTGGGTACATGATCAGGCCCTCCCCGGTTCGCCAGCAGTTTGCATTGCCGTCCAGAGCTTCACTGGTGTCAGCGGCATGTCGATGTGCGTCACCCCAAATGGCGCGAGCGCGTCCATCACGGCATTGGCGACCGCCGGTGTCGAAGCAATGGTCCCCGTTTCGCCGGCACCCTTGATGCCTAACGGGTTCACCGGAGACGGCGTGACGGTGCGCGCAGTGTCGAACGACGGCAGTTGATCGGCGCGCGGCACCGCATAGCTCATGAGAGAGGCGTTGAGCGGCTGTCCGCTATCGTCGTAGCGCACCTCTTCCCACAACGCCTGGGCGATACCCTGCGCAATGCCGCCATGCACCATGCCGTCGACGATCATTGGATTGATGACGTTGCCGACGTCGTCCACGGCGACATACTTCAGCACTTTCACCTCGCCGGTGGCTCTGTTCACCTCGACGAGCGCGATGTGCGCGCCGAAGGGGAAGGTGAAGTTACTCGGATCGTAGAAGCTGTTCGCCTCGAGTCCCGGCTCGACATCGCTTGGCAGGTTGTGGGCGAGATAGGCCGTGAGCGCGAGCTCACCAAATGCTTTGCCGCGATCCGGGGCGCCCTTCACGAAGTACTTGCCATTCTCTTCGGTGATGTCTTCGGGCGCGGCTTCCAGCAGATGTGCGGCGATGCGTTTTGCTTTCTCCTTGATCTTGCCGATGGCGTTGTGGATCGCCGTGCCGCCGACGGCGGCGCTGCGACTACCGTAGGTCCCCATCCCGAACGGCACCGAAGCCGTGTCGCCATGGACGATCTCGATATCGGCCATCGGAATGCCGAGGTCGTGCGAGGCAAGTTGCGCGAATGTCGTCTCGTGACCCTGTCCATGCGCGTGCGACCCTGTGAAGACAGAGACCTTGCCGGTGGGATGGACACGCACCGATGCGCTTTCCCAGAGTCCGGCCTGGGCGCCCAACGCACCCGCTATCTGCGACGGTGCGATGCTGCAGGCCTCGATGTATGTCGAGATGCCGATGCCGAGGTAACGCCCCTGCTTGCGCGCCTGCGCCTGCTCCTCGAGCATCTTCGGGTAATCGAGCTTGCGCAGCGCGAGATCGAGCGCCGGCGCGTAGTTCCCGCTGTCGTATTGCAGCGCCACCGGCGTCTGATAGGGGAATGCGTCAGCCGGGATGAAATTTTGCCGGCGCAGCGCCGCCGGGTTCATACCGATCTGCTTGGCGGCAATGTCCACGATGCGCTCGAGAAGGTACGCGGCTTCGGGTCGTCCGGCGCCGCGATATGCGTCGACTGGCGTGGTGTTGGTGAAGACCGCGTCCACATCGACATGAATCGCCGGGATCTTGTAGACGCCGGAGAGCAGCGTGCCATAGAGATACGTCGGCACGCACGGCGCGAAGAGGGACAGGTAGGCGCCGAGGTTGGCGATCGTCTTGACGCGCAGTCCCAGAATGTGGCCTTCGGCGTCGAGCGCCAGCTCGACGTCGGATACGTGGTCGCGTCCCTGCGCATCGGTGAGGAAACTCTCACTGCGCGTCGCCGTCCATTTCACAGGGCGACCGATCTGTTTCGTCGCCCAGGCGAGGGCGCATTCCTCGGGATAGATGAAGATCTTCGAGCCGAATCCGCCGCCGACGTCGGGCGCTATGACACGGAACTTGTGCTCGGGTACGCCAAGCACGAAGGCGCCCATGATCAGACGGTGGACATGTGGATTCTGCGACGTCACCCAGAGAGTGAGGTCGTCCGTCGCCCTGTCGTAGCTCGCGAGCGCCGAGCGCGGCTCCATCGCGACGGCGGCGAGCCGGCTGTTGGTCAAACGCTGACGGACGATATGAGCCGCCG
>Ga0070713_100001772_pt1 | contig 13926 bp, 11 predicted proteins | sample LARL82metaG_FD_65465 | JGI IMG/M metagenome (GOLD analysis project Ga0070713, IMG submission 65465) | Corn, switchgrass and miscanthus rhizosphere microbial communities from Kellogg Biological Station, Michigan, USA - LAR L8-2 metaG | ecosystem: Host-associated > Plants > Roots > Rhizosphere ... | reverse complement strand
CCCGGCCTGCAGAAGCGGATGATCAAGCTCGCCCGCGAGCGCAACAAGCTGACGATCACCGCGACGCAGATGATGGAGTCGATGATCGAGAATCCGGTGCCGACCCGCGCCGAGGTGTCCGACGTCGCCAATGCAGTCCTCGACGGGACCGACGCGGTCATGCTTTCGGCCGAGACCGCCGCCGGCCGGTTTCCGGTCGAGACGATCGAGTCGATGAGCCAGATCTGCGCCGAGGCGGAGAAGACCGAGTCGAGCGAGCTCGATCGCGATTTCCTCGATCGCACATTCACTCGCATCGATCAGTCGATCGCGATGGCCGCTCTGTTCACCGCGTACCATCTGAAGGTCAAGGCGATAGCCGCGCTGACGCAGTCGGGGTCGACTGCGTTGTGGATGTCCCGGCATAACTGCGGCTGCCCTATTTTCGCACTGACCCCGGAAGTATCGTCGCAGCGCAGGATGGCGCTTTATCGCAATGTCCAGCCGCTGTACCTCGAGCAGGGCGAGGATCGCGATGCGGTGCTGCGCGCCGCCGAGGATCTATTGGTTGCCCGCGGGCAGGTCCAGCGCGGCGACCTGATCGTGCTGACGATCGGCGAGCCGATGGGCAAGTCCGGCGGCACCAACGCGATCAAGATCGTCCGGGTCGGCGATCTTCGCTGAAAACCGAACGCCCGGCGCGCGGCGACGTCTCTCGATTCGAGCGCCGCGCACCCCGCCGTGCTAGCCTGACGCGACCAACCGGTTAGGCGCTGATGAAAAAAACCTCGACGCCTTCGGCGCTGTCGCCTCGCGCCCTCATCCGTCCGGTGCGCGACGCCGAGCGCACGAAGGCCAAGATACTTGCCGCAGCCGTTCGCGAGTTCGCCCGGCACGGCCTGGGCGGCGCCCGCGTCGATCGCATCGCCAAGCTGGCCGGATCGAACAAGCGGATGCTCTATTACTATTTTTCGAGCAAGGAAAAGCTCTTCCTCGCGGTGCTCGAAAAGACCTACGCCGACATTCGCGCCGCCGAACAGGCGCTGAATCTGCTCGACGCCACGCCGACCGAAGGCGTGCGCCGGCTGATCGAGTTCACCTGGCAATACTTCATTGCGCACCCCGAATTTCTGACGCTGCTGAACAGTGAAAACCTGCACCAGGCGCGGCACTTGAAACGCTCGAAGCGTGTCCGCGAGATGAATTCACCGCTTATCGAGACGCTCGCGACTGTGCTGGCCCGCGGTCGGCGCGACGGCTCGTTCCGCTCCGGCGTCGACCCGCTGCAGCTCTACATTTCGATCGCCTCGCTCAGTTACTTCTTCCTGTCGAACAGGCATACGCTCGCCCGGGTGTTCGGGCCGACGCTGTTCTCGCCAGAGAAGCGCGACGCTCGCCTCGAGCATATGACCTCGCTGGTGCTGGGATACCTGGCCCGGCCGCACTCCGGCGCAGCGACCCGGCGTTGACAGCGCGGTCCGACGACCCTAGAGTATTAACCAACTAGTTACATAGCCTCGAAACAGGGGCATTACCCGGAGGAGCGCAAAAGATGGCCGTTGCCCGTTCATGGATCCGGCGCGGACTCGAATCGCAGATCGCGCGGCCGATTTTGCTCATCGTTGCGATCTTCGTCTTGTGGGAGCTGGTGATTCGCGTCTTCCGGATCCCCCCGTACCTGATACCGGCGCCGTTGGCGGTCGCCAAAATGCTGGTGGCCGAGTGGCCGAGGCTCTGGCAGAACGGGCTCTTCACCGCGTACGCGACGCTGGGCGGGTTCGCCTTGTCGATCCTCATCGGCATACCGATCGCGATGCTCATCGCGTATTCCCGGCTGGTCGAAAGCTACGTCTACCCGCTGCTGGTCTTTTCGCAGAGCGTGCCGAAGATCGCGATCGCACCGCTGTTCGTCGTGTGGTTCGGCTTCGGCATATTTCCGAAGGTCATCTCGGCATTCATGCTCGGCTTTTTCCCTGTCGTCGTCGCCACGGTGATGGGATTCAAATCGATCGAGCCGGACATGATCGATCTGGCCCGCTCGATGCGGGCGTCGCGCTGGCAGATGTTCGTCAAGTTCAGCCTGCCGCAGGCGCTGCCCAGCATCTTCAGCGGCCTCAAGGTTTCTGCCACCCTGGCAGTCGTCGGCGCCGTCGTCGGCGAATTCGTCGGGTCGAATTCGGGAATCGGCTATGTGCTGCAGATCGCGAACGGCAACTTCGACCTGCCGCTGATGTTCGCGGCGCTGTTCGTGCTGTCGATGATGGGAGTGATCCTGTTCGCGCTGGTCGACATCGCCGAGAAGATGATGATCCCTTGGCACCAGTCGAGGCGGCCGGATGCGATGGGCGCGACCGCCTGAACTCCGATTCCGCTGGCTATTCACCGTAAGGAGGAGCTGATGAAATTGCTGCTGAAGTCACTCGCGATCGCAAGCATGGCGCTGGTTTTCGGCACCGGCACCGCGCAGGCGCAAACCAAGGACAAGGTCGTTTTGCTGCTCAACTGGTACCTGTACAGCGAGCACGCCCCGTTCTTCCTCGGCAAGGAGCGCGGATACTACGACCAGGAAGGCATCGACCTCGACATCCAGGAAGGGCGCGGTTCGGGCGTTTCGGTCCAGGCGGTGGCGGCCAACACCGCCACGTTCGGGTATGTCGACATCGCGACGATGATCAAAGCCTCCGCCAAAGGCGCGCCGGTCAAAGCCGTCGGCGTCGCGCTGCAGCTTTCGCCGATGTCGGTCATGGGCTTTGCCGACAAGAACATCCGCACGCCCAAGGACATCGTCGGCAAGACGGTCGCGGTCACGCCCGGTGACTCCATGTCGCAGATATGGCCGCTGTTCCTGAAGAAGACCGGCCTGAACGAATCCGAATTCAAGACGGTCGCGGGCGACGCGCAGACCAAGCTCAACGCGGTGATGAACGGCCAGGCGGACCTGCTGCTGGGGTACGTGATGGACCAGGCGATCAAGCTGCAGGACGCGACGCACCGGGCCGTTTATCCGATCCGTTTCGCCGACTACGGCGTCAACCTGATCAGCTCGGGCATCATCGCCAACACGTCCACGCTCAAGGACAAGCCCGACATGGTGCGACGTTTCCTGCGCGCGACGACCAAGGCGATGGAGGAATCGGAAAAGAATCCCGAAGCGGCGGTCGACGCAATGCTGAAGGCGAATCCGAAGGCCGGCGTACGCGAGACGCTGATCATCGGCCTCAAGCAGACGACGGCGCTCTATCACACCAAGGATACAGCCAAGCAGCGGCCGCTGCGCGCGTCGATGGCCAACGTCGCGGAGTCGCTCGACCTCCTGGCGCAGTACGGCGGGCTCGATCCGGCCACCAAGGGCAAGGCCGAGGATTGGTTCACTGTCGACTATCTTCCTTGATGCGGTGATGGCCGGCGCCGCCGTCGAGCCCGGCAAGGCGCGCGCACGGACGCTGATCCATGCGCGCGGCGTCGCCAAGTCGTATCAGACCGGCGACGGCGAAGTCGAATCGCTGCGGCCGCTCGAATTCGAGGTCGGCGAAGGCGAGTTCGTTTCGGTCGTCGGTCCCAGCGGCTGCGGTAAAAGTACGCTGCTCAAACTGATCGCGGGCCTGCTGCCTGCATCCAGCGGCTCGATCGAGATCGGCGGCGCGAGCGTCGACGGTCCGCCGCCAGGGATCGGCATTGTGTTCCAGAGCCACGTACTGCTGCCGTGGCGGACGGTGCTGGCCAACATCCTGCTGCAGGCGGAGGTGCGAGGCCTGCCCCGCGAGCAGAGCCTTGTCCGCGCCCGCCAGTTGGTTGCGATGGTCGGCCTCGAGGGTTTCGAGAACAAGTTTCCGTGGCAGTTGTCCGGCGGCATGCAGCAACGCGCCTCGATCTGCCGCGCACTGGTGCACGATCCGGCGATCCTGCTGATGGACGAGCCCTTCGGCGCCCTCGACGCGATGACGCGAGAAAAGATGAACCTCGAATTGCAGCGTATCTGGGCCGCGGCGAAGAAGACGGTTCTGCTGATTACGCACAGCATTCCGGAATCGATCTTCCTGTCGGACCGGGTTCTGGTGATGAGCGAGCGCCCCGGATCGATCGCCGCAATCTACGACGTCGCGCTACCGCGCCCGCGCACGCTGGCGATGATGGGAAGCCCGGAATTCGCCGTTCTTGCGCAGACGATCCGGGCGCACTTCTATTCGAAAGGGCTGCTCGACGTCTAGGCCGTTGGCGGTCGACGCGAGCCCTCGCCTTTCGTGCAGCCGACCTTCAGCATCGTCGCAATCGAGCTGTACGAGCGGTCGGTTCGCCTGCGCCTGCCGTTCCGCTTCGGCGCCGCGACCGTGACAGAGGCGCCGCAGGCTTTCGTCCGCGCGCGCATACGCCTTGCAGGGGGCGCGCGGAACGGAGATACGACCGGCGCCGCCGCCGAGCTGATGATTCCCAAATGGTTCGACAAGTCGCCGCAGCGGTCGAATGCCGACAACATCGCCGATTTGAGAGCGTCGCTGGTCGCCGCGGCCGGCGCCTACACGTCGCAGCGGCGTCCATCGACCGCATTCGGTCACGCCGCCGAGCATTATCACGCGCTCATCGACAGCGGAGCAGGCGCGGGACTCAACCCGCTGACGGCAAGCTATGGAGCGGCACTGATCGACCGCGCGCTGCTCGATGCGCTTTGCCGGGCACTCGATGTTTCATTTGCAGACGCCATCCGCGCCAATCTTGCCGGCATCGACGCGCGCCTGACTCCCGATCTCGCCGGGTTCGACCTCGGCCGATTTCTGCGCACCCTGAAAGCGACGCCGGCGATTGCCGCGCGGCACACGGTCGGCATCCTCGACCCGATCGACGCCGGCGACGATTTGCAGCGCCCGAACGACAGCCAGCCGGCGACGCTCGGCGAAGTCATCGCCACATACGGCAATCGCTATTTCAAGATCAAGCTCGGCGGCAACGCCGAGAGCGACGTTGCGCGACTTCTGCGGATCGCGACGGTCCTCGATCGCCTGCCCTGGTACGCGGTGACGCTCGACGGCAACGAACAATTCGAAACCGTGGCGGCCGTCGACGATTTCTGGCGCCGCGTCGGCGCGACGCGCTCACTCGATCGCCTTGCCGCCGTCGCGCTTTACCTCGAGCAGCCGCTGCCGCGCGCCACGACGCTGGTGACCGACGTGTCGACGCTGGATTCGTCGCTGCCGCTGCTGATCGACGAATCCGATGCGACGCTCGAAGCTTTCCCGGCCGCGCGGCGGTACGGCTATCGGGGCGTCTCCAGCAAGAGCTGCAAGGGATTCTACAAATCGCTGCTCAACGCCGCGCGCTGCGCGCAGGCGAACGCCCTCCCCGGCCCGAGGACTTTTCTGTCCGGCGAGGACCTGACCGCGCAGGCCGGGCTTGCCGTCCAGCAGGACCTGGCGCTGGTCGGCCTGCTCGGTCTCACGCATGTCGAGCGCAATGGTCATCACTACGTCGACGGCTTCGCCGGCCAACGCGCCGGCGCGTCCGAGCAACAGGCGTTCCTCGCTGCGTACCCGGACCTCTACCGCGACGACGGCGGCAATGTCCGTCTGGCGATACGCGACGGAATGCTCGACTTGAGCTCGCTGGGCGCGCCCGGCTTCGGCTCGCGCGCCGAGCCCGACTGGACGTCGCTGGCGCCGCTGCTGGCAGGTCCGCCGATCGCATCTTCAATTGCGCGATGAACGGCGCAGAACCTCAGTCTCGGGGGGATTGAACGTGGAAACCGTACGACTCGGCATCATCATGAACGGCGTCACCGGCCGGATGGGCACCAACCAGCATCTCGTACGCTCGATTTGTGCAATCCGCGCGCAAGGCGGTGTCGCGCTGGCCGATGGCCGCCGCGTCATGCCCGATCCGATCCTGGTAGGACGCAATCGCGACAAGGTCGAGCAGCTCGCGCGCGAGCACGGCATCGCGCGCTGGACGACCGACCTCGCCGCGGCGCTGGCCGATCGCGACGACACGCTTTATTTCGATTCAGCCTCGACCGGCTTGCGGCCGCAGCTGATCGAGCAGGCGATCGCCGCCGGCAAGCACATCTACACCGAAAAGCCGGTGGCGCCGACGCTGGCTCAGGCACTGTCGCTCTGCGCTGAGGCGCGCCGCGCCGGCGTCAAGCACGGTGTCGTGCAGGACAAGCTCTGGCTGCCGGGTTTGCTCAAGCTCCGGATGCTGATCGCGTCCGGTTTTTTCGGACGCATCCTGTCGGTCCGCGGCGAGTTTGGCTACTGGGTGTTCGAAGGAGACTGGCAGCCGGCGCAGCGTCCGTCCTGGAACTATCGCAAGGAAGACGACGGCGGGATCATCATCGACATGCTCTGCCACTGGCGCTACGTGCTCGACAACCTGTTCGGCAAGGTCAAGAGCGTCTCGTGCCTCGGCGCGACCCATATCCCGAAGCGCTGGGACGAACGCGGACGCCCGTACGAAGCGACGGCCGACGACGCCGCTTATGCGACGTTCGAGCTCTCCGGCACCGGCGGTCCGGTGATCGCGCAGATCAACAGCTCGTGGACCACGCGCGTCCGACGCGACGATCTCGTCACCTTTCACGTCGACGGCACGCTCGGCTCCGCGGTCGCGGGCCTGACCGACTGCTGGACGCAGGCGCGCGCCAATACGCCGAAGCCGGTATGGAACCCGGACGTGCCGCAGCCCATCGATTTTTTCGCCGGCTGGCAGAAGGTTCCGAACAACCAGGTCTACGACAACGCGTTCAAGGTCGAATGGGAGCTGTTCATCCGCCACCTGTTCGAAGACACGCCGTTCCAGTGGGACCTGCTCGAAGGCGCCAAGGGTGTGCAGCTGGCCGAGCTCGGCCTCAAAAGCTGGGCCGAGCGCCGCTGGATCGACGTGCCCGAGCTCGAGGTCCAGCGTTGAGCGCGATGCAGCGCATCCGGCTGCCGCGCGGCGACGGCTCGCTGCACGAGTACGCGATGCGTGCCGCATCGGTGTGGACGCCGCCGGCGCCGGGCACGGGCTTCAATCGCGTCGCCTACGCGGCCGCGCACGTCGTCGCCGATCCGTTGTCGACGGCCGATCCCTGGCTGCAACCGGCGATCGACTGGGATGCAACGCTCGCTTACCGGGATTATCTGTGGTCGCTGGGCCTCGGCGTCGCCGAGGCGATGGATACCGCACAGCGGGGGATGGGGCTCGACTGGCCGGCCTCGCTCGAGCTGATCGACCGGTCGCTGACCGCGGCGCGGGCCACGCCTGGTGCAGTGATCGCTTGCGGCGCCGGGACCGACCATCTGGAGCCGCGTACCGCGACGACGGTGGCCGACGTCATCGCCGCGTACGAATTGCAGTGCGAAGCCGTCGAAAGCCGCGGCGGCCGCATCATTTTGATGGCGAGTCGTGCGCTGGCCGCGTGTGCGCGCTCCCCGGACGACTACGGTCGGGTGTACGAGCACATTCTGAGCGGGTTGCGCCAGCCGGCAATCCTGCACTGGCTGGGCGAGATGTTCGACCCCGCGCTCGCCGGCTACTGGGGCCATGCGGATCTGGACCGCGCCACCGAAGTCTGTCTCGACGTGATCCGGAACAATGCGGCCAAGATCGACGGTATCAAGGTTTCGCTGCTGGACAAGCACCGCGAAATCGCGCTGCGCCGGCGCCTGCCCGCTGGCGTGCGGATGTACACCGGCGACGATTTCAACTTCGCCGAATTGATCGCGGGCGACGCGGCCGGCCACTCGGATGCGCTGCTCGGCATCTTCGACCCGATCGCGCCTGCGGCCGCGGCGGCGCTGGCCGCGCTGGCCGCGGGGAATCGCGCGCAATTCGATGCGATCCTCGCGCCGACGGTGCCCTTGTCGCGCCACGTGTTCGCCGCGCCGACGCGCTTCTACAAGACGGGCATCGTCTTTCTCGCCTGGCTCAACGGCAGGCAGACGCATTTCGTCATGGTCGGGGGTCAGCAAAGCGCGCGCAATCTCACGCACCTGGTCGAGCTTTTCCGCCTTGCCGACGCCGCGGGACTCCTCACCGATCCGCCGCTCGCGCGTACCCGGATGCAGACCTTGCTCGCACTGCACGGTTACGATGGCTGACCGGACCCCGGCGTTCGATCGCCGTTTCGGACGCATCGGACGATGAGCTCGCCCGATTCGAACCTGCTTTCGATCAACACCGCGACGGTGCGCGCGCAGTGGAGCCTGCCCGAGATCGTCGCCGGTTGCGCGCGCCGCGGTATCGGCCGCATCGCGCCTTGGCGCGACCAGGTCGCCGCCACCGGCCTGAAGGAATCGGCCCAGCGCATACGCGATGCCGGTGTTGCGTTGTCCGGCTATTGCCGGGGCGGAATGTTTCCGGCGCTGGATCGCGGCGGCAGGCGCGCCGCGCTCGATGACAACAAGCGCGCGGTCGACGAGGCGCTCGTCCTCGGCGCGCCTTGTCTGGTTCTGGTCGTCGGCGGCCTGCCGAAGGACAGCGCCGGCCGGCCGGCGTCGAAGGATCTGGCTAGCGCGCGCGAAATGGTGCGCGACGGAATCGGCGAGTTGCTCGAGTACGCTCGCCCCGCCGGCATGCCGCTGGCGATCGAGCCCTTGCACCCGATGTATGCGGCCGACCGCGCCTGCGTCAACACGATCTCGCACGCCAATGACCTGTGCGACGAGCTGGGCGCAGGCGTCGGCATCGCCGTCGACGTCTACCACGTCTGGTGGGACCCGGCGCTTCGAAGCGAAATCGAGCGCGCCGGCGGGCACTCGGAGCGCCTGCTCGCGTTCCACATCTGCGACTGGCTGGTACCGACCACCGACCTCCTGCTCGATCGCGGGATGATGGGCGACGGCGTGATCGACATTCCGCTGATCCGGTCCTGGATGGAGTCGGCCGGCTACCGCGGTGCTCACGAAGTGGAGATCTTCTCGGCCGGCAACTGGTGGAAGAAAGACCCCGACGAGGTGCTGATCACCTGCATCGAACGGCACCGGACCGTTTGCTGAACTGCTCGGCCGGGCGGGGCTCCGGCATGACGGAATCCGCGGTAAAATAATCGATCCAACGGAAGGTTCCTTTCAGGAGTCCGCCATGCCACTCGTCTCCATGCGCCAGCTGCTCGACCACGCTGCCGAGCACGATTACGGACTGCCGGCTTTCAACGTCAACAACCTGGAGCAGGTCCAGGCAATCATGTCTGCCGCGGCCGAAACCGACAGCCCGGTGATCATGCAGGCGTCGGCGGGAGCGCGCAAATATGCCGGAGAGATTTTCCTGCGCCATCTGATCGAAGCCGCCGTCGAGAGCTATCCGAACATCCCCATCGTCATGCACCAGGATCACGGCCAGTCGCCGGCGGTGTGCGAATCCGCGATGCGGCTCGGCTTTTCCAGCGTGATGATGGACGGCTCGCTCAAGGAGGACGGCAAGTCGATCGCCGACTACGACTACAACCTCAACGTGACGAAGAAGGTCGTCGAGGAAGCCCATGCACTGGGCGTCACCGTCGAAGGCGAGCTCGGCTGCCTGGGATCGCTCGAAACGATGAAAGGCGACAAGGAGGACGGACACGGCGCCGAGGGCACGATGACCCGCGAAATGCTGCTGACCGATCCCGATCAGGCGGCCGATTTTGTCAAATCGACCCAACTCGACGCGCTGGCGATCGCGATCGGCACCAGCCATGGCGCATACAAGTTCTCGCGCAAGCCTACCGGCGACATCCTGGCGATCGATCGCATCAAGGAAATCCATGCAAGGATTCCCAATACCCACTTGGTGATGCACGGCTCGTCGTCGGTGCCGCAGGAGCTGTTGCAGCTGATCCGCGAAAATGGCGGACAGATGAAGGAGACCTACGGCGTCCCGGTCGAGGAGATCCAGGAAGGCATCCGGCACGGCGTGCGCAAGGTCAACATCGACACCGACATCCGGCTCGCCATGACCGGAGCGATCCGGAAGTTCTTCCACGAGAACCCGTCGAAGTTCGATCCTCGCGAATACCTGAAGCCGGCGATGCTCGCTGCGAAAGCGATCTGCGTCGCGCGCTACCAGCAGTTCGGCTGCGCCGGCAAGGCTTCGCTGATCAAGCCGGTGCCGCTGCAGAAGATGGCTGCCCGCTACAAGAGCGGCGCGCTGCGGCAGATTGTCAATTAGGGAGGGACCCGCCTCACCAGGTCGCGATCATCGCGACGACGGCCGCGGCCATCGTTCCGGTCGCGAGCCAGCCCAGCGCTTTGAGCGCCCGCGTCACCGTGAACGCGCCCATGACTTTGGGGTCGTCGGCCAGCAGCATCATCACGACCATGATGGGCACGGCGATGATGCCGTTGATCACCGCCGCCCAGAATAGCGCCCGGATCGGATCGATCGGCGAAAAGTCCAGCGCGACGCCGCCCAGCGTCGCCAGCGCGATGATCGCGTAGAACTCGCGCGCCTCGAGAAGCTTGAGGTCGAGGCCGCGCTTCCATTCGAACGTCTCGGCGACCGCGTACGCGGCCGATCCGGCGAGCACGGGCACCGCGATCATTCCGGTCCCAATGATCCCCAGCGAAAACAACGCAAAGCTCAAGTCGCCCGCGAGCGGCCGCAGCGCGCTCGCGGCTTGCGCCGAGGTCTGGATGTCGGTGATGCCGGCCGCGTTCAACGTCGCCGCCGTGCCGAGGATGATGCAGAAGGCGACGATGTTGGAGAACGCCATCCCCAGATAGGTATCGATCTTGATCCGCTGCAGGTGTTCGGCCGCGCCTTCGGGCGCATGCGCCAGCGCACCCGCGGCCGGGTCGGCGTTGAGCTCCTCGACTTCCTGCGAGGCCTGCCAGAAGAACAGGTAAGGACTGATCGTCGTGCCGAACACGGCAACGATCACCGTCAGATATTGTCCGGTCAGCGCGAAATGGGGCCGCACCGCGTGCGCGGCGACCTCGCCCCAGGGGATTTGTATCGTGAGCACCAGGACGACGTACGACAGCAGCGCCAAGGTCAGCCACTTGAGGTAGCGGACATAGCGCTGATACGACAGGAAGACTTGCAGCAGGAGGCACGTGACACCGATGAAGACCGCGTGCGCGTGCGGCGGTCCGCCGACGACCAGGTTCAGCGCCTCGCCCATCGCGGCGATGTCGGCGGCGATGTTGATCGTGTTGGCAAAGACCAGCAGTGCGACGATGCCGTACAGGATCGGCCGCGAAAAATGCCGGCCGATGTTCGATGCGAGGCCATGTCCGGTGACACGGCCGATCCGCGCGCTGACCAGCTGGATGCCCACCATCAGCGGATAGGTGAAGACGATCGCCCAGAGCGTCAGGAAACCGAACTGCGCGCCGGCCTGCGAGTAGGTGGCGATCCCCGATGGATCGTCGTCGGCGGCGCCGGTGATCAGCCCGGGGCCGAGCTTGCCCGCCCATCCGCGAAATCTGCGCATCATCGTCGTTTCCCGCCTAAGGCCGGGCGAGTATATAGGAAGGACCGCCGGTCGCCGTCTGCTTCCGCCGGAGGTTTCGGCAAAAAAAAGCCCCGGTCGTCGGACCGGGGCTTTTGCCAAACGTGCGCTCGGTCGAGCGCGTTTTTTTTCGCTACTTCCAGTCCGACTCGATGTCCCGCTCCATGTTGTCGCGCAGGAATATGAATCCGATGACCACGCTCATCAGCGCGACGATGATCGGATACCACAGCCCGTAGTAGATGTCGCCGCTCGCCGCGACGAGCGCCGTCGCAAGGAGCGGCAGCATGCCACCGAACCATCCATTGCCGATGTGATACGGCAGCGACATCGATGTATAGCGGATGCGGGTCGGGAACATCTCCACCAGGAAGGCGGCGATCGGCCCGTAGACCATCGTGACATAGATCATCATGATGAACAGAATCAGCAAGGTCATCGGATAATTGATCTTGGATTTGTCCGCGGTCGCCGGATAGCCGGCTGCCTTCAGCGTGTCCCTGGCCTTCGCCTCGTCCCATCCCTTGAGCTCGGTGTTGCCGATCTTGACGACGACGTTGTCCGCCGACCCGGCCGGTAGTTCGGACGTCGAGAACGACAAGCCGGACTTGGTCAGATAATCCTGTGCCCTGTCGCAATCGCTGAATTTCGACCAGGGGCCGACGAAGATGTGAAGGTGGCAATCCTTGGCGGCGACCGAGATCGGGTTGGCCGTCTGGAACGACTCCAGCCCCGGGTTGACGTAATGGGTCAGCGCCTTGAACAGCGGAAAGTAGGTCACCGCCGCGATCAGGCAGCCGGCCAGGATGATCTTGAGCCGCCCGATCTTGTCGGACAGCGCGCCGAAGACGATAAAAAACGGCGTTCCGATCAACACCGACGCCGCGATCAGCGTGTAGGTCGTGGCCCCGTCCAGCTTCAGCGTGATCAGCAGGAAGAACAGCGCGTAGAACTGGCCGGTGTACCAGACCACGCCCTGCCCTGCCGTTGCGCCCAGCAGCGCGAGCAGAACGTACTTGTTGTTCGGATACTTGAGAAAGCTGTCCCGCAGCGGCGCCTTCGACCCCTTGCCCTCGGCCTTCATGCGCTGGAACACCGGCGATTCGTTCAACTTCAACCGGATGTACACCGAGAAGATCAGCAGGACTAATGAGACGAGGAACGGCAGGCGCCAGCCCCAGTCGGAAAAGTCGCTCGCCGACATCCATCCGGTGAAGCGGCAGAGGTAGATGACGATCAACGCCAGGAACAGGCCCAGCGTTGCCGTCGTCTGGATCCAGCTCGTGTCGTAGCCGCGCTGGTTCTGCGGCGCATGCTCCGCGACGTAGGTTGCGGCCCCTCCGTATTCGCCGCCCAGCGCCAGGCCCTGCAGCAGCCGGAGCGTTACCAGAAGGATCGGCGCCAGCCACCCGATCGTCTGGAACGTCGGCAACAGGCCGACGGCAAACGTCGAAAAGCCCATGATGACGATCGTGACCAGGAACGTGTACTTGCGTCCGACCAGGTCGCCGATCCGTCCGAAGACCAGCGCGCCGAAGGGGCGGACCAGGAATCCCGCCGCATAAGCTGCGAACGCGGATAGCAGCGCCGCCGTCTCGTTCCCCTTGGGGAAGAACAGTGCCGCGAAGAACGGCGCAAGGATCGCGTACAGGTAGAAGTCGTACCACTCGAAAACCGTGCCGAGGGACGAGGCGAATATGACCCGCCGCTCTTCGCTCTTCGAGGCGAGCTGTACGTGCGCAATCGGACGACTGGCTGTACTCATCGTTTCTTCCTCCTGAGGTAAAAGGCTTACCAAGAACGGTGGCGACCCGCCGGCGGAGTCCGGGCCTCTGCGAGCCCTGGCATCCTCCGGCCGCTGGCGGCCGCGCACGATCCTGCGAAGCTTAGGGAAACCCCCGGGGAAAGGCAAGCTATAACGGCGGCGACAAAAGATCGGGCCGAGGCGACCCCGGCAGCGACAGCTAGCGACGGCCCGAGCGCCGAGTTTGTCGTCGACTACAGGAAAAGCGCCGGCCCATGATGGGCAGGCGGAAGGTCGCCGCGATTGGCTAGCGGGCGCCGCAGAGCGGCAACTCGAGTGCCTGCAACACGTCGCCGGTGCGCGCGTTCTCCGCGACGACGACGATCGATACCGGCCCTGCGTCGGCGGGTAAGGCCAGGCTCAATTTGCCCGAACCTGTGCCCGCTGCATCCAGTGCAACCGCCCGACGCCATTGCCTGACCACGTGATCGTGCTGCAGTCGCTTGCCGGCATTTTCGCCGGCCTTGACGTCGCTCGCGAGCCCGCTCTGCACCAGCGCCAGTGCAATGACGGCGTCGGCGCGTTCGCGGGCATCGGTGACCGTGGCGCTCACGTCGACGTCCACGATGTTCCCCTCGCGCGGGTGCGCGGCCACGTCGAGCACGGCGCGCGCGGGGTGGGCGTTGATCGACGCGATCGCCCGGTCCAACGCCGCGCCCGCCTGCCATTGCGGAAAGTCGCGGCCCTGCAGCACGACTTGCGGCGTGTAGACGAATTCTCCGCCGGATCGCGCCGACTCTTC
>Ga0070713_100001771_pt1 | contig 13927 bp, 8 predicted proteins | sample LARL82metaG_FD_65465 | JGI IMG/M metagenome (GOLD analysis project Ga0070713, IMG submission 65465) | Corn, switchgrass and miscanthus rhizosphere microbial communities from Kellogg Biological Station, Michigan, USA - LAR L8-2 metaG | ecosystem: Host-associated > Plants > Roots > Rhizosphere ... | reverse complement strand
ATCGAGCTCCGGGGTGACCGTGGTGTCGAGGGCGACCGCCCAGCCGTCGCCGGTGACCACCTCGCCCGCGCCGGGCTCTGCCACAACGCGAAACTCCTTCACGTTGCACTCGCGGGCCACCAGGTCCGCGAGCCCGGCCACGCACTCGCGGCGCCCGGCGTCCGGGTGCGCCGCCCGCATGGTCCGCAGCGGCGAGAACGTCCTGCTCGATGGCCACCCGGTCGGGGAGCTTGGGGACCGGGCGGTACAGTGCCCCAGCGCCTAGTTCGGTCATGGCGGCGGCTCCTTCTTTCACCGCGATCACGGCCGGCCGGAGCCTAGAACGCAAACGAGCCCCGGCCGGGCCGGGGCTCGCTCGATGTCGCTAGGCGGTCAGCGCTCGACGACCCCCGGAGGGGTGCCGTCGATAATGGCGACAGGCGTCACGCTGAACATGCCGCCAGGACAGCCGAGATGGCAACGGACGAACTTGGGGAGTGACCACGGGCATGCCGACTGACACCGGGGAACTCGTGGGGCGGCTGCGGGCCGCCCTCGGCCGGCACGTGGTGGATGCTTCTTCGCGCCGCCGGGCCGAGTATTCCTCCGATGCGTCCAACTACCGGGTCGTGCCCGAAGCCGTGGTGTTCCCGCGGTCCGCCGATGACGTTCTCACCGTGGTGGACGTCTGCCGCGACCTGGCCGTGCCGGTGACCGCCCGGGGCGGGGGCACGTCGATAGCGGGCAACTCGGTCGGCCCCGGCGTCGTGCTCGACATGAGCAGGCACCTCAACCAGGTGGTCGGCATCGACCCGGTCGCGCGCATCGCCACTGTGCAGCCCGGGGTGGTCCTGGACCAGCTGCAGCGGGCGGCCGGGCGTCACGGGCTGCGGTTCGGGCCCGATCCGTCCACGCACTCGCGGTGCACCGTCGGCGGGATGATCGGCAACAACTCCTGCGGCGCGCACGCGATGTCGTACGGGACCACCGCGGCCAACGTGGTGTCCCTGGACGTGATCGACGGCGGGGGCCGGTACCTGCAAGCAGGACCGGGCGGCGCCGGAACCGGCGGCACAGCGTTCGGCGGTACGGACGACGGCAGCACGGTGCCGGGCCTGGACAGCTTCATCGCCAACCGGCTGATGCCGATCAGCCGCGAGTTCGGCCGGTTCCGCCGCCAGGTGTCTGGCTACTCGCTCGAGCACCTGCTGCCGGAACGCGGCGGCAGCCTGGCCCGGGCCCTGACCGGGACCGAGGGCACGTGCTGCATCATTCTCGGCGCTACCGTGTCGCTGGTTCCGCTGCCGGCCGCGACCGCGCTGTGCGTGCTCGGCTACCCGGACATGCCGGCCGCCGCCGATGACGCGCCCGGCCTGGCCGTGCTGGCCGGCCCGGCGGGCCAGACCCCGCTGGCCCTGGAGGGTATCGACGCCCGCATGGTCAACGTGGTCCGCGCGCACCGGGCGCGCGGTGCGGTGCCACCGCTGCCCGCGGGCGAGGCCTGGCTGTTCGTTGAGGTCGGCGGGTCGAGCGACGCCGAGGCCATGGCCGCGGCCCGCTCGCTGGTCGCCTCCGCCGCAGCCGTCGACTCGCTCATCGTGCCCGCCGGGCCGGAGGCGGCGCAGCTGTGGCGCATCCGCGAGGACGGATCCGGGCTGGGCAGCCGCACCGCGTCGGGCGCCCCGGCGTGGCCGGCCTGGGAGGACGCCGCCGTCCCGCCGTCCAGGCTCGGGCCCTACCTGCGTGAGTTCCTGGCCCTGCTGGACAGCCATCAGCTCGACGGGCTGATCTACGGGCACTTCGGCGACGGCTGCCTGCACGTGCGGATCGATCTCCCGCTGGCCGACCACCCGGAACGGCTGCGCCCGTTCCTGGTCGACGCGGCCGGCCTGGTCACCCGGTACGGGGGCTCGCTGTCCGGCGAGCACGGCGACGGGCGGGCCCGCAGTGAGCTGCTGCCCATCATGTACTCCCAGGCCGCGATCGACGCGTTCGCCGCGTTCAAGGGGCTGTTCGACCCTGAAGGGCTGCTCAACCCCGGGGTCATCGTCGATCCCCGGCCGGCCGACGCCGACCTCCGGCTGCCGGAGGCCCGGCCGCTGCGGACCGTCGGCGGCTTCGCCCTCACCGCTGACGGCGGGGACCTGACCCAGGCCGTGCACCGGTGCATCGGGATGGGCAAGTGCCGGGCCGACAACGGTGCGGCCGGCGGCTTCATGTGCCCGTCGTTCCTGGCCACCAGGGACGAGAAGGACTCGACCCGGGGCCGGGCCCGGGTGCTCCAGGAGATGGCGAACGGCACGCTGGTCCGGGCCGGATGGCACTCGCCCGAGGTCCACGACGCGCTCGACCTGTGCCTGTCCTGCAAGGCCTGCTCCCGTGACTGCCCGGTGTCGGTGGACATGGCGACCTACAAGTCCGAGGTGCTGCACCAGGCCTACCACGGCCGGGCGCGGCCCCGGAGCCACTACGTGCTCGGCTGGCTCCCGCGCTGGACCCGGATGGCCGCCGTGGCTCCCGGCCTGGCCAGCGCCGCGCTGCGGATGAAACCCGTGGCCGGGGCCGTACGGTGGCTCGGCGGCATCGATCCCCGGCGGCCGCTTCCGGCGCTTGACCCGCATCCGGCCACCCCCGGGCGGCTGCGCCAGCTGGCGGCCAGCGTCACGGCCCCGGACCGGGCCGGGGAGCGTGTGGTCGTCTGGGCCGACACCTTCACCAGGGCGTTCACGCCGCAGTTGTGCGAAGCGGCCGTCGCCGTGCTGGCCGAGGCGGGCTTCGACGTGGTCGTGCCCGGCCGGGCCTCCTGCTGCGGCCTGACCTGGATATCCACCGGCCAGCTCGACGGGGCGCGGGTCCGGCTCCGCGCCATGGTCGCCGACCTGGGCGAATACGCCGAGCGGGGGATGACGATCGTCGGGCTCGAGCCGTCCTGCACCGCCGTGCTCCGCGGTGACCTCACCGAACTCCTGGACGACCCCAGGGCCCAGACCGTGGCCGCGGCCACCCGGACCCTGGCCGAGACGCTGCTCGGCCCGGACGACGCGCCACGGGACCTGTCCTGGCTGTACGGGCGGCTGGCCGGGCAGCGGGTTCTGGCCCAGCCGCACTGTCACCAGCACGCGGTGATGGGCTACGACGCCGACCTGGCCGTGCTCCGGGCGGCGGGCGCGCACGTCGACACCATCGCCGGGTGCTGCGGTCTGGCGGGCAACTTCGGCATGGAGCGCGGGCACTACGACGTCTCGGTGGCCGTGGCCGAGCACGCGCTGCTGCCAGCGCTGCGGGCCGCGCCCGAGGGCACGCTGCTGCTCGCCGACGGGTTTTCCTGCCGCACCCAGGCCAGCCAGCTCGCTGGCTGGCCCGCGCTGCACCTCGCCGAGCTGCTCAGGGTCTAGCGCCGCCATACGAGCAGGCTGCCGACCCGGAAGCTGGGCCGGCCGTACAAGCTGGCCAGCACGTGCCCGACCGGGGAGCTGAGGCTGGTGTCCGCCACCACGGCCTGCGGCCGCAGGTAGGCCAGGTCGGCACGCAGCCGCGCGGAGCTGGGGCCGCGGGCCCGCGTTCTGCCCTCCCAGAGCGCGTTCAGGTACTTGGCCGCGGGCTTGGCCGGGCTGGGCGTGAACGCGGCCTGCCCGCCGTGACCGGGCCCGAGCAGGTAGCCGAGGTTCAGTGAGCCCGGCACGCCGGTGTCCGCTTGCCAGCGCATCGCCTGAGTCTGGCCGAGCAGCGGGACCGGGACCACGAGCACGGGGGCGTTGCTGGCCAGCCGCAGCCGGGCAAAGGCCGCCTGCCAGCCGGCCGGGACCGGGGGGAGCGGCGCCGCCTGGTAGGGCACCGGGATGAGCGGCAGGATCGCCAGCACCGCGACCAGGGTGGGGAGCTGGCCCGCGCGCCAGCGCCGGGCCTGTGACGATGGCGCGCGCGCCAGGTCCAGCGAGAACGCGAGCACGGCGCCGGCCGCACCGGCCCCGAGAATGCAGAACCGGTCCGGCAGCACCTGAGCCAGGCCCGGTATCCACTGCAGCCAGTGCCACGGGAAGAGGTACCCGGAGACGCGGACTCCGCCGATCGTCTCGGAGCCGCCGCCGAGGTTGAACAGCTCCAGCACCAGGCAGGTCACGGCCGCGGCGCGGACCCTAGGGTCGCGCCAGAACCGGACCGAGGCCGCGAGCAGGACGATCAGCAGCGGCCAGCCCAGGTAGGCCAGTTCCTCCGAGAGCCCCAGACGGAAGCGGTCGGCGAAGGCCGCGGTGGCCGACGTGTGCAACAGCAGGCGGCCGGACGGGGTCACGAAGAACGCCAAGTTGCCCGACCACGAGTTCAGCAGTCGGCTGTGCTCGCGGAGCGGCCCCTCGAACTGCACCCACAGCGCGTGCCCGCAGAGCAGCAGCATGACCGCGAGCCCGGTGCCCAGCCCGATCGCGGCCGGGCGCAGCTGGTGCAGCGCGGTGCGCGGCCGCCCCGCGGCCAGCACCACCACCAGCACCAGCCCGGCCAGCGCGGTGCTGACCAGCAACTCTTCCCCGGTGAACAGCTGCGCGGTGGTCAGCAGCCCGAGCCAGGCCCCCGTGCGCACGGCGCGGCCCCGGCCGGTGACCAGCCGCAGCAGCGCATCGATGATCAGCGGCGGCAGCACCGCGAACACGAGGTGATAGTGGCCGAACCCGGAGTTCACCATGGCGGGGGAGAACCCGTACACCGCGCCACCCAGGCCCGCCGCGGTGACGCTGGCTCCCCACCGGCGCAGCAGCAGAAACAGGCTGGCCGCGGACCCGGCCAGGCCGAGCGTCAGCACCAGGGTGAGGCTGACCTGCGGGCCGGCCAGCAGGGTGACCGGCGTGAGCAGCACACCGGGCAGCAGGAGCGACGTGTTCCACATCAGGCTGATGCCCTGCGGCGCGTTCAGCGCGGTCGTGACCAGCGCCGGGAGCCGCCCGTGCGCAACCGCGGTGGCCGCGTAGCGCAGGAACCAGGCGAACAGGTCGACATCGTGCGGATCACGGGTCTGCGTGAGCCCGGCCGGATCGGCCCAGAGACGCCAGGTCAGGATCATCGCGCCGAGCAGGTAGCAGCCCAGCACCAGCCAGCTGGCCGAGGGACGGGTGCGGGCGGGCCGGCTCGGAGCGCCCGGAGGGGCTTGTTCGGCCGACGGAGCGAGACCGACCGCCGCGCCCGCTGGCGGGACCTCCGCAGCAGCCACCTATGCAGAATCACCCGGCCGACGGCGTAATTCAGCCGCCCCAGCCCTTTGTTTGCTGAACAAGGCCGGATTATTTGCTGAGCTTTGCCGCGATCCGGCCGGCCGCGAGTGTCGGCGCCACGTGACAGATTCTGGCCATGAGCACCGCACCAGAGCGCGGGCCGCTGAGCGGACGGGTGGCGCTGGTCGCCGGCGCCACCCGGGGGGCGGGCCGGGCGATCGCCGTGGAGCTGGCCCGGGCGGGCGCCGCGGTCTACGCCACCGGCCGCAGCAGCCGCTCCGCCGGCCCGTCGGAGATCGGCCGCCCGGAGACGATCGAGGAAACCGGCGAGCGGATGGCGGCCGCTGGGGGTGACGGGATCGCGCTGCGGGTCGACCACCTGGACCCCGGTCAGGTTCAGGATCTGGCCCGGCGGATCGATCACGAACACGGCCGGCTGGACGTCCTGGTCAATGACATCTTCGACGGCGGGAAGTACGGGCAGTTCGGCACCACGCTCTGGGAGCATGACCTCTCCGACGGGCTGCGCATGCTCCGCCTCGGCATCGACACTCACGCCATCACCAGTCATTTCCTTCTTCCGCTGCTGATCAGGCGCCCGGGCGGGCTGGTGGTGGAGATGACCGACGGCACGGCCGAGTACAACGCCGCCTACCGGTACCGCGAGGGCTTCTACTACGACCTGGTGAAGGCCGCGGTGCAGCGGATGACGACCGCCCAGGCCTTTGAACTCGGCCCGCATCAGGCGTCCGCCGTGGCGGTGACCCCGGGCTGGATGCGCTCCGAGGACATGCTCGACTTTTACGAGGTGACCGAGGCGACGTGGCGGCAGGCGACCGCGAAGGTACCGCATTTCTGCATCTCGGAGTCGCCGGCGTACACCGGGCGCGCGGTCGCCGCGCTCGCGGCCGATCCGGACGTGGCGCGCTGGTCGGGGCAGGTGGTGTCGACCGGCCAGCTGGCCCCGATCTACGGGTTCACCGACACCGACGGAACCCAGCCCGACTGCTGGCGGTACGTGGTCGAGGTCCAGGACCGTGACCTCCCGGCCGACGACTCCGGGTACCGGTAGCGGACGGCGTCTCGTAGCCTGCAGGAAGTGCAACGTTTGACTACCGGGCCTGGCCTGCGCCGGGCCAGCCGGCGGCGCAGCCGGGTTCTGCTCGCGATCGCCGCCAGCCTGGCCGCGGTCGTGGCCGTGCTCTGCGCGGCGGGCGACGCCACCGGCGTGGCCCCGGCCGCCGCGGCCGTCAGCTCGCGCTGCCCGTGGGTAACCTCCGCGGCCCCGGTCCCGCGGCGGGTGTCGATGGTGCTGGCCGCCATGACCCCGCCCGAGCTTGATGACCTGGTCTTCGGCCAGGGCTCGAGCGCCGCGCACGGGTATGCGGGCCATGTCCCGGCCATCCCCCGCCTGTGCATCCCGCAGCTCAACCTGGAGGACGGCCCGGAGGGCGTCGGTGACGGCATGACCGGGGTCACCCAGCTGCCCGCAGCCGTCGCGGCGGCCGCGACCTGGGACCCGGCCGCGGTCCGGAGCTTCGGCGCGGTGGTCGGCAGCGAGGAGGGCGGCAAGGGCGTCGACGTCAACCTCGGCCCCACGGTCAACATCGTGCGCGACCCGCGGTGGGGGCGCGCGTTCGAGAGCTACGGGGAGGACCCTTACCTGGCGGGCCAGGTGGCCGTGGCCGACATCATCGGCGTGCAGAGCCAGGGCGTGATGTCGATGGTGAAGCACTGGGCCGTCTACAACCAGGAGACCAACCGCAACGACCCGCAGGACGACGCCATCGTCGCGGACCGGACGATGCACGAGATCTACATGCCGCAGTTCCGGGCCGCAGTGCAGAGCGGGCACGCGGCGTCCGTGATGTGCAGCTACGCCACGGTTAACGGCAGCTACGCCTGCGAGAGCCCGTACCTCGGCCGCGTGATGGACGGCGAGTTCGGGCTGCCGGGCTTCATCGCCTCCGACTGGGGTGCCACCCACTCCACCGTGCCCTCGGCCCGGGCGGGCCTGGACCTGGAGATGCCGTACGGGGCCCGCTACTCCGCGGCGCTGCTGCAGGCGGTGCAGGACGGCCAGGTGCCGCTGGCCACGCTGCGGGAGATGGCGCGGCGCATCCTCACCGAGATGTTCCGCTTCCGCCTGTTCACCGCGCCTGCGGCCGGGTCGGCCCGCGCGGTGGTCACCAGCCCCGCGCACGCCGCGGTCGCCCGGCGGGTGGCCGAGCAGGGCACGGTGCTGCTCAAGAACGACCGGCGGGTACTCCCGCTGCAGGCCGGCCGGGTGGGCTCGATCGCGGTCATCGGGGACGACGCCGGATCGCACGCGATCTCCAGCGGCGAGGGCAGCGCGTCGGTCACCGCGCCCAACGTGACCACCCCGTACCAGGGCATCGCCGCCCGGGCCGGCCTCGGCACCAAGGTGAGCTACGCCCAGGGGAACCCGCCGCCCGACGGTGATCTTCCTGTGACGCCTGCCACCGCGTTCCCCGGCGGCCTGACCGCGCAGTTCTTCGGCAACGCCACGCTGTCCGGGCCGCCCGTGGCGACCGGAACGGCCGCGAGCATCTCGTTCGCCTGGCCCGGCCGGCCGCCTGCGGCCGGGGTCCACGCCGCAGCGTGGTCGGCGCGCTGGACCGGGACCATCGCGGCCCCCGTCACCGGCCGCTACGAGCTGTCCCTGGACGGCGGGCGTGGCCACGGCACCCGGCTGTACCTCAACGGCCGGCCGGTCATCGACAACTGGGCGGGCCGGCCAGGCGGCCCGGTGCGCGCGATCGTGAATCTCACCGCCGGACACCCGGTCCGGGTGGAGGCCGATTTCGCGAAGACCGGGGCCGGGCCCGCGTCGCTCTCCCTCGGCTGGCAGAACACCACCCCGCTGCTCGACGAGGCTGTCACCGCGGCCAGGTCCGCCGACACCGCGGTGGTGTTCGCCGGGTACGGCGAGAGCGAGGGCACCGACCTGGACAGCGTCGGCCTCGCTCCGGCCACGGACGCACTGATCGAGGCCGTGGCCCGGGCCAACCCCCGCACGATCGTGGTGCTGAACACCGGCTCGGCGGTCACCATGCCCTGGCTCCGGTCGGTTCCTGCCGTGTTCGAGGCCTGGTACCCGGGCCAGGAGGACGGCAACGCGATCGCCGCGCTCCTGTTCGGCGACGTCAACCCGTCCGGCAAGCTGCCGGTGACGTTCCCGGGCCGCCTGGCCGACGTGCCCGCCCGCACCCCGCAGCAGTGGCCGGGGGCGGGCGGCCGGGTGGACTACTCAGAAGGGCTCCTGGTCGGCTACCGGTGGTACGACGCGGAGCACATCCAGCCGGAGTTCCCGTTCGGCTTCGGGCTGTCCTACACCACCTTCCGGCTCGGCCACCTGACCGTTACGCCGCACGCCGAGCGCGGGACAGTCACGGTCAGGCTCAGCGTGACCAACACCGGCCGGGCCGCCGGGGCGGAGACGGTCCAGGTCTATGTCGGCGACCCGGCCGCCTCCGGCGAGCCGCCGAAGCAGCTCAAGGGATTCCGGAAGGTGCTGCTCCGCCCGGGTCAGACCCGGCAGGTCAGCATCCCGCTCGACCGGGGCGCGTTCGCCTACTGGGACAGCCCGAGCCGGTCCTGGGCCGTCGCGCCCGGCTCATACCAGATCATGGTGGGTAACTCGTCGGCCAGCCTGCCGCTGCGCGCGGCCGTCCAGCTCACCGGCTGACGGCGTCATCTCCGCTGGGCGGGCAGCCTGCGGCTCATGGCCGCGACCGCGAGCGCGTTCGCCACCAGGACGGCGAGGATGACCGCGGCCGCGCGGCCGGCGCCGAGGTTCCCCGGGGCGGCGAGCGTCAGGTACAGGCTGCCGAGCGTGGCCACGCCGAGCGCGAGCGAGCTCTGCTGGGTAGTGGCCAGCACGCCACTGCCGGCCCCGGCCTTCCGCGGCGGCACCTCGGAGAGCACGAACCCGAAGATCGGGCTCATGATCAGGCCCTGGCCGATCCCCAGCACGAGCATTCCCGGTGCCAGCGTGAGCGGGCCCGGATGCGGCCAGGAGCCGGCCAGCTCCGCGATGATGGCGACCAGGCCGGACGCCTGGATCAGGGCGCCCGCGACCAGCACCCGCCGCCCGAACCTGGCCAGCAGCCGGGCCGTGGACAGCGACGCGACCAGGAACCCGGCGGCCATGGGCACCAGGATCAGCCCCGCGGTCAGGGCGGAGACCCCGGTCCCGTCCTGCAGGGCCAGCGCGTAGACGAACATGAACCCGCCGAACCCGGTGAAGAACGGGACCGCGAGCAGCAGGCCCCGGCGCATGCTGGGCACCCGCAGCAGCGAGATGGGCACCAGCGGCACGCCGCCGCGGTCTTCCAGGGACTGCTCGGCCCGGACGAAGGCCACGGCCGCCACGGGCGCGACGATCAGCAGCACGAACGTCCAGGCCGGCCAGCCCAGCGACCGGCCCTCGGTCAGCGGGATGAGCAGCGACAGCGTCGCCACCCCGAGCAGCAGCGTGCCGCGCACATCGACCGGCGCCGGGTCCTCTGAGCGGGTGTCCGGCACCAGCCGGACGGTCATGGCCAGGCCGGCCAGGCCGATCGGGACGTTCACCAGGAAGATGGGGCGCCAGCCCAGCCCGCCGATGTCGGCCGACACCAGCAGGCCGCCGAGAAGCTGCCCGGTCACGCTGGCGATGCCGCCGGTCGCCCCGTAGCAGCCGAGGGCGCGGGCCCGGGCCTGGCCCGACGTGGTCGCCTGGATCGTGGACAGCACCTGGGGCAGCATCATGGCCGACGCGGCACCCTGCAGCACCCGCGCGGCGACCAGGACGCCGATCCCGGGAGCGATGCCGCACGCCAGCGACGTCACGGTGAACGCGGCCATCCCGATCAGGAACAGCCGCTTGCGGCCCACCGCATCGCCGAGCCGGCCGCCCACCACCAGCAGCAGCGCGTAACCCAGGGCGTACCCCGCCACCACCAGCTGGAGCATCCCGGCCGAGGCGTGCAGGTCGCGGTCGATGGTCGGCAGCGCCACGTTCACGATGAAGAAATCGGTCATCGGCAGGAACGCGCCGATCAGGACGGTGACCAGGCCGGGCGTGGTCAGCGCGGCGGTCCGGGCCGGGATGGCGCGCCGCTGGCTGAGCCCGGCCGCGCGCTCCCCGGGCGCGACCGCGGTGGTCTCGTCGATGTGAAGGCTCATGCGTCCAGCGTGCGGCGGAACCTAGCCTGGTACCAGAAGCCTGTTTATCCTGGTACCAGCAGACACCTGGCAACAGGCAATGGTCGTGGCGCAGCATGGAGGCGTGGTGAGCAGCATCAACAGCGCTGATCAGGCGCACCGCACCGGCCCGGCCGGCCAGGTTCCGGAGCGCCAAGCGGCCGCGCTGCGCCGGAAGGAACTCGGCGCGTTCCTCCGCGACCGGCGGGAGCGGATCGCGCCCCAGCAGGTGGGCCTCACCCCGGTGGGCCGCCGCCGCACCCCCGGGCTGCGGCGGGAGGAACTGGCGCAGCTCGCCGGCGTCGGGGTGACCTGGTACACCTGGGTCGAGCAGGGCCGGGACATCAACGTCTCGCCTCAGGTGCTGGAGGCGGTGTGCCGCACCCTGATGCTGGACCCGCACGAGCGCTCGCACGTGATGACGCTGGCCGGGTTCGGGGAGCACGGGCTGTCCGCCCAGTGCCAGGCCATCTCGCCGGCGGTGCACGCGATGCTGGACGGGCTGGTCCCGCTTCCGGCCGCGGTCCAGAACCAGCGCTTCGACGTGCTGGCCTACAACGCGGTCTACGGCCGCCTGCTGGATGACATGGACGTGCTCCCGCTGGAGGACCGCAACACGCTCTGGCTGATGTTCACGCATCCCGAATGGCGCCGCGGGCTGGTCGAGTGGGAGCAGACCGCACACCGGCTGGTAGCCCAGTACCGCCTGGCCATGGCGGATCACGTCGGCGAGCCGGCGTGGCGGGCGCTCATCGCGCGGCTCAGCGAGGCGTCTCCCGAGTTCGTGCGGGTCTGGGCCGAGCACGAGGTACTCGGACCGGAGAACCAGACCAAGCTGATCATGAACAAGAACGTCGGGCTGCTCCGGCTGGACGCCACGAACTACTGGCTCGGCCCGCGCCCCGGCCTCAGGCTCACCGTCTACACCCCCGCCGACGGCGACTCCCGGGACGGGCTGGAGAAGCTGGCGGCCGACCTCTGACCGCCCGGCATGATGGGGGCATGACCACGCCCGAGCCCGAGGTTCCGTCCGCCGCCGACCTGGCCGCCATGATCCCTTACGTGGGAACCCTCGGCATCACCGTGGACGAGGCCACCCCGCAGCTGGTCCGCGGCAGCCTGCGCTGGTCGCCCGGGCTGTGCACGACCGGCGGCGCGCTGAACGGCGGGGCGGTCATGTCGCTGGCCGACAACATCGGTGCCCTCTGCGCGTTCCTCAACCTGCCTTCCGGGGCGACCACCGCCACCGTGGACTCCGCGACCAACTTCTTCCGCGGCGTGCGCGAGGGTGCGCTGCACGCCGCGGCCCGCCCGCTGCACGTGGGCCGCTCGTTCATCGTGGTGCGCACCGACCTGACGGACGACGCGGGCCGTGCGGTCGGCCAGACCACCCAGACCCAGGCCGTGCTGGCCCCCCGCCCTGCGGGGTGACCTGTCACCGGCGCGGCTGGCGCATCGTCTGGCCGCGGCGCAGCCGGTGCCGGGCCGCTGGCAGCTGCGGCCCGGGAACGGCCGAACGGTCCGGGGCCGGGGCGCCGGCGGCCAGCCGGACGCCCACCCCGTAGCGGAACACGAGCGTCCCGCCGTAGGCCGCCCCGACACAGATGCCGATGGCGGCGGCCAGGGAGATGACGAGGATGGCCACCGGCGTCGATGCCTGGCGGTGATACTCGGTGATCCGCCAGGCGGTGTCGGCCGAGCCGATGACGAACACCGCGGACATCGCGGTGATGTGCGCCAGGACCGTGCGGGAGGCGCCCGGGTCCTGCCCGGGCAGGCTGAGCAGGTCGAAGAAGCCGGTCAGCATGGTCACCAGGCACACCACCAGGCCGCCCACGAGCACGAACGTGCCTGCGTGCCAGAACTGCGTCGCCCAGCTGCGGTGCGGGCCGCCTGCTACCGAGGCGATATCGAACGCCGCCGCGAAAACGTAGGCGGCGATCGGGAAATCGGTAAACGGAGGGTGCAATGCCCGGCCACGCCGAGAATGGCCCGAGATGTTGTGCACTGATCCCGCCTCACCTGCGCCTGGCCCGAGCCCGGTCGGCGTCGGCACGCGTCTGAGATCCTCAGATAAAATACCGCGAACGGCCAAAGATCCGGCGTGGTTCAGCCAAATCAAGCAGACGGGAAATCGGCCGGAATAATGGCGCATTACTGTTACAGATGGGGCGCTTTTGCGCTTTAAGCAGCCCTATAAACCGTTACCGGCCATCCCGCCGCGGCAATTCGGCGCTAACCCGGGCCGGCCGGAGCCGGCCCGGGTCGTGCCGCGCCAGAGTCACTGGGTTGCGTTCAGCGCGCTGCCCAGCTCCTGGTAATCCAGGCCGACCTGGCCGACGATCCGCTCGACGTCAGAACTGCTCACGATCGACTGGTACTGCTCAGCCGTCTGGGCGGTCCCGAGCCGCTGGAACACGTTGCCGGCCTGGTCGGCCGCTCCGGCCAGCTTGCCGGCTGCGGCCGTGGCCGATCCGGTGGGCATGTCGGTGGACCGGACTCCCGACGCGAACGAATGGAACGCCCGGCCCACGTTCCGGTCCAGTGCCGTGATGCAGTGCAGCGGATCGCTGCTGGACTGGCAGGCGGCGGTCTTGCTCGCGAGCGGGGTGAGCGTCTTGCTGAGCGTGGCGTTATCGGCCTGCACCTGGTTGATGGCGTTCTGCCGGGTCACCGCGGTGCTGACGCCGCCGCTCACGGCGACCACGATGATCACGATGTAGGCGATCAGGCCGAGCACGCCCAGGACCAGGAACAGCCCGATCAGGCGCTTGGCGGTGTCGGACAGGGCCAGCCGCCAGGACAGCTCGTGCCTGGCCGCGCCGCCCGGGCCTGGCCCGGGCCAGTTCCCCCCTGGGGCAGCGGGCCCGGGGGCCGCAGCCTGGTACGCACCCGGGGCCTGGTACGGCGCCGTGGCCTGATAGGCGCCCGCGGGCTGGTAGGTGCCCTGCCCCTGGTACTGGCCTGGTGCCTGGTACGTGCTGGCCGGCTGCGGCATGGTGGGGGCGGCGGCGGCCGGACCGGCCGCTGGCGGAGCCGGGGGAGCCGGGCTGGCCGGGACTCCCGGGCTCGGCGGGACCGTCTGGTCACCCGGTCCGGCCCACGGACCGCCGCTGGGAACGGGCTCGTTTCCGTCGCCGAATAGGCCTTTCGGGTACTCACTCGTAAGCAGCAGCATGTAACCGTAGACCCGGGCGAAATAGCGGGTGACCGCGGACAGTGCCTGATGTGCGGCACGCGGCATGCTCCCGGTAAACAGCACGATCAGCCAGATGACGAAAAGCGAGATGAAGATAAGCCCGAAGCCCAGCAGTGAGGTGATGAAAAGTGCCGGGATGCCGAGAATAAGCCGGAAGAACACGGCGAGCCGGTTATGCCGGCCCGGGCGGGTCAGCACGCGCACCGGGTAATCGGCGTCCTCGAGCGTGAACGGCGGGTACTCGTCGGTCAGCAGCAGGTAGTAAGCGTTGTACCGGGTCTGCCACCGCACGTAGCCGGTCAGGAAGTCGGCCGCGAAGTCAGGCAGCCGGCCGGTGAAC
>Ga0070713_100001769_pt1 | contig 13942 bp, 13 predicted proteins | sample LARL82metaG_FD_65465 | JGI IMG/M metagenome (GOLD analysis project Ga0070713, IMG submission 65465) | Corn, switchgrass and miscanthus rhizosphere microbial communities from Kellogg Biological Station, Michigan, USA - LAR L8-2 metaG | ecosystem: Host-associated > Plants > Roots > Rhizosphere ... | reverse complement strand
ATGGCGATTCTTCTGGCTTATCGTCCGCTTCGCAGGAAAGTCGGCAAAGTCATGCTGTTCTGTGTCGGGGGATTCGGCCTGTTCACCGTCGTTTTCGGCCTCTCTCACAGCCTGGCGTTGTCGATGGTTTCCCTTGTTCTCGTGGGCGCGTGCGACATGGTCAGCGTGTTCATTCGCGGCACTCTAGTGCAGATCGCTACCCCGGACTCCGTGCGAGGACGCGTGAATGCGGTCGAAATGATCTTCATCGGCGCTTCGAACGAGTTCGGGGAATTCGAGTCGGGGATTACCGCCCAATGGTTGGGGACGATCCCGGCCGTAATTCTCGGGGGTATCGGGACGCTGGTCATCGTGAGCCTGTGGGCCTGGCTGTTTCCGGAGTTGCGCAAGAGGGAGAGGCTTACCCCGACCGAAATCGTGGAACCGGTGCAGGCATCGCCAACCGTCTGAAAAGCCAATTTCCTTTGCCTTATTGAACTTCGGTGTGATGCCTGTAGGGAGGAACCTGCTGCATAATCCGAGTGATCGCCGGAGCCGATCTTCCATGAAACACGCCGCACTTGCCTTCGCACTTTGCCTGACGTTCAACCTCTCAGCACACGCACAAACCAAGACCAACGATTCGGCCGCAATTCAAGCCACAGTCACCAATTACATCGAGGCCTACTACACCGGGGACGCCCCGCGTATGCAGGCCACGCTGCATCCTCATTACTTGAAGCACATGATTCACGCCAACATCGCAATGCGCGAATGGACTGGCCAGCAGATGGTGGAATCCATCCGCTCGAATGGTCCCGCCGATATGCCTGCAGGCGACAAAACGGAGCAGGTCAGCGTAATGGATATCTCGGGCGACATTGCCTCCGCCAAGCTGGTAACTCCGCATTGGGTGGATTACATGACGCTGCAAAAGGTGAAGGGCGAGTGGAAGATTCTGTCAGTAGTGCAGAGGATCGAAGATTAGCGAGTCTGGGCTGCCGAGCCGCGCTCGTCGCGGACGGGCGAGGGCGCCCGTCCCCACACGACTATCTTACTTCGCCCCAATCACTGTTTTTGCCGAATTCATGTTATCGAAGCGGTCATAAGCGCGAACGACAACGACATGCTCCTGCATAACCGCCTCTCCCCAGAGGGGAAGCGTGAAATCGTAGGTTTCTGACTTCGAATCCGACAACCCACCCACCGGCTCCACGAAATGCCAGTCCCCCGCATCCACCGAATATTCGGCGCGCTTAATTGGAGAGAAGCTATCGACGGCCCGAAACTGAACGTGAAGCAGATTCGCCTGGACTGAAGCTTTCAAATCCTGCACCTGGGGCGGCGTGGTGTCCACCTCGAAGCGGTCGCTCTCGCGCTCGGCAGTCAGCGCGTCATGGGGCGAGTGCGAGGGCGCGTCAGAACCAACCACCTTCACCGTATAGCCGCCATCCGGCAAAAGGGACGCGTCGAACGAGTAAAACTTTTCCGTGAGATTGCCCTTCAGCAATAGCCAGCGGCTCTGGCCATCACCGCGGTAGTAGACGGAATACACCATCTGGTCGTCGTTGTCGTCGTGCACGGTCCACTTCACGCCGATGGATTGGCGGTCTTTCGAAACAATCGGCTGGGCTTCGAAACGCTGGCCGGGATCAAGGTTCGCAGGCCGTGGCGGCGAGGTGTAGCGAGTGCCGACCGAAACCACGACATCATCGAACTCCGGCGCGACATTCTTCGACAGATAATTCAGGACGACGCTATCGACCTGCGGCGCCGGATTTCCCGGCTGCAGAATTGCCTTCCACTGAATAAAGCGAGCAGGAGGCGCGGGGATCTCCGCCTCCTTCTGCAAGTCAATCTTCTTCCACGTGCTCCAGTTGCGGTCGGGATTGTCGACGTTACCGCTGCGGGCAAACAGTTCGACGTTGCCCTTGCCGCGAAACTCGGCGCGTCCCCATTTTGAAAAAACGTGCGCATCGAAAACATCGCTTTCATAGCTGCCTTCCGCGTCGGGTGCGTCGCTGAGCAGAAACAGCTTGCCAAGATTGCTGGTGGAAACGTACAGACCGCCATTCGGAGCCTTGACAAACGCGGTGACCTGGTTGGCGGCAGCCTTGATTAACTCGGTGTAGTCCTCGCGGCCGGTGATCTGGTAAATCTGTCCACGATTGCCAGTTCCCGCCAGCAAATGCCCGTGAGAATCAAACGCCAGCGAGTAAACGAGGTCGTCACGCGAACCCCACAGCCGTGACGGAGAACCGTCCGGCGAAATGCGATAAATTTCCGATCCTCCGGGAACCGCAGGTCCGGAACTGTTTAACGTGAGCGGTGGCTCGTTGGAAGAGCCCTGGTTCGGATTCCCCGCCGGTCCCCCTGCATTGGGATTTGCATTCGGAACGACAATAGTGACATTTCCGCGATTGTTGTCGCTCGAGCGCTTTTCCCCCGCGGCTGCTGCATAGATATTGCCGCTGTCGTCAATTGCCAGGCTGGTGATCTCGCGCTTGGGTGCGCTGTAAAGCACGAAACCTTCGCCTTTGGGGGTGATGCGGTAAATAAGACCGCTGCCGTCGGATCCAGCGACCAGATCGCCCTGCTTATCGAAGGCGAGCACCCGAATGTGCGGTTCGTCGCTTTTGAAAAACACCGAGTGGTCGCCGTTTGGCGTGACTCGGAAAATCTCGCCGTGGTCTCCGGTGGCAACGTAGAGATTGCCCGCATTGTCGAGAGCCAGAGCCCAGATGTACTTTGTGCCGGGGTCGAAGTAGAGAGAAGACTTCCAGCCGTTTTCGGTTATGGATTCGCTCTTGGCTTTCGGCTCTTGGCTGTTGGCTCTAGGCTCTTGATTCTTAGCATCCGAGGGACGCGGCCCACCACGTACGTCATCGGGATTACTCTTTTCCAGCTTGTAGACCTTGCCGTCGGGATTGGTCGCAGCATAGATCGCGCCGTGCTTGTCGACGACCAACGCCTGCACCTGCAGTTCCTGCGGCTGAAAGATGGCGATGGGCTGGCCTTCGGGCGTCACGCGATATACCTTGGCGGGCGCGCCGGTCGCCAGATAAACGTCGCCGTTGGGAGCCACCGCTGTTGCCCACACTGCGCTCGAAGGCGTGGTGGCGACCAGCTTGAAAGCAGGCGCCAGCTGCAGAAATCCATTGCTGGAGATGGCTACTCCGTGCGCCGTGCCTTTTGAGAAATCTTCGTACTTGTTCTGCTCCCAGGTTCGGGTGCCTTCGGCGAAGACCAAACTGATTAGAACGAGCGTCGCGAAAGCGGCGCAGGACAGGAAAATCACTTTACGCACAGGATTGTAGCCTCTTGAGATGAAGGAGGAACGCTGAAATCAGATTATCACGGGCTTGCGGGTGGCTTACTTACGATGTCGCTTCTGACAGTGGCGCATTACGCCTGCAAAGCGCGCAGACTTAGAGTTTGAGAATCAGGCGTGGGCCGCGGAATTCCGCGCGGATTTCTGCTTGCGGAGCCAGTCGATGAGTTGTTGCCTGGCAAACGCTGGCATGTCGAGGAAACGGAGCCCCCCAGAACCCTGGAAGTCCTGCCACACCAACTCTGCGAGGCAATTGATGCGGTTGGAACTTCCGGGTAACGCGAAGTCGAGATTGAGCGCGTTTGTGACAGGAAGATCTCCGCGCTCGAAGCGAATCGCGGCTCCGAATTCATTGACATCTGCCAATAACACCTGAACCACCGAAAGACGCGCGTGGCGCGCGCTGATCCTAGCCGGCACCATCGCTGCAACTCGCCTGGTACCACGACGGCGCTCGCGGGCCATCAGATTACGTACCGCGCGCAGGCCCTGCCGCACCCGCTCCGATGACAGCGGCTTGTAAAGGACAATCTGGGAGCCGGTCTTGAAGATTGCCGGCATGGCAATCTTGTGCTCTGCCAGAACGATCCGCACCGATTTGCTGCACGTCGTATACCCATGAATCTCCAGGAGTGCCGCTTGCGCTTCCTCGAAGTCGTCGTCCACGACAATGGCGTCGTAGGGTGTTTCGAGAGCTCGCATCAGAAAGTTGTCGTATTCGGAACAGTGCTCCAGGTCGACTTCCAGGTCCTTGAAGCCGCGCGCGATCATGCGTGCCGTGCTTTCATCGCGGCTCAGGAGCAAACTGCGGAGCATATGAATCCGATGCTAGGTGTAGGGTGATGAAGCGGCAAGTTACTGAAGTGACCGCGCCGACGCTGGTGGGTACTAAAATTCTGAAATCCGCAAAGTTGGGGTTAATTCCCGCGCCTTGAATATCGCCATCGAATCGCCACATTCAGGCTTGCTCCCACAGAAGCGAAGGAGTATGGTGTGGGCGCTGAAAGATTGCTGCAATTCCCCGAGGCAGCCAATCGGCGCCGAGGACACGTGCTGGTCCGGCTTTCGATGTTCTCGGATGCAACGGAGAGTGACTTATGGCTTTCTGCGCGAATTGTGGAGCCTCCGTACCAGACGGAGCCGGATTCTGTTCAGGTTGCGGCAAAGCAGTGGCTGCCGCGGGCGGTACGGTTGGTGGGTCTGGACAAGCTGCGGCTCCAGCATCCGCTGCTGCTGCGGGCATGACCTCCAATGTTGCAGGAGCCCTGGCCTACATCCTCGGGTTCATCACCGGCATCATTTTTCTTTTACTGGAGCAGTACAAGAACGACCGCTTCGTGCGATTTCACGCCATGCAGTCGATCTTCTACAGCGTGGCGTGCATTGCATTCAGCATTGCGTGGAGGATTGTCTTTGGCATTTTATCCCTAGAGCTGCTTCTGTTCCCCCTCCGCGCCCTCATCTCGCTGGCGATGTTCGGCTATTGGCTCTACCTGATGTACCAGGCCTATAGCAACCGCGAGTATCGGATCCCATTTTTAGGCGATCTGGCGGCGAAACAGGTGGGAACATAGTCCCGGACAAAAGAAAAATCGATCGGGTGGAGGGTCAGCCACTCCCCACGAAAGTGTGGTATGCAACGTATACAAGTTCTGATATATCAACACAGGGAGTTGGCTTCGACCTCGTTTAACCCTTCTGTTTGCGAGGCCTGAGGCGCTCCCTAGCACCCATTGAATCACCATCAGAGGGCGGATTCGGTGGGTGCGCTTTTTTTGCCTGCCAAAATCGGTTTCCTCCTGTCGCTACGAGAGCGAACGCTTCTCGCCCGTGGACCGACGCCGTACTGGGTATGAGGCGATACAGCTGCTGACCAAACGAGCTCAGTCAAGCGCCGATAAAAGCCGTTTCGCCACTGTGTTATTGAATCCCGCGCCAAAAACAAATATTTGCGTTTTCCACAACTAAATCGCTTTAGGTGGCTGCTTAGTTCTTGACAATCCACACCTCTTCATCCTAAAAAGTTCGACACTCGAATAAAAGAACGTGCGCGAGGGGGTGAACGAGCAGATCACAACTTCAATAGGAGTTGAACAATGAAAACGCAGCATACCGCCCTGTGCATCTCCGCAAGCTTCGTGGTTGCGGTGATGTTTGCCCTCTCAACCAGCGCGCAAGCGCAAACCGCTTTTATCAACGTCGGCGCCAACCAGCAGGCCATTGATGGTTTTGGATTTTCGACTGCCTGGTGTCCAGCCTTGAGCAGCGCCCAGGGAAACCTTCTGTTTGGAACCGGCAGCGGACAACTTGGGTTTTCCCTGCTGCGGGTGCGTCTAGACCCGAACGAAAGTTGGGGTAATGAACCCTCCAACGCGTCGACGGCACATTCCCATGGCGCCAAAGTGCTGGGCACGCCCTGGACGCCGCCAGCCTCGGAGAAAAATAACAACAGCCTGATTTGCGGGGACCTCCTGCCCAGCCAATACGGAAACTACGCAGGTCATTTGAGCCGGGCAGTGGGCGCGATCGGTCTGGATTATGTTTCCTTTCAGAACGAGCCTGATTTTTGCCCGAATCCCGGATACGAATCCTGTAACCCCACGCCGACGGAGATTCTGAATTGGGTCACGAACAATGCGCCCTCCGTCGGCAAGCCGATCGTCGCGTCCGAATCTTTCCATTTCGATGATTCCTACACCGATCCCATTCTGAACAACAGCACCGCAGCCAGCCACGTGACCTATATCGCGGGCCATTTTTATGGCGGTGGTAACTTCGTCCACCAGAACGCGTTGAATCATGGCAAACATGTGTGGCAAACCGAGCATTTCATCAATGGGACGGACATCGGTACTGCCATGAACGTGGCCAAAGAAGTGAGCGATGCCATGAATAATCAGTTCAGCGCCTATTTCTGGTGGTGGATCATGCCCAATGATCCCGCCTCTTTTATCAATGGCACGACAGTGGACCTTCGCGGCTATATGCTGGGACAATTCGCGCACTGGGTGCGGCCCGGGAAGGTGCGTTGCAGTTCCACTTACAATCCCCAATCCAACATCTATGTGACGGCTTATCACAACAACGGGATCGTGATCGTCGCACTGAACATGGGGGGTTCCACGGTCAACCAAACATTCACGATCCAGAACGCGTCGGGCGTGACTTCTTTCACGCCGATCCAAACCAGTTCAAGCCGGCGGCTGACCCAATTGAGCGCGGTCTCAGTCACCAACAATACCTTCACCTATTCGCTGCCCCCGCAGAGCGTCACTACGTTTGCGCAGTTTCCGTAAGCCGGTAAATAGCGGGTAAGAGACGAGAACTTCAGGAGGTGGCACCCTTTGGGGAACCACCTCCAACTTTTTGCTAGAAGTAATTTTCGAGATGCACGGCCGGCGATTGTCGGCCAACGCGGAGCTCTAATCAGCCCTGGGGGAACGGACCCAGCCGAGCAGGCTTTCCATCAGAGAAGGTGCAGGCTTCTGTGGTTCGAACGCATGGAACGTCACAACAACGCCTCGAGGGTGGCAACGTCGGCTGTGCTGAACAAATTCATGATTGATGCGTCGCAGATCGGAAGCCGGATACCCGCTCGGTACGTGTGTTGTCGAGAACAACATATCGCAATCCGAGCAGACCCAAACGAAAGGTTGGCTGTGTTCAGTAAACGCTTTGGCGATGAGGGCTGGCATTTGTGCCTTGTAAGGTGACGAACAGTTTGCCGGATGTGAGGGTGACAGGGGAATACAGCGTGCACTGTATCTCGAAGGTACATGCGCCAGAAAGCGCCATAGAATTTCGACGGGCTACAACTTAGGGTTTAGTGAACGCGAAGTAGTAACGCTTTTCTTTGCCCCAGCCCAGGACGCGGGCCTGAAAAAGGAACCTGCGTTCTTGCTCAACTTTCCGGTAGACCATCTCCCACTCGGGGACACCCGGTTTGCGGGTGCGGTCGGTGCGGCTGCGGCGGGCCATGCGGTCGTGCAAGATTCTTGCCTGGTGATGAAACAAGCGCTCATATTCTTCGCGCTCGGCGCGGATATCGAAACGAACTTGCGGCTCATAGAAGCCGGAATTCATGACCAGCCTGAGGGCGTCGTCCTGGAAACGCGCCATTTTCCCCGGGGTGATTGGACTACGATACTGCGGTTCGCAACCGTGAACAAGTGGTCTCGCACGGTGCTCGATGTCGCAGATGCGGGGGCTGGAGTTAGTCGCCGGCGGCGGCGGTTTTGGACTCGGAGCCGCTAAGGGTGCGTTCGGCGATTCCGCTGTAGTCGCGGAGCTTCTTCAGAGAGGTTTGGATTTCTTCGACCTGTTGGCGATGGCCGCGTTGGCCGGCAAGGTTGGCGACGCGACTGCCGTTTTCTGCCGCGTTTTCGCCGAGCACGAGCAGAGTGATCAATGAATCAGCGTGCAGTTTCCACAGCGATGGCGAGTTGTGAGCTCGCTTGAGCTCTTCGAGTTCGGTGATGATGCGCGCGGTCACTGCAACTAAGCGCAAGAGCACGCGAGCTACACCGGCGCGAAGGCTCTTCTCTTCCAGGAAGTCGGCGCAGTAGGCGTCAGCCTCCGCGGGAGTGAGCGTCAGGTTAAAGAAGCGCATCGGAACGACCTGGCGGAACTTGGGATCGGCGACGCGCACGAAAATACGAACCGATTCTTCCACCTTCAGCAGCTTGGTTTCCTCGGCGGCCTCCTGCTGCGGCGTGACCGCTTTGCGCATGGCCTTCACGTTGATTGGTTGACGCGCAATAACGACATTACTGGCGGTCTTGACGGCAGGTTTTGGCGCCGGGGCAGATTTCTTTCCGCCTTTCTTGACAGGAGGATTCTGTTCCAGGCTCTGCTTCAGCCTGGAGACACGGCGGAATTTCTCCAGCGCGGTGCCGTAATCGAGGCGAAGCAGCATGTTCTCGTCCATGGCCTTGACGTGATCGATGGTGACGTCGACGCCATCGACGCTGCCGAGAATGGTGCCGCCCTGCTCTTCGAGTTCGTCGGAAAAGGTTTTGATTTCCTTCACCGCCGCGCGGAACAGGTCATCGAACTTCTGCCCGAAGGTTGCGTTATAAGGCGCGATCGTCGCCAGCACGCCAGGATGAAAGAAGCAATCATCGAGCGTCTGCTTCAATTGGCGCACAGTCTGAATTACGCCGGACTCAAGAAGAGCATTCAGATCCTGGAAACGAAGCACCTGCTCTTCCAGTGCGTCGAAGCGGCGCAAAGTTTGCAGATGTTCTTCGGGAAGCGCAGGCAAGTCGGCATCGGCAAGAATTTCGATCAGCGCGATTTCAAACGGGGACAGAGGCAGCGAGCCATCGAGGCCGTAGCCACGCTGTTCCCATTGTCCGGGTACGCGAGGATGACGATACAAAAATGTGGAAACGATGTCGGTCTTGTCGCGATCGGAATCAACGTGATCTTTCTTGCGCACGAAATAGCGAAGCATGGCTTCGGCGATTTCGGGATCGGTTTCGTCGTTGAAGGCGCGCCGTAACATGGCCGGCGAAATTGCCATATCGAGCAGTCGCAGCCAGCGGCGCATCGCGCTGAGAGTTTCGACAACATCGGCTTCACCGTGAAGCGAGACCGTTTCGAGGCCGGCAGGGACGGGCACTTCCCCTTCGACAGAGTCCTGCAGGAGCTTCTCGTAGAAGCCCTGGACGGTCGCCAAAATGGCAAGTTCCCATTTCGGATCTTCAGCCAAAGATGCGTGTCCCCCTCGGCACGGAGTTGGTCGAGATCAGTTTGCCAGAGGTGGGGGATTACGAGGTAGTTACCTAAGTAAGACAGGTTTCAGGGCTTCAGGCTTCAGGTTTCAGGCTTCAGGACTCTTCGGCCAGGTAGGCGATCTGGTGTTTGAAGATGAAGAGGTTAGGTTTGCCCTGACGGGTGAGGCGGAGCATGTTGCGGTCGTAGTATTCGATGAATCCGCGAAGACTCTCCCCATTCACCAGCCTAAGGGTGATGGGGCTTTGCTTTTCGGCCAACTGCTTGAGGTACGCCGCTTCCTCGTTAGTGGACTCGGGTGGCGGAGATTTCTTCTTTTGCGGATCAGAAAATGGCATAGAGGGATTCTACGCTTGTGGGCGGAGTGGTGTTGGAGGTCAGGCAAATCGAAGGGGGTTGGCACAACGATGTTCCTCCGCTGGCACTAGCACTTATGTGGCGAGACCGGCTGCCTGATGGCGTATTGCACAAGTCCCTTCTGGGCTAAACTGGGACGCGCTCTCCTGCTGCAATCGTCATGGCGCCATCAGACACAATCACTGCGACGCGCATTTCCGGCGATCTTGCGCTTGACGCTCGGCACTCAGCGCCACAATGGGCGCATGCCGAGCCGATTCGTTTCGCGGCGGACTGGCAGGGCAAGAATGCCGATCCCGAGCTTGAGACCGAGGTCCGCATTTTGTGGTCGCCGGAGATGCTGTATTTGCGTTTTGTGTGCCGCTATCGCGAGCTGTTCGTGTTTGAGGATTCCGATCCAAATGGGCGGCGCGACCACCTATGGGACCGCGATGTGGCCGAGGCATTTTTGCAGCCGCCTCCGTCTTCCGGGAAAAACTATAAAGAGTTCGAGGTTGCACCGAACGGCATGTGGATCGATCTCGACATCTTTCCCAGCGGGTTGGGAGATCTGAAGAGCGGCATGACGCGTTCTGTTTATATCGACAAGGCCAAGAAAGTCTGGGCGGCGGAACTGGCCATTCCGATGAAGTCGCTCACAAAACACTTTGATTCTGCGCAGCCGTGGCGAGCAAACTTCTACCGTGTCGAGGGCAAAGCCGAGCCGAGAAAATATATGGCATGGCAAGCGACACATACTCCCGAGCCGAATTTTCACGTGCCGGAGAGGTTTGGGAATTTGAAATTTGCGAACTAGCCGATCGGCCCTCTGGCGGTCGATTCCTGTGTAACCGGATATTGATCGCGCGATTGCGCGAGGCATTGAGGTAGCTATGGCCTAACGGCTGTTAGCACTCGATGTCAAAAGAGACGGGGCTAGAATCGGTGGCGAACTAACTGGTGCGATCTACCCATTCCCAAAGATGGATCGGTTCCCAATTTCCACCGCATTCGCATGCCGAGGAAGCGCCCGCGGACTCTGCTTTCTGACAGCGGTCGCAAAGGACAGTCGGAGAATCTCCGAACAGCGCCTGACCCCTGCGAATCATTTTGCGGCGAGATTGATAAAGAACCAAGCCGAAAACAATTGTGAAGACTCCGAGTGTCGAAGGATCCATCAGCCGTGTAGCCGATCCTGTAAGTACTACTCCGCTTGAAATGTACCCGCCGCGAAAGCCGAGTGACCAAAGGGTCGTGACCGCCGCAGCCATCAACACGGCGGTCAGAACCGGCCGGCGCCAACTGCGCCGCCGCCGCTCTTCCTCTTCGATGGCCTTCGAGATGTCGGCATCGGAAAGTCTTTTCCACATGGTCCTATAAGTCCCTGAGTCATCTTAGAGTTCGAAAAGCAGCGTCAGCGAATTACTGCGGTAATCAGCGATTTAGCTCAAAACCCTAAATCGGAGTGATTTGGCTATTTTATGAATAGCTAGTCCAGACGGAATGAATCAAAGGCAGTGTCCAACCCTCACTGGGTAGATCTTTGACAGTTTATTAGTGCTGTCAAAATCCATTGCTGCGTAGACATACCAGCCGTCACACACGATCCCATCTCCCTTTTCTTCCCCGATCTTGACCTTATACGTGAAGCCCTCAGCGCTGTGGTCAGCTTTGAGGAACGCGGCGTGGCGCAACCCTAGGTACTCTTCAACTTGTTCCTTAGTCATTCCAATACGGAGATCCCGCTGATAAGGTGCCATTAGCATTACTTCCGCAGCTGCAACCTGTGCTGCTCCACGCCGCCTCGCTTCGCGGCGCACTCTTACGAGGTGAACCAGCCACATGAATGCCAGTACTGCGACAACAGTGATGGCCAGACCAATTCGCCGTGTGTTCATTGCAGGCATAATTAGGAAATCTCAACCACACTTGTAGTGCTTGATAACGGGCTATGGACGCATCGACCGCCAAGCGGTTCACGCGCGTTCTTGCTTAGTTCACCGGCGGTTGCAGAGGTCCAAACACCTGCGGAATGCCGGAGCGGCGGCGCAACTCGGACAAAAGTGCCTGGGCGGCGTTGGCGTAAGTCTTGGTGGGATCGGAGGCATCGGCCCACACTGCGTCGTACACAATCTGTGCAGCGTCTTTCAATTCCATGTGCATCGCGGCTTCGAGGACGTCCACGCGCTCCTGCAGGCGGTCGTAACATTCCTGGCAAATACTGGCGGGCTCATGCGAAGTGGTGTGGTTCTCGACGCGATTGCAGTGTTGCTCACCACTGGGTAAATCGGGCGGCAGCGGCGACGCAATCACCTGCGAATTCATTTCGTGCATGAACCGCTCGCGTTCTTTCGCAATCTGCTCGGGGTCCGGGATGTGCTCTGCGGGAGCGGCGGTCGGGAGCGGTGCGCTTGCCGAAACCCGCTGCGGACTCTTGCAGATCGGGCAGGCAGGCAGATCGGCAGCGTAGTAGGTCTTGCAATGCGCGCACGGCAAGCCGTAGCCGGTGTGCTTGGGCGCCATCGGCGCGTTTACAAAGGCATTGTGGTGCTCTTGCGGAAGGTTCTCAGCGCGTTGCCGCGCGGGGGCCGTTCCGTAGCCAGCCGATCCCGATGAATTCAGGTTCGCCATTTGAATCCCGCCTCATTATTAGGTTCGAACCGTCAAAACTTGCCCTGACGTAAGACCATGAACTCTCGTGCTTGCTCGCGCTCAACCGGTTCACCACAGAGGCACAGACACACGGAGCGGAACAATCATTTGAGTTCCTGTGTCTCTGTGACCCTGTGGTGAAATCCACGCCTTACCTCCGCTGCACACTGCTCGATTTCATCAACCGCAACAGTTCTTCCTTGCGCGCGTTGTACAGCTCTTTGCTCGGGTCGAGACGCGTTGCGATGTCCATTTCCGCCAGCGCCTCGCGATCGCGACCAAGATTGATCAGACATGCCGCCAGCGCATAGTGGTGCTCGGCAGACGGCTCCAAACGCACGGCGTCCTGGAACTCTTTCAGGGCGGAATTGAATTGCTGGCTCTCCAGCAGTGCGGTGCCCAGGAAGTAATGCGAAGCCGCGGAGTCCGGTTCCAGTTCGGTTGCAATCTGCAATTCGCGGACTGCGTCCTCGCGCTGTCCCGCAACCAGCATCAGTTGGCCAAGCGCCCGGTGTTCGCCCGCGTTGCTGGGATTCTGCTGGACCGCAAGTTTCAACTCGGCGATGGCCGGTCCATATTCGTTCTTCGCCACATAGGAACGCGCGAGCGAATCATGCCCGTGCTTCCAGTTGGGGTAGAGGCGAAACAGTTCGGCGTACTCGGCGATGGCGCGATCGTACTGCCCCTGTTCGTGATAAACGCCAGCCAATTCCTCGCGAATGGACGGCTCGCTCGGATTCAACTGCTTCGCCGTGTTCAACTCGGCAATTGCCTCGGTGAAGTGTCTGTCTGCGGCAAGAAGCAACGCCAGGCTCGCATGCGCCTGCCACATGCGCGGCTTCATCGTGATTGCCCGCTGGAACATCGCAAAGGCTTTTTCATCCGATCCTTCGCCCCGTGCTGCCAGTCCCATTTCGTAGTAAACCTCTGCGTTATTAGGATCGCGCGCCAGTGACTGCTCGAAGGCGTTCAGCGCCGCGGGATACTGTTCGTTGGCGTAGTGACCCAGTCCGAGCATGCGGTACGCGCCAGGATCATCAAAATCCATGCTGAGGGCGGTGCGGGCCTCGGCGACGGCGCTGTCGCCGTCTTCGGACTGGTAGAAGAACAGCGCAAGGCGGTTATGCGTCTCTGAGAAAGTCGGGTTCGATTCTTTGGACGTGCTGTACTCGTCGAAGGCCCCGTTCCAGTCGCCCTGCCGCTGGCGGATGTAGCCCATCAGGAAATGCAAAGCGTCATTGCGAGGATCCTTATCGGTGAACGAATCCACGAGAGTGGCAGCGTCAATAAGATGCTTTGCGCGAATCAAAACTCCGGCTTGTGCCAGCGATACCGGGCAGGTGGTCGGTCCCTGAGGTTTTGCATTCTGGAGCGTTGCGAGCAGACGAGCAGTCGCTCCCGCGTTACGGAATTCGACGATGGCCTTTTCGGTTGGCGCGAACGCAATCCCTCGCGTCTCAATGATCGAGATCAACTTGCGGCTGGGCACAGCGCCGGAAGTCCAAGCCAGCAAATGGGTGCAATCGACCGGGCCGGAATCAACCGCCCGGGTGCAAGGGACAATCCCGAGCAAGAGGAACAAAACGAGGAATTTACTGCGCACTGAGGAACTCCCTTGTTGGCCTGAGTTGCTGAAATCGACAATAGAGAATTCGGGTAACTCCGTGTAGGTCACGGAGGTAATAAGGGCTATTCGAGAAGGTGCAGCAGCAGAGCGGGCGAATGGACGGGGTCACTCATGGCGTATGGCGTTCCAGGCGCCCAGTTTCAGCGCTGATGTTCCACGGCCGGTTCTGGCCTTTTTGCCGTGGTTCGCCGGGTGCACCACCCAAGCCAATCGGCAGTAATAACTGCGCATGCTAGCTTCTACTCAGCGCGCTTCGCGTTGGAGGAGAGATGCGCAGATTT
>Ga0070713_100001768_pt1 | contig 13947 bp, 11 predicted proteins | sample LARL82metaG_FD_65465 | JGI IMG/M metagenome (GOLD analysis project Ga0070713, IMG submission 65465) | Corn, switchgrass and miscanthus rhizosphere microbial communities from Kellogg Biological Station, Michigan, USA - LAR L8-2 metaG | ecosystem: Host-associated > Plants > Roots > Rhizosphere ... | reverse complement strand
CCCATCTTCGCGGCCGTCCACTCCGACAGGTGCGAGTCGTACATCGCAAAACCATCATGATGCTCGGCCACCGGCACCACGTAACGCGCGCCTGCCTGTCGAAACAGCGTGGCCCAGGTCTGCGCATCGAAGCGCTCGGCATTGAACATCGGGATGAAGTCCTTGTAGCCGAACTTCGACTGCGGTCCATAGGTAGCGATGTGGTGCTTGTAATCGTCGCTTCCTTGCTGATACATGTTGCGCGAATACCATTCGCTGCCGGACGCGGGCACCGAGTACACGCCCCAATGGATGAAGATGCCGAACTTCGCATCGTCGTACCAGGCCGGCGAACGGTACTGCTGCAGCGACGCCCAGTCGGCGCGAAAAGATCCCTTGTCCATGTCCCTGGCTACCTTGGCCAGGATCGCCTGCCGCGCAGGTGCGAATTTAGCCGTGGCCTTTTGCCAGGCCAGATCCGCATCGCGGGGCGACAGCGTGGCAGCGGTGGGCGCCGTGACCGACGCGCCGGAAGCATGTCCATGCATCGGGACCACTGCGAGCAGACCGCAGAGCATCAGCGAGCATTTCATGGGCGAGGCTGCTCCGGACCGGTGCTGGCGAACGATGGCGCAGCGCCCAGAGCGGCTGCCTGCGGCGAGAGTAGGTGGACACATTGCGTTGCAATCATTGCGCATCCACATATTGGGCGGGACGGCCGTGCCGGCAGCGACATGGCGGGCATTCTGCACCGGCAAATCCGGAAAAAACCACCGGCTGCGGACGGGAGAGGGAGGGCTGCCCGTCCGCGGCCGGTGTACCACACACACGTCAAAGCTTGAAGTTCAGACTCAATGAGTAGGTCCGGCCGTTCTTGTACATGCCGATCGGCGCGTACTTCACATCGTTGAACCAGTAGTAGGTGGAATCGAGCAGGTTGGTCGCGCTCAGCGTCACGCCCATCCAGTCGTTGACCTGATAGCTGGCGCTGATGTCGAGCTCCTTGTATTGATCGGAGAACACGTGGGAATCGAGCCGTCCGATCTGGGTGAAATACGGCGAGCGCCAGCTGTAATTGACGCGCACCATGTACGGGCCGTGCTCGTAGTACGGGATGATGTTGAGCGTGTTCTTGGACAGGAAAGGCATGTTCAGGCCGGTGCTGGCGTCGGCATGAGCGTAGGTGTAGTTGGTCTGCAGGCCGAAACCGTAGCCGAGATCCTGCTGGTACATCAGCGAGATGCCGCGCACCTTGGCGTTGGAGACGTTTACCGGCGAGGTGATGGTGTAGAGGTTGGTCTGACCGGTGGTCGGATCGAAGAACGAACGCTCGTCGGTATTGGTGACGATGTAGTTGCCGATCTTGCGGTAGAACAGCTCGGTGGCCAGCAGGCTGGATGGCGCGAAGTACCACTCGCCGGCCAGGTCGAAGTTGGTCGACGAATACGGCTTGAGATTCGGGTTGCCGGCGCTGCCGGTGAAGTTGCCGCCCGTGCTGCTGAGCGACACGGATCCGGCCAGATCCGAATAGCGCGGCCGCGCGATCACCTTGGCCACGCCGAAGCGGACGACCTTGTCATCGTCGATGTCGTAGGCCATGTTGAAGCTCGGCAGAGGCTTGTAGTAGTGACTCTTGTTCTGCGCGAGGTAGTAGGCGCTTCCGCTGGTGGACTGGTAGTAGGTCGACTTGTCGGTCGTGTCCACATAGCGGACGCCGAAGTTGCCGTGCAAGCCGAAGTCGGTGGCGTAATTGAACTGCACGTAGAGGTCGCGCGTCAGCTCCTTCACTTTGAAGATCGACGGGTAATTGATGTTGTACGGACCCTGCGGCTGGGCGTTGAGGTAGCTCTGCACCGCGCCGAGGTTCGCGGTCGGCCAGTTGACCAGGTCGCCACTGGCATGCAGGCCGTCGTACAGGCCGCCGGGCGTGGTGCCCGGACTGAAATCCGACAGCGAGATGGCATCCGTGGTGTTGATGCGGTTGCCGCGCGAGAACTGGCTGTTGTCGTGATTGATGTATTTGCCGCCTATCTGCACCTGGTTGATCGGACCCCAGTCCAGATCGCGGCTGGCGTCGAACTGCGCGTACTTCTCGCGATCCTTGGTCGTCTCGTAATAGATGCCGCCCGCCTGGTACTTGCCGTTGATGCTCGAATCGCCTGGCACCGAACCGGCCGGTGCGGCGGGCAGGCCCCAGTTGCTGGCCGAGCCGTTGTCGTAGTTGACCGCGGTGCTCTTGCCGTCGTACGAGAAGTTGTAGCCGCCGGACTGCAGCAGATACTTCATGAGGTACTCGGGATCCTTGCCGCCTCGCGCCGCGGTGTAGCCGACCTGGCTGGTGAGCACCCATTTGTCGCCGTTGTAGTCGTGGCGGAAATTGAGGCTCTTGGTGGTGACTTCCGATTTGCGAAAATTCGCATCGAGCTGCGCGTACGGTTGCCCGTTCGCGGTGTTTCCGGAGACAGTCGCCTGGGTGATGTAGCCGTTGTTGATCGTGTAGTCGGTGATCTTGTTGAGATCGCCGCAACCCGGGCACACATAGCGCGACTCGCTGAAGTTGTCGTACTTGCCCTTGACGTAGATGCCGGTCAGGTTGAACTCGTTCTTGTCGTCCGGCCGCCATTCGAGGGCGGACTGGATGCCGTCGCGGCGCCGCACCTGCTGGAAGTAGGAGCTGTTGATGCCCACCGGGTAATTGGCGGTGGTCACGTCGCCGCTGCCGGTTTGGGTCGCGGTCGGAGAGATATTGGTACCGGCCTTGCCGTAGCCGAAGAACTCGATACCTGCGCGGGACAGGTTTTCCTTGTCGTGGGTCAGCGCGGTGAGGAAGCCGAAGGTGCTGTCGCTGTTCTTCCAGCTCCACAGCACCGAGCCGCGAGGGTTCCCGTCCTTGGAACGATCGTTGTAGTTGTAGCCCAGCGAACCGCGCAGCGTGTTCGCCGGGAGATCCAGCGGCTTGCGCGTGTTGACGATCACCGTGCCGCCGATGCTGCCCTCGTCGATGCGCGCCATGGGCGACTTGTACACTTCCATCGAGCCGATGATTTCCGGCGACAGCAGCGTGTAGTTGAAGGTGCGGCCGCTGGTGTCGGTGGGGTTGCCGCCCCAGTCGCCCGAGGCGATGGTCTGGCCGTTGATCAGCACACGGTTCAGCGCCGGATCGGTGCCGTTGATGCTGACCTTCTCGCCCTCGCCGAACTGGCGATCCACCGAGATGCCGGGGAGGTGCGCCAGCGACTCGGCGGCATTGGTGTCCGGAAACTTGCCGATGTCCTCGGCGCTGATGGCGTCGACGATGGCGTTGGCGTTGCGTTTGATATCCATCGCCTTCTGCAGGCTCTGGCGATAGCCGGTCACCGTCACCGTCTGCAGGTTCTGCGCCTGTTTCTCCTGAGCGCGCTGCTGCGGCGTCTTGGTCTTGGCGGTATCGCCGGCGGCTGGCGCAGTAGCCGTCGCCGCGGAGGTAGCGTCTTGTGCATGTGCGCCGGCAGCCAGCCCCCACAGGATGCTCGCGCACAGAAATGTCTTGCTGATCTTCATCTGATTTTCCCCGACCCCGTTTCGTTGGTCATTGCGAACCATCCCTTTTGGAGGGTTCGCGTACGGCACTTTCACTGGCTTGCTGGTGGAACTGCAGCGCCGGCATGGATGCAGGCCCTGCGTTCAACGCCCCCCCGGCGCGAAGAACATTCAGATACCAGCTGGCGGCACCAATCACGCCGAGCTGGCCGTGGTCCACCACCCGAATGGGGACCTTGTTGAGGAACGGGCGCATCACGCCCTTGTCGAGGAAGCGCTCGACCAGGGGGCTGCAGCGCATGAAATCGACGATCTGCGAAAGAAATCCGCCGGCGAGATAGACGCCACCCGTGGCGCCGTACAGCATGGTCAGGTCGCCCGCGAACGATCCCAGCCAGCCGCAGAACATGGTGAGCGCCTCGCTCGCCATGTCGTTGCTGCCGGCGAGTGCGGCGGCGGTGATGGCCGCCGGTTCGTCGAGGACCGGATAGCGATCGCGCACCGCGCATAGCGCTGTATAGAGTCGGAGCAGACCCGGGCCGGAAAGCACCGACTCGTAAGGGACATGACTGTCGGCCAGCGCCAGTTGCTCGAGCACTTGCTGCTCCACACCGACACGCGCGGCCAACTGGATCTGGCCGGCCTCGGTCGGCAGCACACGGGGCGGATCGCCGGGAAGCCAGACGGCAGCGCCCAGGCCCGTGCCCGGACCGATGATCGCGACGGGGCCGATCTCCGGCCTCAGCGGGGCCTTCAGCGTTGCCGTGTTGCTGGCGTCGAGGTGAGCCGTGGCGTACGCCAGCGCTTCGAAGTCATTGAGAAACCGGATGCAGTCGAGCCCCAGGGTCTCGGCCATCGCCGCGGGCGCGACCGGCCAGGCCAGATTCTTGTTGACCACCACGCCCGCATGCACGTAGCCGGCGCAGGCCAGCACCAGTTCGCGAGGCTGCACATCGAGTTCGGTGCAGAAGCAGCGAACGATGTCGGCCAGATGAGGATGGTCGGCGCAGCGGTAGGTGCGATAGGCGAGCAGCTTCGGCGCGCCTTGTTCGGTGCGTGGCGAGACCAGCCCCAAGCGCGCATGCGAGCCACCGACATCGGCGGCGAGGAAGGGCTGACCGGAGTCCCCGCACAGGAACGTCCCGGCACCCGCAATCGCTCCGGCCACAAGCCGCTGCGGAGCGCATGCCGCCCTTGCCGAAACGGCGCTCATGCGCCGCGGCCCCTGCATGAAACGCGCTGGGACGGGCCTCGGATACCGCTGTTCTGTCGCATCGGGAGTTGCATTGTTCGCACCACGAATGCTTGTTGCTGGCCTTACCGCCTTGCAGCCAGATCGCTGGAAATGTTCACTGGCGAAACGAAGATTTATATATACTTTAGATCGTGACAAGCTGCACTGCAACATAACTGTAGCGCTGTTGCCAGCAAACTCACATATAAACTTTAGTTTTATCTATACACACAAGCGCAAATACGCGATCATGAACACGCTGCGATGAGCCGGTGAGGGCCAGGCTCCGCTAGCGCAGTACTCGAAGGCATCGGGAGTGCTCAATGACCGCATCCGCTACAAGAGAAGATCCGGGCAAGGCCGTAACCGGCGTGCGCGGACGACGGCTTTCACGGCTGTCCTTCGGCGGTGCGCCGATCGGCAACCTCTACGAGTCGGTCGATGACGCCATGGCCGCCACCGCGGTCATGCGCGCGTGGCAGCAGGGCATCCGGCATTTCGACACCGCGCCCTACTACGGCTACGGCCTCAGCGAAAGCCGGCTGGGCGCTACGCTGCAGGGGATTGACCGCGACAACTACACCTTGTCGACCAAGGTCGGCCGACGTATCGAAGCGGATGCCGGACGTTCCGATCATGCCGACGGCTTTGTCGTCGACGGCCAGCGCGCCCGCTTCGACTACAGCCGCGATGGCGTCATGCGTTCGCTCGAAGCCAGCCTCAAACGCCTGCGCACCGACCATGTCGAGCTGCTGCTATTGCATGACATCGGCGCACTGACCCATGGCGTGCATCATCCGGAAGTGTTTCGCCAGGCATTGGACGAAGCGCTGCCGGCCATGGCCGAGTTGCGTGCCCAAGGGGTGTGCGGTGCGATCGGCATCGGCGTCAACGAGGAGGCGATCTGCCTGGAGCTGATGCCGCGCTTTCCGCTCGACGCGATCATGCTGGCCGGCCGCTATACGCTGTTCGAGCAGCAGCACAGCCAAAGAGTCATGGCGCTGGCACTGGCGCAAGGTGTGGCGATTCTGGCCGCGGGACCTTACAACTCCGGCCTGCTCGGTGGCGCGTCCGCACCCGGGCCTTTCTACAATTACGCGCCCGCCGACGATGCGGTGCTCGAGAAGGCCCGCCGCTTCTACGACGTCTGTGCGCAGACCGGCAGCGAGGTCGGTGCGGCTGCCTTGCAGTTTCCTCTGGCGCATCCGGCGGTGGCGACCGTGGTTTGCGGCCTGCGCTCGGCGGCCGAGGTCGACAGCGCCGTGGCGCGGCTGCAAGCCGGCGTCCCGGCCGCGACCTGGAGCGCGTTGCGTGCGGCTGGCCTGTTGCTGCACGGCGTGCCCACGCCATGATCATCGTCGACGCCCACCAGCATTATTGGCAGCCGGCACGCGGCGACTACGGCTGGCTGGCGCAGGCGCCGGCGGCGCTGCAACGATCGTTCCTGCCGACCGACCTGCACGCGCAGCGCGAGGCGGCCGGCGTGCAATTCAGTGTGCTGGTGCAGGCGGCGCCCAGCGAAGCGGAGACCCGTTACCTGTTCGAGCTGGCACGGCGGGATCCGGCCGTTGTCGGCGTCGTGGGCTGGGTCGACCTGGAAGCCGCGGATGCCTGCGCACGCATCCACTCGCTGAAGCGCGATAGCGATGGCCTGCTTTGCGGGCTGCGGCCGATGGCGCAGGACATCGCCGATCCGGACTGGCTTTCGCATGCGGCGCTCGATCGCGCGTTCGACTGCATGCAGGACATGGAGCTGGCGTTCGACGCCCTGGTCACGCCGTTGCAGTTGCCGGCGCTGTGCCGGCGGCTGGCCCGGCATCCGCAACTTCGCAGCGTGCTCGACCACGCCGGCAAGCCGTCGATCGCCCACGGAGACGATGGACAGTGGCTAGCGTGGATCGACCAGCTGGCGCAGCATCCGCAGCTTCACTGCAAGCTGTCCGGACTGCTCACGCTGCTCGACCCTGGCATGCAGGAGGACGCCATCGATCGCTGCGTGAAAGATCTTTTCGACCGCTTCGGTGCATCGCGGCTGATGTGGGGCAGCGATTGGCCGGTGCTCACCACACACGCCGACTACGGCCACTGGCTGCGCTTGTCCAAGGTACTGACCGAGCGCTACGCGCCGGGACGGCAGGCCGATGTCTTCGGCGCCAACGCCACGCGTTTCTACGCGCTGGACGTCTCCATCCTTTCGTGACTACTGCAGGACCCGCTCATGACTCCTTATCTCACCCACTTCCTCGCCACGCACTTCTTCGCCACGCCGGCCGGAGCTCTCGCATGAGCGGCCGGCTGTCCGGCAAGCATGCGCTGATCACGGCCGCGGGCGCCGGCATCGGTCGCGCCACCGCCCTGGCATTCGCCCACGCTGGCGCGAGCGTGCTGGCCACCGACATCGATGCCGAAGCGCTCGCCAGCCTGGCAGCGGCGCATCCGTCGATCACCACCCAGGTACTGGACGTGACCGACCCCGCCGCCATCGCCTCGCTGGTCGGCGCCGCCGGGCCGCTCGACACGCTGTTCAACTGCGCCGGCTATGTGCATGCGGGCACCATCCTTGAGACCGACGAAGCCAGCTGGAAGCGATCGTTCTCGATCAACGTCGACAGCATGTTCCACCTGTGCAAGGCGGTGCTGCCAGGCATGCTAGCGCGCGGCGGCGGCAGCATCGTCAACATGTCTTCGGTGGCATCCAGCATCAAAGGCGTGCCCAACCGCTTCGCCTACAGCGCGACCAAGGCCGCGGTCATCGGCTTGACCCGATCGATCGCCGCCGACTTCGTGGCCCGCGGCGTGCGCTGCAACGCGATCTGTCCGGGCACGGTGAAAACCCCTTCGCTGGAGCAGCGCGTGCGCGCGCTCGGCGGCGATCAGGAAGCCGCGTGGCGCAGCTTCACCGACCGCCAGCCGATGGGCCGGCTCGGCCGGCCGGAAGAAATCGCCGCGCTGGCGTTGTACCTCGCTTCGGACGAGGCCTCATTCACCACCGGCACCATCCACGTCGTGGATGGCGGCTGGTCCAACTAACCGGAGACCATCGATGAAACTCGCCCGCTACGGCAACCCCGGCCAGGAAAAGCCCGGCATCCTCGACGCCGACGGCCAGCTGCGCGACCTTTCCGCGATCGTTGCCGACATCACCGCTGAGGTCCTCACCCGCGACGGGCTGCGCCGGCTGGCCGCGATCGACCCCGCCACGCTGCCGCTGGTACCCGGCACGCCGCGTTACGGTGCGCCGGTGGCGCAGGTCGGCAAGATGCTCTGCGTGGGTTTGAACTACGCCGAGCATGCCGCCGAAACGAATACGCCCTTGCCGGAACAGCCGGTGCTCTTCATGAAGGCCACCAGCGCGATCATGGGCGCCAACGACGACTTGATGATTCCCCGCGGCTCGGTGAAGACCGACTGGGAGGTGGAGCTCGGCATCGTCATCGGCGACGTCGCACGCGATGTTTCCATCGGCGAGGCGCTGGCCCACGTGGCCGGTTATGTGGTGATCAACGATGTCTCAGAACGCGAGTTCCAGCTCGAACACGGCGGCCAGTGGGTGAAGGGCAAGAGCTGCGATACCTTCGGCCCGATCGGTCCGTGGCTGGTGACCGCCGACGAGATCCCCGACCCGCAGAAGCTGTCGCTGTGGCTCGAGGTCAACGGCCACCGCTACCAGAACGGCAACACCCGGACGATGGCGTTCGGAGTGGCTCACCTGGTGAGCTACATCAGCCGCTACATGACCTTGATGCCGGGCGACGTGATCAGCTCGGGCACGCCTGCCGGGGTCGGTCTCGGCCAGCACCCGCCCACTTATCTGCGCGCCGGCGACGTCGTCGAACTCGGTATCGAGGGCCTGGGGCGGCAACGCCAGCAGGTGGTCGCCCATCCCGCCGACGCCGTCCGCTCCTGAACGCATATCTCTTTTCTTTTGTCGTCATTCCTTCCGGCATTCTGGAGGCCGGACACCCATGGTAAAAATTACCGCGCTGGAAACGCACGATGTCCGCTTTCCGACCTCGCTTGCGCTGGACGGATCGGATGCGATGAATCCGGATCCGGACTATTCGGCCGCCTACGTGGTGCTGCGCACCGACAGCCCGGATGGTCTGTGCGGTCATGGCCTGGTATTCACCATCGGCCGCGGCAACGACGTCCAGACGGCCGCCTTGGCCGCGCTGGCACCGATGGTGGTCGGGCAATCCGTCGAGGCGACGATCGCCGATCTGGGCAGCTTCGCCCGTCGGCTCACCGGCGACTCGCAGCTGCGCTGGCTGGGCCCGGAAAAAGGCGTGATGCACATGGCCATCGGCGCGGTCATCAATGCCGCCTGGGACATGGCGGCGCGCCATGCAGGCAAGCCGCTGTGGCGATTCATCGCCGACATGACGCCGGAGCAAATTGTTTCCCAGATCGACTTCCGCTATCTCACCGACGCGCTCACCCCGGACCAGGCGCTGGAGATCCTGCGCGCCGCCGAGCCGGGCAAGTCCGAACGCATCGAACGCCTGCTCGCCGAAGGCTATCCGGCCTATACGACATCGCCCGGATGGCTGGGCTATTCGGACGACAAGCTGCAACGGCTCGCCCGCGAAGCGGTCGAGGAGGGTTTTCGCACGATCAAGCTCAAGGTCGGCCTCAGCCTCGATGACGACATCCGGCGTTGCCGCCTGGTTCGTGCCACGGTCGGTCCGGATATCGCCGTCGCGATCGATGCTAACCAGCGCTGGGACGTGCAGCAGGCGATCGAATGGCTACGGCCGTTGAAAGAGTTCGGCCTCGCCTGGATCGAGGAACCGACCAGCCCCGACGATGTGTTAGGCCACGCGGCGATCCGCCGCGGCGTGGCGCCGACTCCGGTCTCGACCGGCGAGCACACGCACAATCGGGTGATGTTCAAGCAGCTGTTCCAGGCGCAGGCGGTGGATCTGGTGCAGATCGACGCCGCAAGAGTGGGCGGCGTCAACGAGAATCTGGCGATTCTGCTGCTTGCCGCGAAGTATGGTGTCAGAGTTTTTCCTCACGCCGGCGGAGTCGGCCTGTGCGAATTGGTGCAGCATCTGGCGATGGCGGACTTCATCGCCATCACCGGCAAGAAGGAGGACCGCGCCATCGAATTCGTCGATCACCTGCACGAGCATTTCATCGATCCGGTGACGATCCACAAGGGTCGCTACCTGGCGCCGACCCGTCCGGGCTTCTCGGCGGAAATGCATCCGCGCTCGATCGCCGAACACACCTTCCCCGGCGGTATCGTATGGCGCGATCTTCCCGCCGCCGAAAGCGCCTGACGACATGAGCGAACCCGTCACCAACATCATGGACCTGCGCGCGCTGGCGCGACGCCGTGTGCCGCGGGCGTTCTTCGAATATGCCGACCGCGGTTCGTACGACGAGTCCACGCTGCACGAGAACCGGGCCGCGCTGGCGCGGCTCCGATTGCGCCAGCGCGTGATGATCGATGTCGACAACCGTTCGCTGGCGACCGAGATCGTGGGCCAGCCGGTCAGCATGCCGCTGGCGATCGCACCTACCGGATTGACCGGGCTGCAGCACGGCAGCGGCGAAATCCACGGCGTGCGCGCCGCCGCGCGTGCCGGCATTCCGTTCTGCCTGAGCACCATGTCGATCTGCTCGATCGAGCAGGTGCGCGCCGCTACCGAGATGCCGTTCTGGTTCCAGGTCTACGTGATGCGCGACCGCGGCTTTACGCGCGAGTTGATCAGTCGTGCGCGCGAGGCGGGCTGCTCGGCGCTGATGCTCACCGCCGACCTGACCGTGCAGGGACAGCGTCATCGCGAGATCAAGAACGGCCTGGCGGTGCCGCCCAAGGTCACCTTGCGCAATCTCTTCGACATCGCCAGCAAGCCGCGCTGGGCATGGAACGTCCTGCGCGCACCGAGCCGCTCGTTCGGCAATCTGGAGGGCCGCATCGGCGGCGCCGACAGCCTGACCACGCTGGCGCAGTGGATCGCCAACCAGTTCGATCCCACGCTGAGCTGGCAGGATCTGGCATGGATCCGCGAGCTGTGGCCCGGCAAGCTGATCGTCAAAGGCATCATGGATGCCGAAGACGCGCGTCTGGCCGCCGAGCACGGCGTGGATGCCATCGTGGTTTCCAACCACGGCGGCCGCCAGCTCGACGGCGCGCCCGCCACGATCGACGTATTGCCGCAGATCGTCGACGCGGTCGGCGGCCGGATCGAAGTGCTGTTCGACAGCGGCATCACCAGCGGGCAGGACTTGCTCAAGGCGCTTGCCCTGGGCGCGCGCGCCGGCCTGATCGGCAAGGCGTTCCTGTATGGGCTGGGCGCCAACGGCGAGGCCGGCGTGACCCAGGCGATCGAGATCATCCGCCGCGAATTGAGCGTGACGATGGCCCTGACGGGGCAGCGCGATGCGCGATGCATCTCGCCGGATGTCCTGCTGCGGACGAGCTGAGCCGCGATCAATCCGCCGGGGGACCGCACTCGGCCAGGTTGAAGATGCGCGTCATCGGCACCCACTTCTGTCCTGGCACAGCCCACGGCAGCGGCTGCTGGAAGGTGTTCATCAGCGCTTCCCAGGCTTGTATGCGTTCGTTGGCGGCATCGGCCGCCGCCTTGCTTGCCGCGTCGTAGCCCGCACCGGTTTCCATCGCCATGACCAGGCGGTTGCCCGTGCGGAAGATCTCCATCGACTCGATGCCGGCCGCACGTATCGAGGCGACGACTTCGGGCCAGATGGATTCCGAGCGATGCCAGCGCTCGTATTCGGCGATGGCTTGCGGGTCATCGTGCAGGTCGAGGGCGAAATAGAGCCGGGCCATTTCAGCGCCCCATCGGCCGCGGGCCAGCCCAATGACGGCTGGCGAACAGCAAGACCATGGCAAAGCAGCCGGCCGGCACCAGCATCGCGTGCGCGATGCCGGCGACATCCGAGGTCGCTCCCATCGCCGCGGTCAGCACGGCGCCGCCGATGATGGCCATCACCAGCACCGCAGAACCGAACTTGCGTTCGGCATCGTCGCGGCCTTCGACGCCGAGCGCGAAGATGGTGGGATACATCACCGACATGAAGAAGCTGCACGCCACCAGCGCATAGACGCCGGCCGGGCCGGGCACGAATACCGCCACCATCGCCAGAACGATGTTGATCGTCGCGAAGGTCGCGAGCAGGCGCGCCGGTTGCAGGTATTTCATCAGCGCCGCACCGGCGAACCGGCCGACCATGAAACACACCAGCGACGCGGTGAGGAAATTGGCCGCGCTCCTCGCCGGCGTGCCCGGCACGGTGGCCTGCACGTAGCGGATCAGGTAGCTCCAGACACCCACCTGCGCGCCGACATAGAAGAACTGCGCCGCTACCGCGGCCATGAAGCGGCCGCTGCGCAGCAGTCGGCCCAGCGTGCCGTGGCGGGTCGCCGCGTGCTCCTCCGGCGCGACGCTCGTATCGGGAAAGCGGGTCAGCAGGATGATCACCGCCCAGCCGATCACCACCAGGCCGATCACCAGGTAAGGCCACTGCACGGCAGCGGCCTCCTGCACCAGATAGGCATGCCGTTCCGCAAGACTCATCGCCGCCTGCTGTTCCGGCGTGTGTTCGATTCCGGAAAAGATGAAGAGCTGGCCGATCAGCACGCCGGAGATCGAACCCAGCGGATTGAAGGCCTGCGCCAGGTTGAGCCGGGCCGCGGCCGTTTCCGGGGGGCCGAGCAAGGTCACCAGCGGATTGGCCGAGGTCTCCAGGAAGGCCAGGCCGCTGGCGATCACGAACAGCGCGAACAGAAAGATGCCGTACGTCGCCGAGGCCGCCGCCGGCCAGAACAGCAAGGCGCCCATGCCATACAGCATCAGGCCGAAGACGATGGCGCCCTTGTAGCCGAACCGCCGCATGAAGATGCCGGCCGGAATCGCCACCAGAAAATAGCCGAGATAGAACGCGCTCTGGACCAGACCGGCCTGCAGATCGGAAAGCGTGAATGCCTTCTTGAACTGGGCGATGAGCACGTCGTTGAGGTTGTTCGCCACGCCCCAGAGAAAGAACAGGCTGACGACCAGGATCAACGGCAGCAGCCGTGCGGATGCCGCGGCCGAGGGCCTCGCATCGAAAGTGGCGGTGGTCGCCTGCGACATGTCTTGCTCCGGATTCGGCGTTGGCGCTGCGGCCGGCGATCGGCGACGGCGCTGATGTATTCGTGCAAATATGAACTTATTATTCATTAGCATAACAAGGTGCAGCGCAACATCCTGTCCCGGCCGGCCGGACACTGCGTACACTCCGCAAGCCGTGGCACACGCTGCCGTCGTTGCGGCAAACTCGATCCCGTCCCATCGCGGCGAACCTCATGCCCAAAGCCACTCCCAAGTATCGCGCCCCCGCCCTCGACAAGGGGCTGGACATCATCGAGCTGCTGGCCGCCGCGTCGGCACCGATCAGCATCAGCGAGATTTCAGAAGGTGTCGGCCGCTCGCGCGGCGAGATCTTTCGCATGCTGCAAGTCCTGGAGGAGCGCGATTACATCAGCCGCGGCGAAGGCGACAGCGGCTATTCGATCACGCCCCGCCTGTTCCGGCTGGGCATGGAACAGCCGCCGGTGAAGAGCGCGGTGGAGACGGCCTTGCCGATCATGCACCGGCTGGCCGACCAGGTGGATCAGGCATGCCACCTGGTGGTGCCGTCGCGCGAACAGATCGTGGTCATCGCTCGGGTCGACCCACCCGGCGACGTCGGCCTGGTGGTGCGCGTCGGCCATCGCCGGCCGCTCTCGCAATCGGCATCGGGCCATGTGCTGCTCGCCTGGCAAAGCGATGAAATCCGCGAGCGCTGGCTGGACACCATGGCCGAATACGAGCCCAAGCTGGACCGCCGCAAGTTGTTGAAAGAGGTCCAGCTGATCCGCAGCCGCGGCTACGCCAGCAATGTCAGCAGCGAGGTCGATGGCGTTACCGATCTCTCCGCGCCGATCCTGGAACATGACCATGCCGTATGCGCATTGACGGTGCCCTTCATCGAGCGCCGCTCGGCATCGACCGGCATCGAGGCAGCACGGGAATATCTGCAGCAGGCAGCTGCCGATATTTCGGACGCGCTGCAATACGGCAGTCCTGCGCGCTCCGGCTCCTCGTAGCGCACGGTTTTTCACAGCCGTCTGGTCGGTCGCGCTGGTTCCCGAATATCGCTTCACGACTCCGGGATGACTCGCAAGGTCGGGGCTCCCTTAGATAGAAAATCTATCTTTT
>Ga0070713_100001767_pt1 | contig 13948 bp, 13 predicted proteins | sample LARL82metaG_FD_65465 | JGI IMG/M metagenome (GOLD analysis project Ga0070713, IMG submission 65465) | Corn, switchgrass and miscanthus rhizosphere microbial communities from Kellogg Biological Station, Michigan, USA - LAR L8-2 metaG | ecosystem: Host-associated > Plants > Roots > Rhizosphere ... | reverse complement strand
CGTCGAGTGGATGACGAAGGTGAAGGGCGGTTACGGCAAGGTGGTCTGGCTGCCTACGTTCGACTCCGAACACGAAGTGACCAGAACCGGCCAGAAGCGCCCATTCGCGAGGGTGGTCCAGAACGGGCGCGTGCTGCCCGAAGTGCTGCAAGTGATCGCCCTTGCGGCAAAAAACAATCTGGTGCTCGAGACCGGCCACTCCTCTCCGGCTGAAGCTCTGCTGATCATCCAGGAAGCCCGCCGCCAGGGCGTGCGGAACATCATGGTGACCCACGCCATCAGCCGCGAGGTCGGTATGTCCATTTCCGAGATGCAGCAGGCGGCAAAGATGGGCGCCTATCTCGAATTTGTTTGGGTGCGGCCCGAATCGGATGCCGCCAAGGCCTATGCGCAGGCCATCCGCGAGGTCGGCCCGGAGTTCTGTGTTCTCTCGAGCGATCTCGGCCAGGCCGCCAACCCGCTCCATCCCGATGGTCTTTTGCAGCTCTACCGCTTTCTCATGAGCCAGGGATTCACCGAAGCCGAAATTGACCGGATGGCAAAAACCAATCCGGCCAGGCTCCTCGGTCTCGAGCCCTGAACCGCGAAACTCTAGGCACCGCCGGCGCTGGTTTGAGTCGCATTCCCGTCCGCGGGAGTTTGGAGCGAAACGAATCTCCACTCTCGACCGAACAATTGGAAAAGAGCCATCTGCTTTCCAGTTAGCTCGAATCTCGGAAGGCATGCCTTCACACCGGCCGCCGCCTGGTTCCAATCGAGATCCCAGCGGATCGTCACCTCACGCGTGTTCGGCGCACTTCCCGGAGCAATTCCGGTCACCTCGACCGCGTATGGTCCCTGAAGCGTGACTTCATGGTATCTTCCGGACTCTTTCAGATTGATCTCGAACAACGCCTTGCGTCCCGCCTCGGTCAGTTGATACGTGCTGATGGTAAAGCCGTCATGCGGCGTTTCGACAGGTTTCCACAAACCGTTTTGTATGCCGCATGCGATGAGCGACTGGGAGTGGAAAGTGACCTTGAAGTGACTCGGTTCCTCGTGCGACCACTTTTGCGAGAGGATGGCGCTGGCCATGTCCGGGCTCAGATCATCGGGCGGAGCCGGATCGGAGGAACATCCGGCCATACAAATGGCGGCCATCGCAAACACGATGGTCTTGCTTCCCATAGGTGCCCAGAATAAGTCTCTTTCGGAGTGTTTTACATATTCCCGTCCGTAAGCAACTCTTCGCTATCGAAAGTTCATGCCCCCATTGACCGCCTGCATCTGCCTATGCTATTTTTGCCTTGGCTTGAGGTGCTCGCCGTGAAGGGCGAGTGAAAAGGGAAGCGGGTGAGAATCCCGCACGGTCCCGCCACTGTATGCAGTGAGCTCCGGCGACTCCGCCACTGTTCCGGTTAGGAATGGGAAGGCAGCCGGCCAGCGATGACCTGCAAGTCAGGAGACCTGCCTCGGGCGATTACAACCCCGCTTCGTGAGAGGGCGGATGGTGAATCCCCGGCGCATCAGCCCGGTTTCTGATTTCATCTCCCCGTCCTATTGGAAGCGGCACGCGAGGAAGTGTGCACATGCCGAGTCGTCTTCACGCCGTTTCCGCCGTACTGATTTTTTCCTGCGCCGTTTCTGTCGGTCTCTGCCAACCCGGCGCCGTTCTTTCCGGTGTGGTCACCGATAGCCAGGGGGCCGCGCTCCGCCAGGCTTCCGTCACCTTAACCGCTCGCGACCAGAGCACCAGCCGCGTCGCCAGCAGCGATTCCGATGGCCGCTATCGCTTCGAATTTCTGGCGCCGGGAGAGTATCTGGTACAAGCCGGCGCCGGCGGTTTTGCCGCGTCTGGCGCCCGGCAGGTAACAATTACGAATGCAACTCCTGCGGTCGCCGACTTTCAGTTGGCGCCCGAGGCCATCCGAACGCAGGTTGTGGTGACTGCCTCGAGTACCGCGCAGACCACAGACGAACTCTCCAAATCGGTTTCGGTTGTCGACTCCACCGCCATCGAATTAGGCGATCAACCCACCATCACCGACGCGCTGCGTTATCAGCCGGGCCTGCGTATCGAGCAGCAAGGCGGGCCAGGGGGGCTGGTCTCCATCAAAACGCGCGGCCTGCGCAACCAGGACACCGCCGTTTTGATCGATGGCTTCCGCATGCGCGATGCCGCTTCTCCGCAAGGCGATGCCACTGCGTTCCTCCAGGATCTGATCGTCACCGATATCGACCGCATCGAAGTCCTGCAAGGCGCGGGCTCTTCTCTCTATGGAACCGATGCTATCGGCGGAGTGGTCAACATCATCACCGGTTCGGGCGGCGGCCGCACGCGCGGCAGTTTCCTCGCCGAAGGCGGATCGCTCGATATGTTCCGCGGCCGCGCCGAACTCGCCGGCGGCAGCCGCCGTGTTCAATACAGCGTTGGTCTGAGCCACTTCAATGTGCTTTCCGGCATTACCGGCGATGCTCCCGATCGCACCAGCAGCGCGCAAGGCCGCCTCGATATAAACCTCTCCGCGGCCACTCATCTGTTCGCCCGCATGTTCGCGATCGATTCGTTCTCAAAAGTAAATTCCGTGCCCGAGGCTGTTGGAAACCTGCCGTCCATCGGGATCATTCCGGCCGTTCCCGGTACAGGACTGCAACTGGGCAATGCCAATTTTGTTCCCGATATCGACAATCCCGATTCCACGCGCGCGGCCCGCTTGTTTTCAGGTGCTGTCCGATTGAGCACGCGCCTCTCCGACGACCTCCGTTTTTCCGTCAGCTACCAGGGGCTGTTGACCCGCCGCCGGCTCGCCGATGGTCCGGCGGGTCTTGGGTCTCAAGATATCGGCGACCTCTTTTACGATGGCGACATCCACACCGCAACCGCCCGCGTCGATTGGCGCCTCGGCAAGCACCAGTTGATTGACGCCGGTTACGAGTTCGAAGATGAGAGGTACGGGAATCATTCCCTCATGCCCAGCCCGGCCGACAATTCGGCGGTCGACGTCAGCCAGCAAAGCCATGCGCTGTTCGTGCAGGACCAGATCTCTCTGCTTGGCGATCGCCTGCAACTGGCCGCTTCCTACCGCGCGCAGCTCTTCTCGCTCGAACAGCCGGTGTTTGCGCCTGCTGCCAGCGCTCCCTATGCCGGCATGCGATTTCCCGCGCCCCCCGCCGCGCAGACTGGCGATGGCTCAGCCGCCTGGTTCTTCCGGCGCACCGGCACCAAAATCCGCGCGCACGCCGGCCGCGGCTATCGCGCCCCTTCGCTCTACGAACGCTTCGGCACTTTCTTCGATGCCTTCGACGGCTACTTTGCTTTTGGTAACCCCCTGCTGCACCCGGATCGCTCCATTTCCCTGGACGCCGGAATCGATCAGTCTTTGTGGAACGGCCGCGCGCGCCTTTCCGCCACTTACTTCTACACTCGATTGCAGGAAGTGGTCGCCTTCGGCTTCACGGGCTATCTGAACACCAACGGTGGCTTGGCGCGCGGGGCCGAGACGAGCGCCGCCCTTGCGCTCACCCGTTCCACCAATCTGCTGGCCAGCTACACCTACACCAAAGCGCAGGACCGCACGCCGCTGGTCGAAAACGTGATCCGCACCCTGATCATTCCCGACCACCAGGTTTCCGTTTCCGCCACCCAGCGCATCGGCCGCCGCTTCACCGCCGTCTTCAATCTCCTGGCCACCAGCAACTATCTGGCGCCGCTCACGAATTTCACGACTTTCGCCATCTACCCGTTCCAATTCCCGGGCAAGCGCCTGGCGGAGCTGGGCGGCAGCTACCGCATCCCGCTTGGCGATTACCGCGCCATCCGTTTCTTCGGGAAAGCGAGCAACGTTTTCGATCAAAATTATTACGAGAGCGGCTACCGAACCCCGGGCGCAACCGGCACGGGAGGTGTACAGTTTGAGTTTTAGGTGGTGGAGGAGAGGATCTCCGCTCCCTGACGGTCGCGGTTCCGTGCCGGGCTTCACACAGAACCGCGAGCGCGAGCGAGCGGACTCTGCGCGCGTGCCGAGGCTTTTGCTATTCATCGCGTCTGCCGCATGCGTGGCTTTCGCCGCGCCACCGCAGCGCATCGTCTCCACCTCCCCGGTAACCACCGAACTCCTCTACGGCGTCGGGGCCTTCGACAAAGTCGTAGCTGTCACCGAATACTGCACCTATCCGCCGGAAGCCCAGAAGCTTCCCAAGATTGGTGGTTGGGCCACTCCGAGTGTCGAACGAGTCGCCAGTTTCCGGCCCGATCTGGTGGTTCTCTCCGAAGCGCAAGCACCGTTTCTCGAAGCTCAGCTCAAACAACTCGGCCTCGCCACTGCTCTCGCGCCCAGCCAGACCCTCCAGGATGCCTACACATCCATAACGAGCCTGGGCAGAGCAACGGGTCACGAACGGCAGGCCGCGGATCTGGTCGCCCGCACCCAAGCCGCGCTCGATCGCGTCCGCAACCGCGCCGCCGGCCTGCCGCATTCCACCGTCTTGCTTGTGGTCGACCATACCCCCGGCACGCTGCGCGAAATGTACGCGGCCTTGCCCGGCAGCTTCCTGGCCGACCTGGTCAAAATTGCGGGCGGCCAGGTGGTGGGCAGCGCGGCCGGCAACGGATATGGCAAAATCAACGCGGAAACAGTGGTGGTGGAAAACCCGGATCTCATCCTCGATATCATGCCTTCTTCCAAGGGTGACGTCGGCGCGCATCCAGAGGCTGTGTGGCGCGATCTCCCCGGCCTGAAAGCCGTCCAACGCGGCGGAGTTCACATCGTTCGCGACGAGTTTGTCTCGCACGATTCGCAGATGATCGCCCGCACCGCGGTCCTCTTCGCTCGCATCCTTCATCCGGAGGTAGCGGCCGCCGATTGGGGAAATCCGTGAGCGCGCTCCTGGACGCTCGCGGCGCCGAGTACGCCTATCCCGCCGGCCCGCCCGTCGTTCGCGGTGTTTCGCTGGAGGCGGGCCGCGGCACCTTATCCGCCCTGATCGGCCCGAACGGCTGTGGCAAGTCGACGCTCATTCGCCTGTTTGCCGGATTGATCGAGCCCGCTCGCGGCGAACTTCTTTTCGATGGTGCTCCGCTCCGCTCCCTGCCACGCCGCGAACTGGCTAAGCGCGTCGCCTATGTTCCCCAAGCCAGCGCGCTCGCGTTTCCCTTCACCGTCTTGGAAGTCGTGCTCACCGGACGCAGCCCCTACACCCCGCGCTTTCGTTTCGAAAATGCAGAAGATCGCGAACGCGCCATGCAGGCGCTTGCTACCGTCGGCGCGGCCCACTTGGCTTCGCGCCGCGTCACCGAGCTCTCCGGCGGCGAACGCCAGATGGTGGCAGTGGCCCGCGCCTTGGCCCAGGAGCCGCAATGTCTGCTGCTCGACGAGCCTTCCGCCGCGCTCGATCTTAAGCACCGCGCCGCTTTGATTCGCACCCTGGCGCAGTTGCGTGAATCGCAGGGCCTGACCGCGCTCGTCGTCACCCACGACCTTCATTTGATCGATCCGCTCTTCGATCACGTGTTCGCTCTCCGGGACGGCATTCTGGCGGCGCAGGGGCCTCCTGCCGAAGTGCTCACCGATTCCGTGCTCGCGCAGGTCTACGACGATCCGCACGTCCGCACGCGCCGCGTCGATGGCCGAACCTTGATCTGGTCGAACTGATGATCTGGTCCAACTGATGATCTGGTCCAACTGATGAAGTCCGCCGTTCCAGTCCGCGCTCCGGCTGTGCGCCTCGGGCGCGCCCTCGCCGTGCTGACGCTGTTGCTGCTCGTGGTGGCGGCGCTGGCTGTCTGGGGCGGTGGACAAACTCTCGACTTGGCCTCAATCCGCTCCGACCCAACCACACAGACTCTCTTGTTCCGCCTGCGCCTGCCGCGCGTGGCGATGGCGGCTTTGATCGGCTCGTCTCTCGCGGTCGCCGGCGCTGCGCTGCAGGCGCTCTTCCGCAATCCGCTGGCCGAGCCCGCCACCTTGGGCGTATCCGGCGGCGGCGCAGTCGGCGCCAGCATCGCTATCGCGCTCGGTTGGGGCGCTCGGATCTCGGGAATTCCGCTGGTCTTCATCGCGGGCTTCGCGGGCGCCCTGGCTGCCGTCTTCGTGGTTCATCGCATCGCCCGCAGCGGCGCCATCCTGCTGCCCGGCGCGCTGCTGCTGGCCGGCGTGGTCGTCAACCTGATCGCTTCCGCGGCCGTTCTGGCCATTCAATACATGACCGATTCCTCCCGCGCCATGCAAATCCTCCGCTGGATCGTCGGCAGCCTCGACGTCGTCGGCTTCGACACCGTCTGGCGCATGCTTCTGTTTCTCGCGCCATGCTGGATCGCTCTGCTCGCGTTGTCGCGCGAACTCCATCTGCTCGCGATGGGCGAGGATACCGCCGGCGCCCTCGGGGTTAACGTGGAGCGTTGCGAGACCGCCGTCCATCTGATCTGCTCGCTGCTGGTCGGCGTCACCGTGGCGGTCGGCGGGGCCATCGGTTTCGTCGGCCTGATCGTCCCCCATGCTGTCCGCCTCCTGTTCGGCGAAGACCTCCGCATTGTCCTCCCCGGCTCTCTATTACTGGGCGCCGCCTTTCTGATTGCCGCCGATCTGGTCGCGCGTGTCGCCTTCCGCCCGGTGGAACTTCCCGTCGGCGCCGTCACCGCCTTGATCGGCGGCCCCGTCTTTCTTTGGCTGCTACATCGCCGCCAGCGCTATTCCGCGCTCTAAGATACGCTGCGGGCCGGTCCGAAATCACCGTTACGATATACTTTGGAGGGGTCCATGTTTAGATTTGTTCAAAACTCGCCCCATACCCTGGAATTGATCTATGCCGCTACCGCCAAGGCTTTAAAGCCATTTACCGGCGTCCTCAAACCCGGCGGCAAAATGGAAAAACTGTTCGTTCGTTTCGAGCGCTGGACCAAGGGCGCCACCTTCGATTGCCGCATGTGCGGCCAATGCGTCCTGCACAGCACCGGGATGACCTGCCCGATGACTTGTCCCAAAGAGCTGCGCAACGGCCCCTGTGGCGGCGTGCGCCCCAATGGGAATTGCGAAGTTCTGCCCGATAAGCCCTGCGTTTGGACCCAGGGCTGGACCCGTTCTCGCGAAATGTCTCTCTACGGTGAAGAATTCTTTCACATCCTGGCCCCGGTGAATCGCTCCCTGAAAGATCATTCCGCCTGGATCCACTCGCTGCACCCCGAATTGCTTCATCCGCCGGCCGGGTGGCGTCAGTGAGGTCCGGCTCTTGTCTCGAACAGGTGTTGCGCGCAGGCAAGTTCGCGGTCACAGCCGAAATGAACCCGCCCGACAGCGCCGATCCTGAGGCGGTCTATGAACGCGCCAAGGTTCTGGCCCCGGTGTGTGACGCCATCAATGCCACCGATGCTTCCGGAGCCCACGTCCACATGTCCAGCGTGGGGGTATGCGCCCTGCTCACGCGCGCCGGCTTCGACCCCATCATGCAGGTCTCCTGCCGCGATAAAAACCGCATCGCCATCCAGGGCGATCTGCTCGGCGCTTCCGCCATGGGCGTGCGAAACGTGCTCTGTCTCACTGGCGATGGCGTGCAGGCCGGCGATCAGCCCGAAGCCAAGCCGGTCTTCGATCTCGATTCCATGACCTTGCTGCGCACCGCCTGCATTCTGCGTGACAAAGGCATGTTTCTCAGCGGGCGCAAGCTAGACGTCGCGCCGAAGCTGTTCCTTGGCGCCGCCGAAAACCCGTTCGCTCCGCCCTACGACTTCCGGCCCTATCGGCTGAAGAAGAAGTGGGAGGCCGGCGCCGATTTCATTCAGACGCAGTATTGCTACGATCTGCCGCGTCTGCGCGAGTTCATGGCCAAAGTCCGCGACTTGGGCATGCACGAAAAGCTTTTTATTCTGATTGGCGTTGGGCCCGTGCGCGGCGCCAAGGCCGCCGAGTGGATGCGCGCCAACGTGCCCGGCGTCTGGATTCCCGATTACGTCATCGAGCGCCTGAAAAAAGGCGGCAAGGGCGAAGGCAAGCGCCTTTGCGTCGACCTCATCCGCGAGATTCGCGAAATCAAAGGGGTATCGGGCGTCCACATCATGGCTTTCAAACAGGAAGAGCAGGTGCCCGAGATCGTCGAGGAAGCTGGCCTGCTCGTCCGCGAAAATATCACGGCTCCCCAATGAACCCTGCAGAAGCATCTTCGATTTGGCACGCGCGGCTGGATGAGTTCCGCGAGAAAATCGCCAGCCGCGATCCTTCCATCGCCGCCGTTTCCGTCGCAGCGGTCTCCGCCGCCTGCGCCGTCAATCTGGTGGTGATGGTGCTTGAGATCACCGCGAACCGCAAGAATTTTTCCGGCGACCGCCACCGCGTGGACTCGCTGGTCGAGGCCGCCCTGGCGGAATCGGAACGGCTGGGCCGCTATGCCGATGAAGATTCTGCGGCGTATGCCCGCTACGTCCGGTGCCTGCGCATGCCCAAAAGCACCCCCGCCGAACGGGAGCAGCGCGATCACGCCGTCGCCAACGCGCTTCGCCGCGCCACCGAAGTCCCCATGGCCGCGGCTCGCGCTGCCATGGCTGCTTTGAATGTCTGCGCCGAAGCCGCCGAAATTGCGCATGGCTCGGCTGCTACCGATCTCGGCGGCGCCGCCATGCTTCTGGCGGGCTCCGTCCGCGCGCTCTTGCTCAGCGTGGATGCCAATCTCGCCGCGCTCGGGGAATCGGAATTCAGCGACGAAATCGCCGCCGAATGTACCGAACTCGAAGAACGTGCCGACCGCCAGTCCCAGGCCGTCCGCAAACGGGTCACCGCCACGGAATAAAATACAGTTTCAGCAGGTGAACGATTGCAGATACCCCGCCGAAGCCTTCTCTGGATAGCCGCCGGTGCCCTCCTTCGGGGTGAAGACCGCCCGAAGCGGGACATGCTGGCGCGGTCTGTCCTCCCCGAAGATCTCGAAATGCCCCTCTCCGGCTTCGCCGACTACCTCACACCGGCGGAGCATCTCTTCGTCCGCACGCATGTCTACGTACCCACCGTAGATGCCGGGGCGTGGCGCCTTTCTGTCGTCGGCGAAGTGGCCGCTCCTCTTACCCTCACTCTGGAAGATGTGAAGAAGCTTCCGGCGGTGACGCTCGTCAGCGTCATCGAGTGCGCCGGAAACGGCCGCGGTTTTTACGAACCGTCGGTTCCCGGTATGCAGTGGGGAAATGGCGCCGTGGGAAACGTGCGCTGGCGCGGCGCCCGCTTGGGCGATGTGCTGCGACGAGCCGGCCTCAAGGACACCGCGAAAGAGATCCTTTTTGATGGCGCCGACGTGCCGCTCGGAACCATGCCCGATTTTCAGCGCTCCATTCCCTTGAAGAAGGCGCTCGATCCCAACACGCTCCTCGCTTATGAGCTGAACGGCGAGCCGCTGCCCGTCAAACACGGTTTTCCGCTGCGTGTCGTCGCGCCCGGGTGGGCGAGCGACTCCTGGGTGAAGTGGCTGACATCGGTTCGCGTCCTGGCGCAAGAGCACGATGGCTTCTGGATGAAGAGCGCCTACCGCCATCCCGGAAAGCCGGTCGCCCCGGGCACGGCCGTTCCGCTCGACCAGATGCAGCCGGTGACCAGTCTACGGGTCAAGAGCGTGATCGCCGCGCCTGCGGACGGCGCGCAGGTAAAACTCGGAGAGTCGCTGACGATTCGCGGCGTAGCCTGGAGCGGCGACCCCGGTCCTGTGACCGCTGTCGACGTAAGCACCGACGGTGGCCGCACCTGGAAGCCCGCCGCCTTGCACCCGGGTCAGAAAACTCCTTTTGGCTGGCGTCAGTGGGAACTGCGCTGGACCCCGTCGCAAGCCGCCTACTACACCATTCTCGCGCGGGCGCGCGACGCCGCCGGCAATACCCAGCCCTTCGATCAGGAGTGGAATCCTTCCGGGTATGGTTGGAACGTTGTGCCGCGCGCGGGTGTTAGTGTCGTGGCTGAGTCTGGTAGCGTTCCGCCGCCCGCCGAATCTGCGACACCTCCCGAACCGCCCTCCGGTTTGAGCAGTGCTTGCGGCGTCTGTCACGAAATGGATGTCCTGCGGCAGCAGCGCCTGACACGTGCTCAGTGGGATCGCGAAATTACCAAGATGAGCGGCTGGGGCGCCAGGATTGGCGATGCCGATCGGGCCACACTGCTCAACTATCTCTCCGGCAGTTTCGGCCCGCGTCCCCGCGGGCGCTGAGCCGCCTAACCCGCGACCCGGACCACCACTTTCCCCATCGGCCCCTGGCCCAACCGCGCGAATGCCCCTTTCACGTCTTCGAACGCAAACACCTGGTCCACGATCGGCCGTCTCTTCAGGGCGTCCAGCCGCTCGACGATTTCCTGAAATGTAGTCTGCGCCGCTTCCGGTGTGAAGTCGCTCACCGCCACGCCGCCAATCCGGTTGCGCCGGAAAAACAGCGATGCGGTGTTGAATTCCGGAACCGCCCCGGCGCTGCGCCCCACCACGCTGATCTTCCCGCCGTAGCCCAGCATCGCGATCACCTGGTTGAAGAACGCCCCGCCGATGTTGTCCACCGCCAGGTCCACTTTGCGGGGCTTGAGAGCCGCGCCCACCTGGTTCCGCAAATCCGGCGCGCTCGGGTCGAACACGAAGTCTGCCCCGAGTTCTTTGAGCTTCGCGCCTTTCTCCGCGCTGCGCGAAAGCGCCACCACCGTGAGATTCATCGATTTCGCCAGATAGATGGTCCCTACCCCGACACCGCCCGAAGCCCCCGTCACCAGAAGCACCGATCCTGGCGCCGGCGGCGCCGGCGGATCGCTCCACTGCGTCAATGCCTGGTATGCCGTCAATAAAGCCAGCGGCGCGCACGCCATCTCTTCCAGCTTCCAGCCCTTCGGCACAGGAGAAGCGCTGGCGGCGGGCACCACAGTTTTTTCCGCTAGTGTCCCCCACGTGGAAACGCCGACATCGCACCGCAGCACACCGACAATCTCTCCCACCCGGGGTGTCTTCACGTCGGGCCCGATCGCCACTACCTCGCCGACGCCATCGCGCCCGAGAATATGCGGCAGCGGTGGGTCGGCCGGGTACATCCGCTTCGCCAGAAACGCGTCCGCCGGATTCAGCGCCGCGAACTTCATCTTCATGAGAATCTGTCCGGGCCCCGGCTGCGGATCGCCCACTTCCCGCAACTGCATCTTCTCCACGCCATCGTAGGCGTCCATCAACCACGCACGCATCGAGTCAGTTCTCCCTTTGACCTTGCTTGAATGTGGGCCAGGCAATCCTGCCTGCAGCCGGCTTTCGGCCGGCCCTCACTGTTTTGAATTCGCCGCCACCGTATACAACTCGTACGCAATCCGCCACTGCCGTTCCTGCCCCGGCGCAATTTTGAGCGTAACGTACGCTTCCGGCGACACCACCTTTGGCGCCGACCAGAACACCACGCGCGACAGCGGCTGATCGGAGGTCACTCTGACTCCCGCCCCCGATTTCCGGTTCTCCACCGCAATGTTGTAATCGGATGCGTTTCCGCCGAATCCCGTGACCGGCGTCAGAATGGTCTCGTTCTTCTCCAGTTTCCGCCGAAAGGTGATCTGCTTATCCCGAACCTCGAGAATATCCTTCAGATCGCCCGTGGCTTTGGGCTCGAATGGAAATTGCACGACGAAATCCGGGCCTGACGCCTGGTTGTCGATCACGAAGAAATTGTGATCGTAGACGTCGGTCTCGATCGCCTTTTGCCCCATGTTCTTCAGGCTATGCTCCAGCACCAGTTCCGGCTTTCCCTTCGTGAGCCGCACGGTTTTTCGGTAGACATACGCATACCCGTCGGTCGACGGAACTTCTTGCGTGAATGAGATCCAGTCGGGTCCTCGCTGCACCGTCCACCGGCCAGGGTCGTTAATGTCGTACGTGAAAAACCTGTCCTTCGGAGCCTGCGCCGGCTTCTTCACCGCGCCCACGCCGATTCGCAGAAACGAACCTCCGGCCTTCGCTTCGTTATAGCCGAAGCCCGGTTGCTCGCTGGTGAATTCCTCCACCGGCCCCATGATGGCGTCGTGAATCTTCGGGTCGTACTTCTCGAACCACTGGCCGAAGTAGGAGTGCCCTTTGTAATCCAGGCTGGCGATCACGCCCGACCAGTCGAACCGTGTAGCGCGGTAATAGCCAATATCCGGATCCGGCAAATAGAGACGCGCGCGCACTTCGCCGTTCGAGATGTCAGCTGTGGGCGGATCGGCGGCCGTGAGCAGACCGGCCAGCAGGAAAAGTGACGAACCGAGGAGCACGCAAACCCTATTCATGGCAGGATTCTATCATCTCAAACCGCGATCTACGAGGAACGCCGCCCAGTTGCCTTTCCGTCTCACTGCGCGCGGGGCCGGCAGCGCACGCTCCACCGCGGCGCACTCATGCGATTCGAAGCCGCTGGCCACCAGCACGCCTCCCGGCCGCAATGCGCGCAGCAAATCCGGCGCTAGTTGAACGATTGCTTCCGGGCTGATGTTGGCCACCACCACATCCGCGATGCCGGTTCGCGCCGCGTCTGCCGATCCAATGAACCCCTCGCCCGCAACCGTTACCGCGTCCGGATCGATGTCGCATGCGAACACCCGCCCGGCGCCCAGCAGCCGCGCCGCCCGGCTTAAAATTCCCGAGCCCGCTCCGACATCCAGCACCGTCATCCCCGGTCTTACCAGTTCCTCCAGCGCCTCCAAGCAAAGCTGCGTGGTCTCATGAACGCCCGTCCCGAACGCGAGTCCGGGGTTTACGGCAATCCGAAATCGTCCCGATGGAGTGGGATCGTCGCGCCACTCCGGAACCAGGTAAAACCGCTGCCCCACCAGCATCGGCTGCAGCAGATCCCGCGCCTCTTGCACCCAGTCGCGGGTTTCCTCGGTGCGCGCCGTAGCGCCGGGATACCGGCTCAGCAGCGAATCCCGGTCGGCCGTGTCTTCGAAAAAAGCGCGCAGACAACGCTCGCTCAGCTCCGAGATGCCTGCCGACCCTTGTTCCCACAAGTCGGCGATCAGCACTTCACGCTGGTCCGGCTCACACTCCAGTTCGATCGAAAACACTCTCCCATTGTGGCCTATAGTGATATCGTGAAGTTTCACCGCTCATGAAACTGCAAGGAATTTTCCCCCCGATTGCCACGCCTTTCGATCACGCCGGAAACTTGTATCCGGTCAAAGTCCAGCACAATGTCGAGAAGTGGAATAAGACGGCGCTCGCCGGTTACGTAGTCTGCGGCTCTACCGGCGAAGACGTCTACCTCAGCACCGAAGAGAAGGTCACACTCTTCGAACTCGTAGCCAAACACGCCGCGCCCGAAAAAGTGCTCATCGCCGGCACCGGTCTCGAGAGCGTCAAGGAAACCATCTGTCTCACCAACCGCGCGGCCGAGTTGGGCTATAAAGCGGCGTTGCTGCGCACACCCAGTTACTACAAAAACCAGATGACGCAGCCATCCGCGCAGCTCACGTATTACCGCGCCGTGGCCGACCAGGCCCGCATTCCCGTGCTGCTCTACAACTGGCCGCAAATGACCGGAATCGATCTCCCCGCCGATACCGCGGCTGCGCTTTCCGAGCACCCCAACATCATCGGCATCAAAGACAGCTCGGGAAATCTGGAAAAGGTGATGCATCTCGTGCGCGAAGCGCGCGAAGGTTTTCAGGTGCTCGTTGGATCGGCCCCGACACTCTATCCGTCGCTACTGATGGGCGCATCCGGCGGGATTCTGGCCCTCGCCAACGCCGCGCCATACGCCACTATCGCGATTTGGGAAGCGTATCGCACGCGCGAGGATGAAGCCGCGCGCGACTGGCAAAGCCGGGTTGGCCGCGCCGCCGCGCTGACCTCGAAATTCGGTATCCCCGGCATCAAACACGCGATGGACCTGAACGGCTACTACGGAGGCCCCCCGCGCCTCCCGCTCACCGTTCCCCCTCCCGAAGCCAAACAGGCAATCGAGTCCGCCTACCGTGACCTGAAGGGCTGAGTGGGGCGGACCCCCTGGTCCGCGGCC
>Ga0070713_100001765_pt1 | contig 13958 bp, 13 predicted proteins | sample LARL82metaG_FD_65465 | JGI IMG/M metagenome (GOLD analysis project Ga0070713, IMG submission 65465) | Corn, switchgrass and miscanthus rhizosphere microbial communities from Kellogg Biological Station, Michigan, USA - LAR L8-2 metaG | ecosystem: Host-associated > Plants > Roots > Rhizosphere ... | reverse complement strand
AGGGGCGCGGCATCAAAGTCCATAGCCCTGAACTCACCTTCGCAACTCCGGACCACGCCATTTCGACGGCGCAGGGGAGAGCCGGTACCAGCAAAATCGGACTGGAACTGCTTGCGACCCTTCGGGAGGAAACCTCGGCCAGCGGTATCCAGCTGTTCGATGTTGACCAGCCTGGGCAGGGTATCGTTCATGTCATCGGGCCGGAATTGGGCCTGAGCCTGCCGGGTTGCACGATCGTCTGTGGCGACAGCCATACCTGCACCCACGGCGGCCTCGGCGCGCTGGCGTTTGGTATTGGCTCGAGTGAGCTCTCGCACGTACTGGCAACGCAGGCGCTGATCCAGCGGCGCCCCAAGACGATGCGTGTGCGCTTTGAAGGCAAGCTTCCGCTGGGTGTCACGGCAAAAGACCTCATCCTTGCCCTGATCGGGCACGTGGGCGCTGCTGGCGGCACTGGGTACGCCGTCGAATATGCCGGCAGCGCCATCCGCGCTCTCCCGATCGAAGGGCGTCTGACCGTCTGCAATCTCTCGATCGAGCTAGGCGCCAAGATGGGCATGGTGGCGCCCGACGAGAAGACGTTCGAGTTCCTGCGCGGGCGCCCCTATGCGCCGCAAGGCGAGATGTGGGACCGCGCCGTGAGTGACTGGCGGCAGCTTCCCAGCGATGCCGATGCCGTCTTTGACAGGGAAGTCGAGATCGATGTCGAGAAGATCATCCCGCAAGTGACATGGGGCATCAGCCCGGAGCATGTGATTGGGGTCGACGGGCATATCCCAGACCCTCAGACGATCGACGACCCGGCCCGGCGTGCGGCTATCGAGACCGCGCTCGATTACATGGGATTGAAGGGCGGCATGCCGATCGCAGGCACGCCGGTGGATTGGGTATTCATCGGCTCTTGCACCAACAGCCGCATGAGTGACCTGCGGGCAGCTGCCGAGATCGCGCGCGGCCGCAAAGTGGCGACCGGTGTGCGGGCCTGGGTTGTGCCGGGTTCGGAGAACGTCAAGCGCGAAGCGGTCGCCGAGGGGCTCGACAAGGTGTTCGTCGAAGCCGGCTTCGAGTGGCGCGAGCCCGGCTGCTCGATGTGCCTGGCCGCCAATGGCGAGACGGTGGGCCCCGGTCAACGTTCGGTCTCCACTTCCAACCGCAACTTCGTCGGTCGGCAGGGACCGAGGGCACGCACACATTTGGCGAGCCCGGCGAGCGCTGCTGCTGCGGCCATCGCCGGCGCAATTGCCGACGTTCGAACCATGGGGCGTTGAGCATGGCAAAGCCTTTTGACAAAGTAACGGCGATTGCCGCGCCGATCATGCGGGCCAATATCGATACAGACGTCATCATTCGTATTGAACGTCTGGTCGGAAATTCTATCCGTGGCACACTCGGAAAGTGGGCGTTTGGATCGCTGCGGTATTTGCCCGATGGTTCGGAGAACCCAGCCTTCATCCTGAATCGCGAACCATATCGGCAAGCCGCGATCCTCGTGACCGGCCCGAATTTCGGCTGCGGCTCTTCCCGCGAAGGAGCGGTGTGGTCGCTTCAGGAAATGGGTATTCGAGCCATCATTGGTTCCGGCTTTGGCGACATCTTTTTCGCCAACTGCTTCCAGAATGGAATCCTTCCCATTGTCGTCGATAAGGCGATCGTCGATTCACTCGCGGCTGATATCGAGGCAACGCAGGGCGCCGGAAAAGTCAGCATCGATCTTGAGGCGCAGACGATCGTCTCGCCATCCGGAAAGCGGCACGATTTCGAAATCGATCCTCGGCGGCGCGACGGACTGCTGCAGGGGCTCGACGAGGTCGCTTTGACCTTGCAACGCGAGAACGAGATCCGGGCGTTCCAGGCGGCTGATCGCATCGCGCGGCCCTGGATTCACTTTGCGAGGAAATCGGCATGAACAACCGTTCCAACATGGTCAAGGTCGCTGTGGTCGGCGGTGAAGGCATCGGCCCCGAGGTGACTGCCCAGTCGCATCGGATATTGAACTGGTTCGTTGCCAAGCGCGGCGTGCCGATGACGCTGCGTGAGGCGCAGTATGGTCTCATCCCGTATCTCGCGACCGGCAAGGTGCTGCCCGAGGACACCGCCGAAGCCATGGACGAAGCGGATGCTATTCTGTGGGGCGCGACGGGCGGACCGGAGACCAAGGAAGTGCCGGCGGCGGCGCGCAAGGCCGGAAGCCTGCTGGGGCTGCGCAGCAAATATGATCTCTATGCCAATTTGCGGCCAATCGTTGCCAATCCGGCGCTAGCGGCCTCGGCGCCGCTCAAGCCGGAGGTCTTGAATGGGGTCGATTTCGTCATCATCCGCGAACTGACCAGTGGCATCTATTTCGGCGAGCCGCGCGGCATCGAAACGCTTCCCGATGGGCAGCGGCGCGGCTTCAACACTGAACAATATACGACCAATCAAATCCGACGCGTGGCCCGCGCGGCGTTCGAGCTGGCACGGACGCGGCGGAACAAGGTCTGTTCGGTCGACAAGGCCAATGTGCTCGAAACCAGCGTGCTCTGGCGTGAGGAAGTGATCGCGCTACACAAGGAGGAGTTCTCTGACGTCGAGCTCACGCATCTTTACGTCGACAACGCCGCGATGCAGATCGTGCGCGCTCCGCGGCAGTTCGATGTGATGGTGACCGGAAATATCTTTGGCGACATCCTCTCCGACTGTGCGGCGATGGCCTCTGGTTCGCTCGGGATGTTGCCGTCCGCTTCGCTTGGCCCGGTCGACCGCTTCGGTCGGCGCAAGGCGCTTTATGAGCCGGTTCATGGCAGTGCCCCCGACATCGCCGGTAAGGGCATCGCCAATCCACTCGGCTCTATCCTTAGCGTTGCGATGTTGCTGCGCTTGACTCTGAACAGGTCTGACGATGCAGACTTGCTCGAAGAGGCAGTAGCTGCGGCGCTCGCCGCGGGTGCAAGAACCGCCGACATTGCAGAGCCCGGCGCGAACAAGCTGACGACAGCGGAGATGGGCGACGCTGTATTGAGCGCGCTTGACAAGGTGGCGGGCAAGGAGAAAGAGCACGCGTGATGGCCGATGCTTCCAAACCCGCTACGGGTATTCATATCTACGGATTTTGGCGGTCGATTGCCTCATTTCGGGTGAGGGTGGCGCTCAAGCTAAAGGGGCTCCCGTTCGAGGAGACGCCGATCGACATTCTGTCCGGCGAACAGTTCAAGCCTGGCTATGAGGCCGTCAACGCCGAGCGTGTGGTGCCGACCTTCACCCATGAAGGTCATTCTCTGTTTCAATCGCTCGCGATCATCGAATATATCGAGGACATCAAGCCGGAGCCCCGGCTGATCCCGTCTGATCCCAAGGAGCGGGCCTATGCGCGTTCGCTGGCCCTGGTGGCGGTCGCCGATGCCCATCCCCTGGTCGTGCCCCGGGTCCGCAATCATCTCGCCAAGGCATTCGGTGCCGATGCACATGCGATCGAGCAGTGGGGCAAACACTGGACGACGGAAGGGCTCGCGACCTACGAACGGTTATTCGAGCGTCGCGCGCCGGCGCCGTTTGCGCTGGGCGCCGAGCCTGGCTTCGCCGATATCTGTATCGCCGGCCAGGTGGTCGGCGCGCACTTTTTGAAGCTCGATCTGGCGGCATTTCCGGCTGTGGCGAAGCTCGCTGAACGCTGCTTCGCACTGCCGGCTTTCGCCACGTCTCACCCCTTCGAGCAGCCCGGTTACAAGACGGCAGCCAAGCACTGAGCCCGGCCGTAATCAGAGATCGAGGCCGAGCACGCGAGCGGCATTGCCGCCGGCGATCTGGGCCAGCGTGATGTCGTCCATGCCTTCGACGCCTGCGACATGGCCGATCGGATTGTATTCGGCCATGTCGAAGGGATAGTCAGTGCCCATCACGATACGGTCCGGACCGAATACGTCGAGCAAATAAGCCAGCTGATGATAGCTGAAGACCACGGTATCGAGATAGACTTGCCGCAGATACGTCGTCGGCGGCAATGGCAGGTCCGCGTGGCAGTCGCGCCGCGCACCCCAAGCGTGATCGATGCGGCCCGAATAGCTGGGTAGGTAGCCCCCACCATGCACAGCCATCAACTTCAATTCGGGAAAGCGGGCTAATGTCCCGGAAAAGATCAGATTGTGAAGGGCAAGCGTCGTGTCCAGCGGATTTCCCAGGACATTGCTGAAGTAATAATGAGTCAGGCGCTGGCCATGAGTGAATCCATTCGGATGCATCATGATGAAAGCGCCGAGCTGTTCGGCCCGGGCGAAGAATGGACGAAATTTAGGATCGGATAGTTCCTGGCCATCGACGTTGGTCAGGATCTCGACACCCTTCAGCTTGAGCGAGCCCATGATGTAGTCGAGCTCGCGTACGGCAAGCTCGGGTTCCTGCAGCGTGACAACTCCAAGTCCGACGAAGCGGTCCGGCTTGCGCGAGCAGTATTCCGCGACACCGTCATTGGCGAGGCGGTGGGCATTCTCGCCGATCTTGGCATCGACGGTGTAATAGCATTGGCCCGGTGCGGGCGCGATGACCTGGAGGTCGATGCCCATCTGATCGAGATGCGTCAGCCGGCGGTCGATGGTGGTCATGACTTCGCGGACATCCTTCTCCTGCTGTGCGTTGATGTCCTTGGTGATGTCGTCGGCAAAATGGGCCAGCGGGATTCGGCTGAGGTCGACATGCGGCTGCGCAACTGCGGCAGCTTGGGGCACCACGATATGAGCATGGATGTCGATGGTGGGTGACGAGGGACGCCTCGCGAGCCCGTCGGCGTCATTGATGCGGGCGGCGGTGCGGCCGTAGCGGTTCTTGCTCTCGATCATGTCAGATGTACCTGCTGCTTCTTGGTTGGTTTGGGATAGGTCTACGGCTTCCGCCCGACCTGGCGCTGCGGCCAGCGGGTTGATATCGCGGTGGCATCGGCATCGCCGAGCCCTGCAGCTTCCGCTTCCTCGAAGCAAGCCAGCGCACTGGCTGCAACCGGAAGCTCGGCATGCAGCGTTTTTGCGTAAGCGACGGCGGTGGCAAGGTCCTTTTTGGCCGCGTTGAGGCCGAAGGCGGTCGCGCCCAGCGGCTGTCCGGCTAGAACCTTGGCGATCACCGCGCCGCGTCCTTTCATTGCCGCCGGGGTGCCGGCGGTATCGGACATGATGTCGATCAGCCGATCGGCGGGCAGATTGAGCGGTTTGCAAATGGTCAAGGATTCGCCGAGCGCCTGCCAGTACACGAGCAATGGCAGATTGATTGCGAGCTTGACAGCTGAACCCGCGCCAAGGCCGCCGACATGCTCGATACGCCGGCACAGTTGATCAAGCACCGGCATGGCGCGCCCAACGTCGGCCTCATCGCCACCGACCAACGCAAACAGCTTCCCCTCTCTGGCAGGACCGGTGCTGCCGCCCACTGGGCTCTCGACAAACGCGGCGCCGCGTTGTGCGACTGAGGGACCAACGCTTTGCATGGTGTCAGGCCGAACCGTGCTCATATCGATTACGAGCTTGCCGGCGAGCTTGCCCATCAAGATGCCGTTTGCTCCACGATAAACAGCATCGCTGGCGGCGTCGTTCAGCAGCATGACGACGACGGCTTCACAGCCTTCTACCAGGGAGGCTGGGCTTTCAAACGATGTGGCTCCGGCATCGACCAGCGGCTTGGTCTTCGTGGAATTGCGATTCCAGACCCCGACCTCGTGCCCCACCTCCATCAATCGCTGTGCGATTGCCGCTCCCATTCGTCCTGTTCCGCATACGCCGATCTTCATGGCTTGACCTCAACTACTAGGTGGATATTCGATTTAGTGGGCGTGGTAGACGCCGAGATTTTGCGCGATCAGCGTTCCATTGTTTTGAAGTTCGCTGGCTGGCCCTGCAAAGACACAGCGTCCGGTATTGAGGATGACCGCGGTATCGGCGACCTCCAGCGCGAGCTTCAGATTTTGCTCGACCAGCACGATGGATTGCCGTTCCTCTTTCAGGCGGCTGATGGTGCGTCCGACCTCGGCCACGATCAGTGGGGCGAGACCTTCCGATGGCTCGTCCAGAAGCAGCACGCGCGGATTGCCCATCAGCGCTCGACCGATCGCCAGCATTTGCTGCTCACCGCCCGAAAGCGTGCCGGCGAACTGCCCATGGCGTTCGCGCAACCGTGGAAACAGATCGTAGATGCGATCCAGGCTCCATGGCGTGGTATCGGTATCACGCCGCTGCGCGGCCACGATCAGGTTTTCGCGCACCGAGAGTGAAGGAAAGATCCGGCGGCCCTGCGGCACCAGGCCAACTCCCAGACGTGCGATCCGCTCGGGGGTGAGGCCCGAGATCGCCTCGCCGTGCAGGCGTATATCGCCTTGGCGCGGGCTCAGTAGGCCAATGATGGTCGAGATGCATGTGGTCTTGCCGGCGCCGTTGCGTCCGAGCAACGCGAGCACGCCACCGACCTGTAGAGAAAAGCCGACACCATGCAGGATATGGCTGTCACCATAATAGGCATGGACGTTGGTCAGGGTAAGCGCGTCAGGTGCCAAGATACACCTCCCGCGTTCGCTCATCCGCAATCACGGCGTCGCGCTCGCCATCGACGATAACGCGACCGTAATTGAGCAATGTGACGGTCTCCGCCAGATCGAGGGCGGTGTCCATGTCGTGCTCGATCATGATCACGGTCGTATCGCGCGCTACGGAGGCGATCAGCGACTTCACGGTCGATCGCTCGGTGTTTGAAAGTCCCGCCAGCGGTTCATCCAGAAGCAGCACGCGCGGCTTCTGGGCGAGCGCTACGGCGAGCTCGACGCGACGCCTCTCACCATAGGCGATGTCGGAGATCGGATGCTCCGCCAGGTGCAGGAGACCGACTGCATCGAGCGCGCGGCGCGCATCGGTCGCAAGATCGCGATAGGTGGACATTGGCCGCCACATCTGCCAGCGCGCGCGCCGCAAGCCCAGCAAACCGAGGGACACGTTATGTTCGAGTGTATCGCCGGCGAATAACGTGATGATCTGGTAAGTGCGGGACAGGCCGCGATGTGCGCGCTTGTACGGTGGAAGGTAAGTAACGTCGTCACCCAACAGGCGGATCGATCCGGCATTCGGCCGCAGATCTCCGCTGATCTGGTTGAACAGTGTGGTCTTGCCGGCGCCGTTAGGGCCGATGATCAGCCGGCGCTCGCCGGCGCGCACCTTGAGAGACACGTCCTGGGTGACAGCCAGGCCGCCAAAGGCCTTTTTGAGACCGGTGACCTCAAGCGCGGGTTCTGATGATGAAGCGGTCATCGCTTTTCCCCGCGCAATCCCGCCATCAACTGACTGAAGCCGGGAACGATGCCAGCCGGCATGACCAGGACGATAAACAGGAACACCAGGCCCAGTAGCATGTTCCAACGCTCGATATAGGCCGAAGCGTAGTTCTTCAGCAGCAGCACAAGCGCGGCGCCGACCGCCGGACCGCCCAAAGTACCGGCGCCGCCGGCAATGACGCCGAGCAGGGCTTCGGCCGAGCTCGTGGTCGAGAGCGAGCTCGGGTGAATGTATTTGTTATAGTAGACGTAGAGCAGTCCGGCCACACCACCCCAGAAGCCGGCATAAACGAAGGTGATCCAACGGATCAGCCAGGGATTGAAGCCAAGTGCGGCCATGCGGCGCGGCTGGTCGCGAACGCCCTTCAGCGATGATCCGAACGCCGAGGTGACAAAGGTCGTCATCAAAAGGAAGGCAATCGCCGCGACGATCAGGACGAACCAGTAAAAGGCGGCGGGACTCTCCAGCGATAATCCAAATGGCGTGGGTCGCGTGAGACCTGTGATGCCATTATCTCCATTGGTTACATTGGACATGCGATAGGCAAGTCCCCACAGCACCTGCGACAGGGCTAAGGTAATCATCAGGAAGCCGAGACCGCTGGCGCGAAGCGCGATGACGCCAAAGAAGGCTGCCATCGCTGTCGTACCCAAAATTGAAATGAGCGCGGCCGTGCCGTGATCAAACCCATATCGGCTGGTCAGCAACGCTGAGACATAGGCCGCAACGCCAAGGTAGGAGGCGTGTCCAAGGGATGTCATGCCGCCAAAGCCCACCAACAGGTTGAGACTAAGCGCGAAGACGGCCGCGATCAGGATCTGGCTGGCGAGGTTGATATAGAAATCACCCGCGAGGAATGGCGGCAGAAGCAGTGCCCCGCCGATCAAGGCTGCAGCAATCCACTTCATGCACCGACGCGTCCGAACAGGCCTTGCGGCCGGAAAGCGATGACGAAGATCATCGGCAGGAACAGGATGATATAGGCCAGTTCCGGAAACAGCGCAGTGCCAAAAGTGTAGATGAATCCGATGACGAAGCTGCCGACGAATGCGCCGAGCAGGCTGCCGATCCCTCCCAGGATCACGACGATCAGCGCCAGCGGCAGCATGTCCGCATCGAGCCCTGGATAGGCGGAAAGGATCGGACCGCCAAGCACGCCCGCAGCGCCCGCAATGCCGGCCCCGAGGCAAAATACGATCGTGAACAGCCTTGAGACGGGAATGCCGATCGCACGCGCCATCTGCCGATCATCGACGCCGGCCCGTATCATGGCCCCTAATCTGGTGCGCTCGATCAGGAAATACAGGGCAATGGCGACGAGGACCGCGAGGCCGACCAGCACGAGGCGATAGGTCGGAAAGACAAAGCCGAACAGGCGCGTCGGGGCCTGCAGGTTTTGCGGCGTCGGGACCGGAATGGAATCACCGCCCCAGATCATCAGACAGGCGTCTGATATGATGAAGGACATACCGAGTGTAACGAGCACCTGTCCGAGCGGATTCGCCTTCAGCCGCGTCAACACCAGCCGTTCAAAAAGACCGCCGAGAGCAGCGACCACGAAGCCGGCCCCGATCGCGGTGATCCAGATGTTCAAGCCGTCGAAGGAGCGCAACGCGGTCGCAGCAAGATAGGTGCCGAGCATGAAGAACGCACCATGAGTCAAATTGGCGAGCCGCATCAGGCCAAAGATCAGCGAGAAGCCCGATGACAGCAGGAACAGCAAACCGCCGAGCGACAGGCTATTGAGACCCTGGATGATCCAAAACTGCATCGTTGGCCGATCTTGTTCTTGCAGGTCTGAGCGATCGCCTCGCGCTTAAACGTCGGACTATGGCTCCAGGTTCTTTGCCGGCGGATAGTCGCGCGAATAAACCGGGTTCTTCAGGAAGGCAGTCTTGTCATAGGTCCAGAACTGGCTGACGTCGGGATAGGTCTTGATGACCGAATTGACCAACCTGCCATCGCTCTTGGTTACTTTGCGGATGTAGACGTCGCCGATCGCGTTGCCGAACTCGTCGAATTTGATGACGCCGCGGACGGTGTCTGCATTGCTGCCACGGATCGCCGCCATCAGGGCCTTCTTGTCCTCGACATTGCCCTTGATGCTCTTCAGCGCGGCTTCCAGCACTTCACCGGAAACATAGGTGCTCCCGGCGTAATAGCCGGGATCGTATTTAAACTGCTTGCGGAAGGCTGGTGCGAAAGCCTTGTTGAGCGGGTTGTCCAACTCGGCCGAATACCAGCTCGTGGTAAGGATACCGAGCGCCTCATCGCCCATATTACGCAACACTGATTCATCGAGCGCGGTCATGCCGCCGATCACGGCCATCTTGTCCTTCAGGCCATATTCGATGAATTGACGCAGGAAGCGGAAGCCGTTCGAGCCGGCGGTGCCGAGGAAGATCGCGTCAGCCGATTTCACCTGCGCGACATAACTGCCATAGTCGGGTGTCGCCAGTGGCGTGAATATCTTCTGGATTATCTTGCCGCCATTATCTTCGAAGACGCGCTGGAAGCCCGCGCACATCTCATGCCCGTAGGCAAAATCGTCCGCGATGGTGACGATCTTCTTGTATTTCAGCTCTTTGGCGGAATATTCGGCCAGCGGATAGGCGCATTGTGCCGAGGTCGACGTTAGCCGCACAAACCATGGGCTCGGATGACGCTGGGTCATGTCTTCGGCTGCAGCCACGCCGAGGGTCGGCATCTCCTTCTCGGTGAGGTAGTCGGCGATCGCGAGGGCCTCGAAGGCGGCGAGCGGACCGATGATGCAATGGACGTTGTTCTTTTCGACAAGCTCCTGTGCCTTCGTGCGCGCTGTCGCTGGGACACCGGCTGTATCGGCGACGATGAGCTCGACCTTGCGGCCAGCCAGCGTGTTGTCGCGCTCCTTCATGAACATCGTCAACGCAAGGTCCATGTCGATGCCGCCGGAGGCGAGGGGACCTGTTTTGGCGGCCAGCAGACCAACGCGTATCGGATCGCCGCTTTCGGCAAAAACAAGATGGGGGGCCGCCATGCTGGCGATACCCGCGCCGGCAACACCGACGAATTGTCGTCGCGATATCGACATCAAATCCTCCCGGGACGCTACGGCCGATAATCGGCTTTTTTGATTGAGCGATTTATCCGATGGAAGTCCTAAATGATCAAGTGATAACCAAGCCCCAGATGACGATGCCGGCAATTTCGCCAAAATCGGCTTTGGCCCTGTGAAATATTGACTTGGTGCAGTGCGATATCGGCTTTACGGGACTTATCATCCCAAAGTCCTAGTGCGCGGTTCGTCAGGACTTCGGTGTTTTTACAATGGATTTTTTCAAGACCTCGAACACGGAGGCGGTGTCCTGGTCGCCTAATCCCATCGCCATGGCCTCGGTGTATACCGGTTGTGTCAGGGTAAAGAGCGGTGTGTCACAGCCGACATCGTCGGCAAACTCGGCGATGATTGCCATATCCTTTTTCCAGGTCGAAACCTTCATTGTCGCCGGCTCATAGACGCGCTCAACCATCATCGGTGCGCGCATCTGAAACATCCGCGAGCCGCCGGCGCCTGGGCCGACCATCTCAACCACCATTTGCGGGTCGAGGCCTGCGCGCTCGGCGAGCAACATCGCCTCCGCCGTAGCCACATTGTTGATCGCGACCAGGTGATTGGCGACGAATTTCATCCGGCTGCCGTTGCCATAGCGGCCGAGATCGGCGCTTTGTTTGGCGAAATCGGCAAACAGCCCCATGCATGCCTCGATCGCTTTGGGATCACCGCTGGCATACACCACGAGATCGCGAAGTTTCGCCTGCGCGCCCGTTCCGCTAAGCGGACAGTCCAGGGCTGCGTGTCCGGCGGCTTGGAGAATGGTCTCGAAACGAAGCTTGTCGGCAAGGCTCAGCGTGCTGAGCTCGATGACGATCCTCGGCGGCTGTCCGGAACTCGCAATCTCCTGTGCGACCCTGTGGACTGCAGCGGGGGTCGGCAAACTGGTCATGATGATCGGCACCTCGCGGGCCAGCGTTGCGACGTCCGCAGCGATTGTGACCTTCGCCCGCGATAACTCCGCATTTTTCGCTGGATCCGTGTCGAAGCCGACCACCCGCCAACCGCGCTCGACGAGATTGCGCGCGATGGCGCCTCCCATAATGCCGAGGCCTATAATTCCAACGGTTTTGTCCATGCTTGTTAACTTCCACCCGCGGATTTTTGATTGACGGGCAATGCCTGCCGCGCCTTAATTAGTGATCATGCGATAAACAATCGCCAAGTAAATTCGGCCGGTCAAGCCGCTTTCGAAAGTGCAGGGAAATCGCATTTTTGGAGGTGGCGGTGAGAAAACGAGGAACGCCACATGGCAAGTGTTGGTCAAAAGCCAATCGCAGGCCAGCCCGCAATGCCGGGTTCGGATGAGCGCGCCTTTGCGACCCTGGCGACCCGCGCAAAAGCGCTGATTCCGCAGTTGCGCGAGCGAGCGGCACGTACCGAGGAACTACGAGGATTACCTTCAGAAACCGAGCGCGACCTGCATGAGGCGGGCCTGTTCAGGCTGGTTCAGCCGAAACGGGTGGGGGGCGCCGAGTTGGACTATGTCGCACTGATCGACTGCGCGGAACTGCTCGGAAAAGGTGACGCTTCCGTCGCCTGGAATTTTGCGAACCTCGCCAGCCATCATTGGATGCTCGGCATGTTCGACCATCGGGCGCAGGACCTGGTCTGGGACAAGGATCCGAATGCGCTGATCGCATCTTCCTTCATCTTTCCGGCCGGTCGCGCCCGCAAGGTTGAAGGGGGGTACCGGCTGCGCGGCCGCTGGCCGTTCTCGTCGGGCGTTGCGTCGTGCGAATGGAATATGCTCGCCAGTGTCGTGTCCTCCGACGACGAGGCCGACGGCATCGAATATCGGATTTTTCTGCTCAACAAGAACGATTACAAGACCGTCGACACCTGGAATTCAGTGGGTTTGCGCGGCACGGGGTCCAACGACGTCGAAGTCAACGATGCCTTTGTCCCCGAGGCGCTCTCGGTTGCGGTCAATGACCTTGCCGGTGGCCCGACCCCGGGCAGCGCGGTCAATCCGAGCGCGCTCTATGCGCTGCCGGTCTTCTCGCTATTTCCTTACGTTCTTTCAGGTGTGGCGCTTGGAAATGCGCAAGCCTGCCTCGACGACTATATCGACGTCGCCCGGCACCGCGCCTCGACCTATAACCGTGCCAAGCTGTCTGACATGCAGAGCACGCAGATCAAGATTGCGGAGGCTTCTGCCAAGATCGATGCTGCCCGCCTGATCATGCGGTCGAACTGCATTGGAGCGATGGCGGATGCGAGACGGGGCTACGTTCCTGATATTGCCGCCAAAACCAGACTGCGCCGCGACGGGGCTTTTTCGGTCAATCTGTGTACTGAGGCCGTGTCCCTGCTGTTTTCCGCCAGTGGCGCGCGTGGATTGTTTACTACCGGCGTGCTACAGCGGCAGTTCCGCGATGCCCATGCCATCAATTCACACCTTGCGTTCAATTTTGATGCGGCCGGCACCAATTACGGCCGTGTGGCGCTCGGCCTGCCGTCCGAAAATCTGACGCTTTGAGGCCAGCGAATGAACGACGCGCCCAAGCACCCGATCAACCCGGACCCGGCCAACGAACTGGCGAGCGATCAGTCATCGATCGACCCGCGAGATTTCCGCAACGCACTCGGCACCTATGCCACAGGCGTCACCATCATCACGGCCGCAGGTAGCGACGGAAAGCCGGTTGGAATTACCTGCAACTCCTTTGCCTCGGTTTCGCTCAATCCGCCCCTGGTGCTGTGGAGCCTGGTGCTCTATTCCTCGAGCCTTAGCGCATTCCAGAATGCCAGCCATTTTGCGGTCAATGTCCTTGGGGCCGGCCAGCAAGCGCTCGCCAACAAGTTCGCAAAATCGTCAGACGACAAGTTTACCGGTGTCGATTGGACGCCGGGGCTTGGGGGAGCGCCACTTCTCCTCGATAGCGTTGCTAGTTTCCAGTGCCGCGCCGCCAATCGCTACTACGGCGGCGACCATGTCATTTTCCTCGGCGCGGTCGAGGCCTATGCCTACAACGGTAGGGAGCCGCTGCTGTTCGCCCGCGGAGGCTATGGCCGGTTCACTCCTGCAGACGATCGCCAGGCGACTGATAAGAAGTCATGAGAAAGAAAGCTTCACCCAAACGCGCGCGTCCCAAGCAGAAGCGTCTTTCGCCGGATGACCGCCGCAGGGAGTTTGTGGCCAAGGCGACGGAGTTTTTTTCCGAAGAAGGCTTCGGCGGCGGGACCCGCGATCTGGCACGCCGGCTCGGCGTGACGCAGCCGTTGCTGTATCGTTATTTTCCTTCGAAGGACGACCTGATCAAGGAAGTCTATCGCACGGTCTATCTTGAGCCGCTTGATACCGGCTGGGAGAAACTGCTGACGGATCGCTCGCGGCCTTTGCGCGATCGCTTGCTGGAGTTCTATCGTGGCTACACAGACGTGCTTTTCAGCCGCAAGTGGATCCGCATCTATCTCTATTCCGGGCTAAAGGGGCTCGATATCAACCGATGGTATGTCGGCGTTGTTCGCGAGCAGATTTTAACGCGCATTGTCAGGGAGTGCCGACACGAGATGGGGCTTCCGGCGCAGGCCAAACCGACGGCGGCTGAGCTTGAGCTTGCCTGGGTCTTTCACAGCGGCATTTT
>Ga0070713_100001763_pt1 | contig 13961 bp, 9 predicted proteins | sample LARL82metaG_FD_65465 | JGI IMG/M metagenome (GOLD analysis project Ga0070713, IMG submission 65465) | Corn, switchgrass and miscanthus rhizosphere microbial communities from Kellogg Biological Station, Michigan, USA - LAR L8-2 metaG | ecosystem: Host-associated > Plants > Roots > Rhizosphere ... | reverse complement strand
GTAGCGGAAGCGATCCGGATCCGAAATGATGACCGGGGCGAAGGCGCGTTGTAATATTATCTGCGCGGAAAGAGGCGATCGAGGTCCAGATTCAACAGGAGCACGTTGACGCGCGGCTCACCTAGAAAACCCAGATCGCGGCCTTCGGTGTGGGCAGCGATGAGTGTTCGTATCCGATCGACGGAGACTCCGCGGGCTTTCGCGACGCGCTCCACTTGAGCATCGGCCGACGCCGGGCTGATATGCGGATCCAGGCCACTGCCGGAGGTGGTCAGCAAATCCGCTGGGATAGCGCCCTGATAGTCGGGATTGTCTTTGTGAAACTTGTCGACTGAAGCTTGCACGCGGTCGATTAACTTCTTGTTGGTTGGTCCGAGATTCGAGGCGCCCGACGCGGTGGCGTCATAACCGTCATTGCCCGCAGCGGAGGGACGCGGTTGGAAGTATTCGGGCCTGGTGAAATTTTGGCCGATCAGCTCGGAGCCGATGACCTGGCCGTTCACCGTGATCAGACTGCCGTTCGCTTTGCCGGAAAAAAGCACCTGGCATAGGCCGGTCATGGCCAGCGGGTAAATCAGGCCGGTCAAGACCGTCATCACCAGCGTCATTCGCAATCCCGGGAGAAGTTGTTGCCACATGTTTATTTCACCTCACGCGAGTTTCAGCACATTCAGCAACTGATCGATTAACCAGATGCCAGGGAACGGCGCGATAATGCCGCCAACGCCATAGATTAATAGGTTCCGCCGCAGCAGGCTGGCCGCGCCCTGGGGCCGGTATTTCACGCCGCGTAACGCCAGCGGGACCAGTGCAATAATGATGAGCGCGTTGAAAATCACCGCCGCCAGAACAGCGCTCTGCGGTGTGTGCAACCGCATGATGTTCAAGTTTCCAAGCGCCGGATAGGTGGCCATAAACATGGCCGGAATGATCGCGAAATATTTGGCGACGTCGTTGGCGATGGAAAAGGTGGTCAGCGCCCCGCGCGTGATCAGCAACTGCTTGCCGATCGCGACGACTTCAATGAGCTTGGTCGGATTGCTGTCGAGATCCACCATGTTGCCGGCTTCCTTGGCGGCCATGGTTCCGGTGTTCATTGCCAGTCCGACGTCGGCTTGTGCAAGAGCAGGAGCGTCGTTGGTACCGTCACCCGTCATGGCCACCAGCCGGCCTTCGGACTGCTCTTTCTTGATATATTCCAGCTTGTCTTTAGGAGTCGCTTGAGCGAGGAAATCGTCGACGCCCGCCTCGCCCGCGATGGCCGCGGCCGTCAAGGGATTGTCACCGGTGATCATCACCGAACGGATGCCCATGGCGCGGAGCTGGCCGATACGTTCTTTCATGCCGCCCTTCACGATGTCCTTCAGGTGAATCACGCCCAGAATGCGCGCTCCATCCGCGACGGCCAGGGGCGTGCCGCCGGTACGTGAAATCCGATCGGCCATCTCGATCAGATCGGGAGGAACCGTTCCTTTCTGCTCCTTCACAAAATTCGCGATCGCTTCTGTCGCTCCTTTGCGAAGACGCTGGCCGTCCAGATCCACTCCGCTCATGCGCGTGTAGGCAGAAAAGGGGATGAAGTTCGCCTCGTGTGAGGCTACCTCGCGTCCGCGCAGGCCGTACTTCTCCTTGGCCAATACAACGATGGAGCGCCCTTCGGGAGTTTCGTCGGCCAGGCTCGAAAGTTGCGCAGCGTCCGCCAATTCGGCTTCCGTGACGCCGTGTACAGCCAGAAACTCGACGGCCTGCCGGTTGCCGAGAGTAATAGTGCCAGTCTTGTCGAGCAGCAGCGTGTTCACATCGCCGGACGCTTCAACCGCCTTGCCGCTCATCGCGAGGACGTTGTGCTGCATCACTCGATCCATTCCGGCGATTCCGATGGCCGAAAGCAAACCGCCAATGGTGGTAGGGATCAGGCACACCAGCAACGAAACCAGAACCGCGACGGAGGGCACCTGACCGTTCCCCGCGGAACTCACGGCATATGAGGCGAAGGGCTGAAGCGTGATCACGGCTAGCAGGAAAATCAGGGTCAAACCCGCGATCAAAATGTTCAAGGCAATTTCGTTGGGAGTCTTTTGCCGCTCGGCGCCTTCCACCAGCGCGATCATGCGGTCGAGGAATGTCTCGCCGGGGTTGGACGTAATCTTGATCTTCACCCAATCGGAAAGAACGCGCGTCCCACCCGTGACGGCATTGCGGTCGCCCCCCGATTCCCGAATCACGGGCGCGCTCTCACCGGTGATGACCGATTCGTCGACAGTCGCGATTCCTTCGATGACCTCGCCGTCACCCGGGATCGTAGCGCCGCAGTCGCATAAGACCAGATCACCGGCCCGCAGCTTCGAGGCGGGAATGTCTTCCACGTCGCCGCGCGTGGTGAGCCGTTTGGCAATGGTGTCGGATTTGGTTTTGCGAAGCGTGTCGGCCTGAGCTTTGCCTCGAGCTTCGGCCATGGCTTCCGCGAAATTGGCGAATAGCACCGTGAACCAGAGCCATAGTGAAATTTGAATTCCGAACAGAAGATTGGGTGCGCCAATGAAAATATCTCGGACCAGGAAGATCGTAGTTAATGCCGCTCCGACTTCCACCACGAACATGACGGGATTTTTGGCGAGCGTCACTGGATTCAATTTCGCGAACGACGCCGCCAATGCGCGGCTTACGATCTCCCGGTCGAATAACGGCCTGGCGCGAGCCAGTTTCTTCGGCAGAAGCGAACTCAGGTCTTGAACGGCCGGTACGGGTTTGGGTGGCGTCATAGTAGTGGACATGGAGTTAGAACAGCTTTCCTTGATGCATCAAATAATGTTCCACAATGGGGCCGAGCGACAGAGCTGGGAAGAAAGTGAGAGCTCCCACTATCAGCACCGTACCGATCAGCAAGCCCACAAATAACGCTCCGTGCGTGGGGAACGTGCCGCTGGTGGTGGCGACCTTCTTCTTCGAGGACAAGCTCCCGGCTGCGGCCAGTAGCGGCAACAGGAACATGAAGCGGCCGATCAGCATCGCGAGCCCGATGGTCAGGTTGTACCAGGGCGTGTTGGTGCCAATCCCCCCGAAAGCACTGCCATTGTTTCCTGTTCCACTGACGTAGGCGTAGAGTATCTCCGCGAACCCGTGCGGTCCTCCGTTATTCACGTTGGCTGTGGCCGCCCCTGGGGCATTCCAATAGCTGTTCTTTTCGAATTGAACTACCGAGCTAATAGCCGTGAAGACCAGGATGCCGGCGGCCGTAGCGATGATCGCGAGCATGGCCATCTTCACCTCCTTCTGCTCGATTTTTTTGCCAATGTATTCGGGTGTGCGTCCCACCATCAAGCCGGCGATGAAGACCGCGACGATCGCAAACAAAAGCATCCCGTACAAGCCCGCGCCGACACCGCCGAAGATAACCTCGCCGGTCATGATGTTGAAGAGCGGCACCAGTCCACCGAGCGGAACGAAGCTGTCGTGCATGCCATTGACGGCTCCGCAACTGGCATCGGTGGTGATGGTAGCGAACAATGCGGAAGCGGCAATGCCGAAACGAACCTCTTTGCCTTCGGTGTTGCCGCCGCTTTGCAAATTCGAGGCGTGAGTTTCAATACCCAGCTTCGCCAGTAACGGGTTCCCGCCCTGCTCCTGCGGATAGGCAATAAAGACGCCAGCCAGGAACATGATGCTCATGGCCGCGAACAACGCCCAACCCTGGCGCGTGTCGCCGACCATCTTGCCGAAGGTGTAAGTCAGGCCGGCCGGGATCACGAGAATCATGAGCATCTGGACGAAGTTGGTGAGCGGCGTGGGATTCTCGAACGGATGGGCGGAATTGGCGCCGAAGAATCCGCCGCCATTGGTACCGACCATCTTGATCGCTTCCTGAGAAGCCACCGGGCCTTGCGCGATGGTTTGCGTCGCGCCTTCCACGGTAGTGACCTTGGTATAGGGATGCAGGTTCTGAATCACGCCTTGCGAGCACAGGAACAGCGCGCCAACCAGCGACAGGGGCAGGAACAGATAAAGGACTGCACGCGTCAGATCCACCCAGAAATTTCCGATGGTCTTGATCTGCTGTCGCGCAAAACCGCGAACCAGGGCAATGGCAATGGCCACGCCGGCCGCGCCCGACACGAAGTTCTGCACTGTGAGAGCAGCCATCTGGACAAAGTAGCTCAGTGTGGATTCGCCGCTATAGGATTGCCAGTTGGTGTTGGTGACGAAGCTAAGAGCGGTGTTGAACGCCAGGTCCGGCGTTACATTGGGTGTCCCGAAATTCTGCGGATTCAGCGGAAAGTAAGCCTGCGCGCGCTGCAGAACGTAGGCCAGCAGAAATCCAAACACGCTGAAGGACAGCAGGGCTCCGGCATATTGGGTCCAGCGTTGTTCGACGTCCTCGCGAACTCCACTCAATCTGTAAATCAGAACTTCGAGCCAGCGCAAGATAGGATGCAGGAAGGTCCGCTCTCCGCCGAATACGCGTGCCATGAAGGTCCCGACCGGTTTGGTAATGGCGAGCAAGATCAGGAAGTAGACGACAATCTGGAAAAGGCCGTTAGACGTCACAGTGAACTCCTCAAAACCGCTCCGGGCGCAGCAAGGCGTAAATCAAGTAAGCGAATAAGAAAACAGAAGCAATTCCGGCGATGATATAGTCCATTTGTCGCTCCTCACAATTTGTCGCAGGCCTTGGTGAAGGCCCAGCAGAGTACAAAAAGCAGCGTCCCGATTACGACGAAAAAAATGTCGATCATTTACCTCGCTCCGAATCAACCGCTATCACGTTCGCCGCGAGCGCTTGAAACTGCTGTTGGTTGAATTCTCTGAAGACCTGGGGGCTGTGCGCACACCCACTTCCGAAGTTGGTTCTGTATAGAGCTGATTGCCCACGTTGTCCCGACATCGCCATACCGTCCTCAGATTAGCCCTGGAGGCATGAGGAAGTAATAGGGAAGCCGTAAAGATTTCATAAAGATTGTTCAACGAGCTTTCAAGAAAATCTCGTCGCAACTTAATGTTTTCCTAATGGCAGGGAACCTCCTGGGGCCGTCGACGGACTGCAGAGACGCTGAGATACTGCACCACGAATTCTGATGAACTCCGCCGTCTTCGCCGAGTGCCACTGTGGGATCTCCGCCGAGCCCGCTTTTTATTGTCGTGCGCCCTGGGCCAATTTAGGGCAATAAGTGGCTGTCAGAAAATATGCTATCGAAAAATTGCAGTGGGCATTCAAATCATCCATTTCAAGCACGCTGGTCCAAAGGCTTTGTTGGGAGCGGGCACTCCGCGGGTGTCGCTTTTGGCAAACGCTGCAATAGCGCCGAGTAATAGGGCGTTCAGCCCAACAGCAAGCCAGTCATTCGCTACGCGCGCGATCGTGGCCACAAACGTACATGAATCCATCATTCTGCTCTCGTCGACTCCTTTTTTTTCGACCTGACAAAACAAGTCCGGGCCATCAGGCAGCTGTAGCGACGCGGGGAAGCTCGCCCGTTCTGATGAGTTCGTGCTGAAGAGGCCGGTCACTGTGGGCGTCCGCTACCAAAAATCTTCGGCGGCTCACCCGGCACCGGCTTCGATCCTGGCCGCTCGATTTTCTTTATTCACATTCCTTTGCTTGACCGAACAGATCGCTATAGTCGACAGGTCGGTGGCGTGGCCACTACTTTTCGTTACGCTGTGGAATCGTCCACAGAAAGAGTTTGCGGCTAAGAGAAAACCCCTCCACCGGATCACCGACGTTCATTTCCTTGTCCGGCTTCCAGTCGCCCATGCCAAATGTATTCGAAACAACTCGCGTGCCCGGTTTCAAATCCTTCAGCAATTTGGGGCGAAGCTTTTCGTTGACGCTGTTGAGCAGGAACAGGGTCACAACAGTAGCCTCGTGAATGTCGGCGTCGAATAGATCGTTTTCCTCGAAGCGGACGAGGTTTTCCACTCGAGCTTTCTTGGCCTTATCTTTCGCTTCCGCGATACGCTCCGGGTTGATGTCGATACCGACGCCATGAGCGCCGTACTCTCTTGCGGCGGCGATTACGATTCGGCCATCTCCACAGCCAAGGTCGTACACGATGTCGGGTGGTTTGACATCTGCCAGTTTCAACATTGCCTTCACGGCTTCGTCGGTGGTCGGCACGTAGGGAACGTCGGGTTCATGCTTGGGCTGCGCAGTCTGCGCGCCAGCGAGGGATGTGAACAGAACCAAGACAGCAAAACTACCAAGGATCGTATCGAGTTTCCGCATGGTTACCTCCAGTGGTAGATGCCGACACGGCTTGAACAGTGTCATTGTGGAGCGAATCGGTCGTAGGTTCGATCTGGGGCGAATGATGGAAACCGTTTCGAGCGAGATGGAACCTCCGGAACTAGGCGCTTGGATGATACGACCTAAGTGGAGCAATAACAATCATCAAAGCGCTAGCCCGAAAGTCAGCAGTAGCATCACTATCGCCATCGAACATTGCTTCTGGCGAAATGTTGCCGCTATTTCACGAATCAAATAATCAGATGGGCGTAAGCCGGAACGAACCGCAACAGGTCACGCTCCAGGCGTCGAATAACGCGCCAGGAACATACCGAGCCGCTCGATCCAGTGGTCACGTGAGTGAGCATTAGCGTTTAAGTTTACACCCTGACCCGGGCGATCCAACACTAGAAAAACGGCTGGCCAGCACCTGGCATTCAGTGATTCTTCGGAGTGTCGGTCCAGCGCACACCTCCGGCACTGGATAGATTAGCGAAGGATTGTTGGTCGAAACAATGTCTGTATGATCGGCGGCAGATCCGGATCTGCGGCGATTTCACGAGCGCAACCGCAACCGACGATGCGGAAAAGTTTCAACACCCATGTGCACGAAAGACTTTCAGGGCTGATGAGGTCGACCTGCGCCGGCTTCGAGGGCGCGATTGAGATTGTAGGCGGCGCTGATCAAGGCTAGATGCGTGAATGCTTGTGGGAAATTGCCCAAAGCTTCGCCTTTCGGGCCAGTCTGTTCCGCGTAAAGTCCTAGATGACTGGCGTAACCCAGCATGCGCTCGAAGAACAGCCTGGCTTGGTCGAGTCTTTTGGGTTGTGCACGACTGGCGCGTGTGAGGGCCTCGACGAGCCAGAACGAGCACATATTAAAGGTGCCCTCTTCGCCCGGAAGTGGGTCGACGCTCGAGGAAGGCGGGTAGCGATATACCAGACTTCCGCTCACCAGTCCGCCATGGGCCGGCGTCTGAAGAATGGCGTCAATGGTACCGAGCATGCGCGGATCGGTGGGCGCCATGAAGAAAACCAACGGCATGATCAGAAGCGCTGCGTCCAAGTCATCACTTCCGTAAAACTGCGTAAACGCGCCACGCTTGGAATTCCATGCCTTGCTCCATACTTCCTGGTAGATTCGATCACGCTCGCTAACCCATCTTTCGCGGTCGGCCGGAAACGAGCGCTTGTCCGCCAGGCGAACACCACGATCCAGCGCCACCCAGTTCATGACCTTGGAATAGGTGAAATGGCGCCTGCGGCCGCGCATTTCCCAAATGCCCGCATCGGGACGCTGCCAGTTCTCACAGATCCAATTCAGGCGACTGCGGACTCTGGTCCAAAGATCGTAGGAAATGGGGCCGACATACTTGTTGTTCAAATAAAGGGAATCCAAGAGCTCGCCATAAATGTCCATCTGGAGTTGTGACCCGGCGGCATTGCCGATGCGCACAGGCGCTGAGCCACAGTAGCCTTCCCAGTGATGGAGAACGCTCTCAGTGGGACACTGCTTCCCGTGGACTGTATAGAGCACCGAGAAGGGCTTATCGTTATGGAAACGCTTGGAAGCGTAATCGTGCATCCAGCGCATAAAGCCCATGGCTTCCGCTTCGAAGCCAATGCGGAGGAAAGCGTAGACCGTGAAGGCAGCGTCACGCAGCCAGGTGTAGCGATAGTCCCAATTCCGAACGCCGCCGATGACCTCAGGCAAACTCGTGGTGGCGGCGGCAGCGATCGCTCCAGTCGGCTCGAATGTCAGAAGTTTTAGGGCCAGGGCGGATCGCTCTACTTGTTCGCGCCAGCGTCCGCGGTAAGTGCAGGTGGAAATCCAACGCTGCCAGAACTTCACGGTGGTCTGAAACAATTCGTCCGCCTCTTGCTCGGGCAATTCGAATTGCATGTTGTTCTTCCCTACGAGACCCCTGAGGAGGAACAGACGCGATTTTCCTTCCTTCAAGATAAATTCGCCGGCCACCCCGCCGCGCCCGTCCTTTTTTAACGGTACGACTGTGGAGAGAGCGAGATCGAAGCCATGTGACTTAAAAATGGCCCCTGTCGAATGCAGACTGGTAACGTGTGTTGCTCTTCCATAGTCGAACGCGGGCCGGCAGTTGACCGACAGACGAACGGAGCCTTTGACACAGCGGACACGACGGCAAACGTAGTCCTGCCAGGGCGAGTCGGACGGGAGTCCCACTGGCATGAAATCCTCGAGCTCAGCGATGCCGTCGTCGAGAAGAAATCGTGTTACCAAGACATTCGTGGATGGCAAGTAGTATTGCTTGCGCGTCACGCCTTCAGCACTAGGCGAAATCTGGAAACGGCCACCCTTTTGATCATCCAAAATCGCGCCGAAGACGCTGGGTGAGTCGATATGTGGGGAACAGAACCAATCGATGGATCCGTTCATGCCGACCAAGGCGACGGTTCGCAGGTTTCCGATCAGGCCGTAGTTCTCGATTGGCTGATATGCCATCGTCGCCTCCTCGCCAATGATCTCATGGAGAGGTTGTGAACTTATAATCGTCCACTTAAACTATTCGGTTCGCCTCGATCAGCACATCTTGCGGATCTCGAAGCTTTTTCTCCCAGCGCGTGACGGACTATTGTTGCGATCTCCGCGTCGCTGGGCCCGGCGTCTCTTGCCGCTGCCGCGAGCGCTTCGACATCGCGTGGCGAGGGTGGTATTTTGGACTCAGCACAAATGAAAAAGAAGATCGCCCTGATCGTTTTCGGTTTCCTGTTCGCGGTTGTGGCGTTGCTCGTTGCGCTGTTCTACCTAAGAGGCCCCTTCGTCGGCTTTCCAGGGAGCCGCACCGCGGATGGCTCGCGTGCTGTTACCGATGGCGGCGTCAAAGTTGCAGGCTGGACCGGCAACGTGGATGCCGCGGAACAAAAGGCCGGCATGAGCATCCGGGATGCGAAGTTGGCGCAGGAAGGCGATGCCCTCCACGCCACCACGGGCCCGGCCGCGACCTACTGGATGACCGATGCAAGGGCCTCCGGGGATTACACCGTGAAGGCCACATTCCATGAGCCGAAATATATGAACCTGAACACGCATCCGCATCCCTACGGTGTGTTCATCGGCGGCAATGACATGGGAACAGCGGATCAGACCGACCTCTATTGCGCCGCGTACGGAAACGGCAAGTTTGTCGTGCGGGGATTCGGACCGGGACCGTTCAAGATGAACGGTTTTCTGGGCGAGGCCAATGACGCTGTTCATAAGGCCGCTGGAAAGGGCCAGCCCGTCACTCAGGATGTCGCGCTCTCGGTTAAGGGCAGCAATGTCGAATGCTCCATCAACGGGACGGTGGTCGCCAGATATGATAAGGCGCTGCTCGTAACCGGCGGCAAGCTGAAATCCACTGACGGGACGTATGGTCTGCGTTTCGCGCACAACACGGATGTCATAGTAACCGGTCTGACGATGACAAAGGACTGAATGTTCCCTGCCACCGAATCATAGTTGGTTTTGTCGAGCCTAGTGCTGAATCGTGAGCAGCGTTCCAGACTGAGTGGCCTCCGTTATAAGCCCCAGAGATTGAGTTGTCCCCGTCAGGCGCCGAGGCGGGCACGACCACGTTGAACTGATCTAAAGCAACGCCTGGCTGGCAGATTCAGTTGTGCGCTCATGTCCGCCTGCGCGTTGGACACTCGTAACGCGCTCACGCGGCATCGTCTTAGCCAGAGCGGAGCCCTACTTCTGTTGGACTGAATCTTAAAGCCGGCGTATTCTTGCTCGGCGGCCTTTAGCCGCTTGTACAGTTCGGAAGCTTTTGCTGAATCTTCCTTGCTCAGTTCAGCCACCACTGTATCCTGCGGTGAGGCGGAGATGGCAAAGAGTACCCCGAAGATTATGCCACAGGTCCTTATTAAGCTAGGATCGGAATGTGACCTGCGGCCGCGCGCCAATAACTGGAGCCATTCAGTGACGCCGCCCGCGTACCCGGCGGCGAGGCTGGCCGCCGCTCGAATCCATTCTCACCTTGAGCGACACCACTCCAAGCCGTTGACTCAGCTGAACAGAAAGGCTGCTTTAGTGCCGGATATGGCCGCAATTGAGGCGATCATCGAAGCCGCTTTCTGGGCCAGCTTACGGCGTGAAGAAGGATACATACCGCGCATCTCTCTCGCCTTCGTTGCACCGGAAACAGTGAAAGGGCCGCTCCAATTCGAACGTCGCTTGCCCCTCGCAGCGCAGCCGCTTACACGGCTTGCGCCTGCCGTGGAGCGTCCAGCTATTCACCTCGGAGTCTGGCGCGACAGTGAGCAGTTCTTTGTTTGGGGCACCACGCGCAGCCTGCCAGCGTTTTGCCTGGTACTAGAGGTGATCGCGCCCGGCCTTTTGGTTGTCAAGCACAGCCGCGAGGGATCCGAAAAATTCGTCAACATCGCCGTATTGCAGGGCGACGAGATCAAAATGATCGACGAGCAGTCTGCGCACCTGCCGGATTGCCCAGACCTCCTGACTTCGCTACTTGGGTTCGACACACAGCACTCGTCCGGCGAATCCGTGAACGTCCTTATCCGTCTCGCGGTATCGATGCGCGCCCACGGCCGTGGCGGCTCTCTGCTTGTCGTACCTGCGAATACGGATTTATGGCGGGAATCGGTGATGCACCCCGTCCAGTACGCTCTGGTCCCTGCGTTTTCTGCGCTGGCCGAGCTGATGAACGAGCGTGATTCTGAGAACGCGGACCGCCTCTGGATCGATGCACTCCTGCACGCCGTCGAGGGTGTCGCTGGCCTGACGGCGGTGGACGGCGCTACTGTGATGACGGACAGCTACGAGGTGCTCGCGTTTGGTGCCAAAATAGTGCGCCGCCGGGGATCGTCACAGATCGCTAATGTGATCATGACCGAGCCGATCGAAGGTGCCACTGCAGCCGTGATTGAGCCGGGACAACTCGGAGGCACGCGTCATCTTTCGGCGGCGCAGTTCGTGTACGACCAGCACGACGCGGTGGCGCTGGTTGCCTCTCAGGATGGTCAGTTCACGGTCTTTGCTTGGTCGCCTTGCGAAGACATGGTCCACGCGCATCGTATTGAGACTCTCCTTCTGTAGAAATTCCAAGGCTATGACGAGACCGGATGAGCCAAAACTGGGCTATGGCTGCTCTTCAAGTTTTCAACAGGCTCCCTAGTGAATCCCTGTCCCATTTGCCATCGTAACGGACGCTATTCAAGAACAGACCTGGAGTGTGGTTCACTCCGTTCTGAACCCCTGCAATAAAATCGGCGCGCACTCTTTCGCTATAGGTTTGGTTCTTTACCTCATAACGGAACCGCTCGACATCTAAGCGGAGTTCTCCCGCGTAGCGAATCAAATCCTTAGTATGAAGCGCATCTTGCCGCTCGAAAAGCAGCGTATGCATTTCCCAGAACTTTCCTTGCGCACCAGCCGCCTCGGCCGCTTCCGCTGCCTGTTGCGCATGGTGATGAATTCCGGAAAGCGGATAATGCCGGAAGACGACCCTTAGTCGGGAGGCGATATCACTCTGCAAGTCACGAAGGATCACATACAAACGCCAGCAATCCGGGCACTCGTAATCTCCGTACTCCACAAGCGTATAGGCGGCGTCCTCTGGACCGTGTGCGTGGTCAACCAAGGGGCGAATCGGAAGCAACAGGTGTGAAGGGTGGTTGGAATCCATAGGCAGTCGTACCAGTCTATTTAGAGATGCAATAAAGACCGCCTAGGCTTCAAGAGAAGACTTTGAAGACTAGACATGAGACCTGATGCAAGTTTGATATTGTGCAAACCGAGTGGAGGGATCTATGATTCTCTCCGACCTGTGTGGTCACAAAGGAGTGCGAACAAAAGGAAATCGACGGCAAGGATACGACATCAGCGTCGAATGCTGGAATCCGTTGGCGGAAAAACTAAAGGGCATGGGCAGGGCAAGGAAAGAACGCGAAACTGTGTTCCTTCCGCACTGCCGAAAGAACCAGAACAGCCAGGACCGAAGCCACGGCCCGGTGAGCCACCGAAGATTTGGGGTGGCGCAGCAATCCGACGGTGAACGTGGATTAAATTATTGCGTCAGCCACCACGACCCTTCCATCCCTTCTGAAACTGGCGTATGATTGCAATTATCGGGAGTTCGTGTGAGAAACCGCATTCTGTACAGGTCATCGAGTGATTCTTGTTCGTTGCATTCTCGTTAACCAACACAGTCACACAATGCCAACTGGAAGCAAGTCGCATGGGTCGATCTGGACCACGGGCGGCTTGGGTTCGTTCGCCTTCTGGCATCGGAGGCTAGGACATCTCGAAACTGGAGAACGGGTGGTCAAAGAGCAAAGTAAGATAGCGGCGGCGGAGCAAACCCAAAGCCTACCTTCTGAGCGCAGCCAGGCGCGAGAGTCAAACGAATCTTCAACACGCATCGCGAACACGCTACACCGTATCGGGCTTACCACAATACTCATCTCGATTACTGACAACATCAACGATTTCATTATCAATTCGCGACATCTCGCGAAACACCAGTGGCTGTCTTCGCTGGATCGGATCGCCCCATATTCGCTTTGGATTGGGGTGCTGTTGGTGTTCGCAGGGATAGTGGTGCGTGATCGGAACTCACGAAGATCGTCCGGTTGAAGTAACTCACTGATCCTTCCCATCTGCTTCCCAAACTGGCGTATGATTGCTACCGGCTGGGATGGTAGCTTGAGAAACCAGCTTTCATCCCCGCGCCGTGAGTGGTCTGTTCCCGCTTCGATCTCGTGTTAGCGACTGGCGGTCGTAGATCGACTGGATTGGTCCGCCAGTGGAAGCGTGATTGTTATCCGATCCTCGTTACCGATGGTTCTCGTAATATGACCTTTGCCGGTTGTGTCTTCGGCCAATTCGATGTGCCCCGGTCCCAAGTGAATCTTCTCACCTCCAGCTAGTTCAACCTCACCCTGCCCGCTGAGAGTAATCACGTATTGGCCGCGTGGAGCGTTATGCCAATTGTGAACCGTCCCGGGTGCGGAGCGATGCAGTTCCGCTCCATCTCATCGGATTACCTCCGTTGCGCCACTAGGCGGCATGAACGTGTTCGTCAATATATTATGCACCTGCGTCTATCGATGCCGACCATGAAGGTTTGCGCGATGGTATGCGGGAGGTGAAGGTGAGGATTTTCGTCGCCGCAGCCAGCCATCAATTCGATGCCATATAAGAGCGATCCATTTCAACATTGGAACCCTCCTTTGAGGCACGGTATCACAAATTTCGCGGTGACTGGGAATGGTGCTACAACCCTAACTTCAGTTCTCGTAGGCTCGCCGCCGTCCGGGTTCTCAATAGGACTCGAACTCAGACCTCGATTAACAAGATGATCGCGGGCAAGTGCCCGAGGATGACAAGAGACCAGCTTGAGCTGAAGAACGCGCCGTCATTACTTCTGGCGCTGTGTCATACCGTTTGGCTCCCAAACCTGCCGGGGCGGTTAACAGCCGTTGGCGTTAAATGCCGCAGGCTATCCAGTTTCCAGAATCAAAACGCGAGGTGTTCATCCTCTTGATGATCACCAGATTCAGAATTCAGTCCGGGAATCCAAAAGCTATTGCCATGCTAGGTTAGCAACAGGTGGTGATGACGGAGACGCACGTCTTGAGCGGTGCGAAAGTGGTCAACGAGGGAACTGACACTCCTCAACCGCAGACGCAGATTCACGCAAGATGCCTGAGCCACTGGAAAATCCGGTGTGGCCCGCCGGTATATGCCGTGGCCATTCTG
>Ga0070713_100001762_pt1 | contig 13965 bp, 13 predicted proteins | sample LARL82metaG_FD_65465 | JGI IMG/M metagenome (GOLD analysis project Ga0070713, IMG submission 65465) | Corn, switchgrass and miscanthus rhizosphere microbial communities from Kellogg Biological Station, Michigan, USA - LAR L8-2 metaG | ecosystem: Host-associated > Plants > Roots > Rhizosphere ... | reverse complement strand
TGGTCGCGCACAGTATCAGGCTCGAAACGCGCTCCGGAAATTGGCGAACGAACTCCTGGGCGATAGCGCCGCCCATTGAATAACCCAGCAAGTGCATGCGAGATATTTGGAGCCCGTCGAGCAGTCCGCAGAGGTCTCGCGCCATGTTCGCAATCGCATAACCCTCGAGCGGCTTATCGCTCAGCCCGGTACCGCGATTGTCCCAGGTGACGACGGTGAACTGCCGCGCCAATGTTTCGACGAAGGCCTCCGGCCAGGCGGCGGAGCTAAGCCGATAGCCCATGACCAGCACGAGCGGAGGCCCCTCGCCCTGCACGCGATAGGCGATATTGATGCCGTTTACATTTGCGTGCCGCATCGTCATCGGCCGATCGACCAGTGTGCGATCCCGTTTGCGAAGTCTCTCCGCGTTATCGGTCTGGCGCCGTTCTTTCACAAAGCGCCAGCCTTTTCACGGAGCATGAACTTCTGAATCTTCCCGGTCGATGTCTTGGGCAATGTGCCATAGACGAAGGTCTTGGGAATCTTAAAGCGCGCCAGGCGCGCTCGACAAAAGGCTGTGACCTCCTTGTCGTTGGGACGCTGCGCGCCCGGCTTAAGTTCAAGGAATGCACAGGGCGTCTCCCCCCATTTTTCATCAGGACGGGCGACGACTGCCGCCAACATTACAGCAGGGTGCTGGGTGAGCACCTCTTCCACCTCAAGGCTCGAGATATTCTCTCCGCCAGAGATGATGATGTCCTTGGAGCGATCCTTGATCTCGATCGCACCATCGGGATGCCAAACGGCGAGATCGCCTGAGAGGCACCAGTTTCCGACGAGCGTTTTTGCCGTTGCTGCCTCGTTTTTAAGGTACCCTTTCATCACGGTATTGCTGCGCAGCATAATCTCGCCAACTGTCGTTCCATCGCGTGGAACCGGGGCCATTGTCTCGGGATCAGCGACGATCACCGCCTCGACCATCGGATAGGCAACACCTTGCCGGGCCATTCTGGCAAAGCGCTCGTCATCGGGCAGCGCGTTCCATTCGGGCTGGAATACGCAAGAGGTCGCAGGCCCGTAGGTTTCGGTGGCCCCATAAAGATGAGTGACGCGAAAGCCGAGAGCTTCCATGGACCGGAAGACGGCGGAAGGCGGCGCCGCGCCACCGGTTGCAACCGTCACCGTGTGCTGGAACTGTACTCTCTGATCGGCCGGCGCGTGAGCCAGCATATTCAGTACGATCGGAGCGCCACAGAGATGGGTGACCCGATGCTCCGCGATCAGTCGGAAGATCTGTGCAGGCTCGACCTTACGAAGACATACTTGCGTTCCGCCAGCGGCGACAACTGCCCACGGGTAAGACCAACCGGAGCAGTGAAACATCGGTAGTGTCCAAAGATAAATGCTGTCGAAGGTAAGTCCGAAACTGAAACCATTGCCGAGCGCTGAAAGATAGGCGCCGCGATGACTATAGACGACGCCTTTTGGATCGCCGGTGGTCCCAGAGGTATAGAGCAGGCATAGCGACTGCCATTCATCGGTGACGCCAGGCCAGTTGAAACCCGGGTCGCCGGAAGCGAGGAGTGCCTCGTAGGTGTGCTTACCCAGAAGCGCGGCCTGTGAATCAGGGGAAGGGATGTCGATGACGACGATCTCTCGATCCACATGTTGCAGGGCTTGCTGAATCAATGGTGAATATTCCGCATCGACGATCAAAACCTTGGCGTTTCCATGCATGAGCGAGAAGGCGACATTTGCAGCATCAAGCCGGGTATTCAGTGGATTGAGTACTGCGCCAAGCATCGGCACGGCAAAATGGGCCTCGATCATCTCCGGAATATTCGATGCGATGATCGCCACGGTATCGAGCCGTTTGACCCCAAGCCGCGAAAGCGCCGAGGCGAGCCGGACGCAGCGATCAAAGAGCTGCGCGTAAGTAAATCGACGAGGGCCGTCGATCACTGCCACCTTGTCGGCGAACGCGCTCGCAGCGCGGTTCAGAAAGCTGACGGGCGACAACGGTACGTAGTTCGACGGTTGTCGATCCAAATTTGTCTCGAAAGGGTGGGTGTCGTTCGCATTCATTGGATCACCACATCTTTTTGCGAAAAATCGTCCTTGCATCATTGAGCTTGAAGCCAGTGTTGAAGAAGCATCACTCATAGGGTTGAAACCACGTGCCCACCGTCGGCGACGATCACGCTTCCGGTCATGTATGAGCCAGCCTCCGAAGCGAGTAGCAGAAGCGGTCCTTCGAGTTCCCGCAATTCGCCAAGCCGCCTCTGTGGAATCCGCTTGATCAGCGCCTGCCCGGCAGCTTCCTGAAAGAAATCGTCGTTGAGTTCTGTTTCGAAATATCCCGGGGCGAGCGCGTTGACGCGAATGCCATAGCGCGCCCATTCCAGGGCCAACGCCTTGGTCATCTGCACAACGCCGGCCTTCGAGATCGCATATGGAGCGACGGAACTTGCGACCCGAAGGCCCAAGATCGAGGCTACATTGACGATGGAGCCTTTCACCTTGTTCGCTACCATTTTGCGCCCCGCTGCCTGGGCTACCAGCCAGACGCCCTTCAAGTTGGTGTCGACGACCTTGTCCCAATCGGTCTCGTCTTGTTGCAGCGCTGGCCGTGTCGCCGTAACGCCGGCGTTGTTGACAACAATCTGAATTGGACCGAAACGCGCTTCAGCGGAATCCAGCGCAGGCTCGATGCTCGCACCAACCGTGACGTCCATCACCACGCTTTGGGCTTGGCCCTTGGCAGCAGCGATGTCGTCGACGGTTTTCGCCAGGGCTTCCGCCCGGCGCGCGCCAACGGTCACGAGTGCCCCCCGCGCCGCAAGAGAGGTCGCAAAAAACCGTCCAAGACCACTTGAGCCGCCGGTAACCAACGCATGCAATCCCTGGATTCCAAATAGATCGATCATCGCAAATCTCATGCAGCTAGGGAACTCGGCCTCACCTGACCCTGCTCCAGACAAGAATTGATCGGCCCATAGTGCCATCCAAATAGCTCTTGTAAGGAGCAGTCGTGATTGTCAGCGTGTCTTCCTCCAATACAAAATGTCGGATTTGGTCGGTACCGGTCCATGCTTGGTTCCACGAAGTGTCTATGTGGTGAACAACGACATTCTCCCCCAATGAGAACGTGCCGGCATAGGCGACCATTGTACCGAGCAATTGCACGCCTTCTTCGTCTGTGGGCACCACGTCGCGAGGCGTTACGCGGTCTTGTCGCGTAAAGATTGCGTACATCCTGCCGTCGGGCGCATATCCGATATATCCGTCCGGCGCTTCGCCGAACTGATTGTGCCTTTGACCGTCGGACAAACGTTCCCGAACGTAAGTTCGCAGTTTCCACGTTCCGAGTACGGGGCAGTTGGCCGGTGGCTTACCGCACTTTACAGACGCCAAAATCTCCCTATCCGTCGCCACATTATCCTCCCTTTATCAGCGGCTAGATCGAAAACCGCCCGTTAATCAACGCTATCGAGATGTTTCAGGCGTCGAAGAACACCGTCTCCCGATCGCCTTGAAGATGGATGTCGAAAGTGTAGATGATTGCACCGTCTCGTTCAGATCGAGGCGCAATCAACGTTTGGCGCCTCTCCGGTTGTTCGATAATGTTCAGGACCGGATCCTCGGAATTTGCCTCTTCCTCGTCGCCAAAATACATACGCGTGGCCAAGCCGATGTTGATGCCACGAGAGGCAAGCCAGAAATTTAGATGAGGCGCCATTGCCTTGCGGCCCTTACGGCCGGCTACGCTTCCCGGCTTGATGGTGCGAATTGTGTACAGTCCCGTACTGAAGTCTGTGCCTGTCCGGGCCCAGCCGCGGAATTTCTGATCGAGTGATTTATCCTGTCTGTCGGCAGGATGATTATATCGACCGGCAGCATTGGCCTGCCACGTCTCGACCAGGACGTCCTTGGTTATGTGGCCGGCGCCATCGAGGATTCTCCCTTCAATGATGATGCGCTGACCCACGACATCCGGACCGGCGATGTCCCCGCCGAAATTATTCTGGAATATTTCAAAGCCTGCCTGATTTGGAATTAGGCCTATGTGCACGTACGGCCCTGCTGTTTGCGACGGTGTCTCAGGCAAATGGGAGAGTACAAATGGGGTCGGTGTCATTGACTAACTTCCTTGCAATTTGTTTTCGAATAAGGTTTGGCGGCGTCCTCGCAGCACAATGTCGAAGCGATAGGCGAGACACTCCAGCGGGCGCGACGCATTGAGGTCGAGCTTTGCTGTCAAACGATCCGCGGCCGACTTGTCGGGAATGGTGGCAATGATCGAATCGTGGGGGATGAGGGGATCCCCTTCGAAATACATCTGGGTTATCAATCTTTGTGCAAAGCCTGTTCCGAACACTGAAAAATGGATGTGGGCCGGTCGCCAGCTATTGATGCGATTCCGAAATGGATAGGCGCCCGGCTTGACCGTTCGGAAGAAGTAGTAACCCCGTTCGTCGGTTAACATTCGCCCGCAACCACCGAAATTGGGATCGATCGGCGCGATATAAGTGTCGTTACGATGACGGTAGCGTCCGCCAGCATTGGCCTGCCACACTTCGACGAGGGTATTGGAAACAGGTTGGCCGTTGCCATCGAGTACGTAGCCGTGGACGATCGTCTGTTCGCCAATCGGTTCACCATCTTTGGCGTAATTGAGAACGAGATCATTATCGAGAGGGCCCAGTTCGTCTGGCGAAAAAATTGGACCGGTTACTTCCGATAAGGAATTCTGCAAGGACCAAAGCGGGATGCGAGGCGAGCGCAAGACGCTCGTCTTGTAAACGGGCGTATATGCCGGCGGATGAAGATCGCGATCACGCTGGTGAAACTCGGCTTCGGGCGTCATGTTGATGTATCCTCGGTTATCCATTGGCTATTAAGAATCTGCTGCCGCCTTAGGTCGTTTTTCTGGGAAGGCGGCAGCTATCATCAGTGGCCCCGATCATCGCCCAAGCTCCTAATCGGGATTGATGACTTCGAGTCCACGACCGTCATGTTGGCACGACGACGGCACCGCTGGCTGCCTCGGCGCGTTTCCTTTCATAGTCTGCCTTCGTCATGGGCACTGCGTTGGGATTTCCGAGATCATTGATAGTGACCCGATAGGTTTCTCGGGCGGTCACAGCCGCGATGGCAGCGATAACGGTTATCCCAAAGGCGATTGCGCCAACGGTGAGAGGAATGTGAGCCGAGCCGGGAGGCGCCACGGTTGCAAAGAGTGCGGGAAGCAGCGCCGTGATCGTCGTACCGATATTCTGGGATATCGCCATCGCAGAGACCCGAGTTCGCGTCGGGAATAGCTCGGGGTAGAAGCTTGGGAAGATGGCGTTGTAGCCCTGGTAGACGACGCCCCACATCAATAGCGACATGAAAATCGCCAACGATACGTTCTGGATGCTGATCGCGTAGAGATAGCCGAACGCGAGCAAGCCAGAGCAGAGCGAACCTATGATAATGGGAGGCTTGCGGCCGACCTTGTCTGACAGGTTACCGACGAACGGAATGATGAACACGGCCAGCATATTCCCCAGGACCGGAATCCACAGGTAGACGTCTTTTTCGAAACCGATTCCGTAAGCTGGTTGGACCGCATAGGCTGCACCGAATATTGCGGCAACGACCGGAATAACATTCATCAGTGCCATGCAGACGACACGAAGCATATCCCTCCAACTGAGCGCGAATGCCTGAATAATTGGCGCCCTCGGAACCTTGCCTTCCTTTTCCTCTTTTTCAAATGCTGGCGTCTCATCTACTTCACGGCGGATAATGTAGCCGGCAACTATGACGAAGAAGCTGAGCAAAAAGGGTATTCGCCAACCCCAGCTATTGAATGCCTCGGTAGGCATGTAGTGTGCGAGCGGCAGGAAGACCGCCGCCGCAAGAATCTGGCCGGCCTGCACGCCCTGGAGCGTAAAGCTGGCATAGAATCCGCGCCGTCCAAATGGGGCATGCTCCAAAATCATTGAACTGGCGCCGGAGATTTCTCCGGCAACAGCAAAGCCCTGTATGAGGCGCAAGATAACAAGAAGGACGGGAGCCAGCACACCGACTTGTTGATATGTCGGCAGGATGCCGACAGCCATCGTCGAGATACCCATAAGGAACATGCAGACGAGCAGAACTGTTTTCCGGCCGTGGGTGTCGCCCCAGTGTCCCAGAACGAAAGCCCCGATGGGCCGGGCAACATAGCCAACGCCGTACGTCGCCAACGATGCGACGATGGCAACGGTGGGATTTTCCGATGGAAAGAATATCTGCGGGAAGATTAACGACGCCGCTGTAGCGTAAATAAAGAAGTCATAATATTCGAGCGCCGATCCAATCCATCCGCTCGCAGCGGCCTTCTTCGATTGACCCGTGTCGTGGGTGGTTTGCGCACTAGTCATTGTAAGCTTCCTCCAACTTTGTTTTCTGACGTCCCTTTAGCGGGCTTCTTTGAAATTTTGGGCAGCTATCCGAACGCTGTTTTCGTCTTTCCAAAATGCTGGCGACTGAGGTCCACTTACTAGAAAGTTCACGCTCAGTTGGGTTCATTCATCGTCAAACGCTGCGATCGCCACTCACCAACGTCGTATGCGATGCAAGTCCATTGCTCACAAAAGCGGTAGGCATGCCGGGAAACTGGTAACGTGGTCGATGGAAAGCGAACCGTTGTGACGGATTTCAAAATCGTTGCCTTTGTCGTCGGCCGTGTTAGCGAAACCCGTCGAAAGCAGTGTCAGATTAGTCCTTCGGCGATCTAACACAATTACCCTGTTATGCGACAAACGTAACATCATGTTATTTCGTTCCGACCCGCGACCTAGGCTTCTTTGGTTCGGATGCTGGTCACCGTGATTAGAAGCAACAACGGCTGATCTCTGATCGCATCCCAAAGCGAGCCGCTCGGCTACATCACAACCCGGGTCCCGCGCCAATGCAGGCACGATATCTTGTGGCTCGTTTTTTGGTGCCGAGATCAGCTGGCGAAGGATGTCAGGCGAACGCCGCTTGACGTTACCGGAACCGCGCGGACTACCGAGTGCTGGTCGGTTGCCTGTCACGTTTGTGTCGCTGTTGTGCATGCCGATGACGATCCACGGCGTCACGCAGCGCTGCAGCGGCGACCTCAGCGCTTAAGTTGGGTTGCAGCTCACGCGAATGGCTCTACGCCCGCTTCGACGGCCGCTTGCGGCTACACGTCCATGCCGTCGCCGGCGAACTCCACGCAGCTTGGTGAACCAAAGGCAAGCTCGGGCGATAGTGCGACGTTTCTAATTGGCCGCGGGGTCGCGAAATGGTACGTTCCACGCATTGCACGAGATGCTTTTCCTGGAGGCATCACATGGAACGGCGCGAATTTATAATAAGCCTCTCGGCTGCGCTGAGCGGCGAATTGGAGCGCTGCTGACAAGCCGATAAGCTGCGACGTATGACGGTCCGTCGCGCTCAGACGCAGGGCCAACTCCTTCGGCACCACATTATCAAAAGGGTAACCATTATGCCCGCCGCCCGCACCGTCGACGTTCAGACATTTCTGAACGAGCATCCGTTCTCGCGCTTTCAGTGGATGATCTTCACGCTTTGTTTTTGGGTCGTTCTCCTGGACGGGTTCGACACCGCCGCCATCGGCTACATCGCTCCATCGTTGATTACCGAATGGGGACTGGAGCGGCCGGCTTTGGCGCCGGTTCTGAGTGCGGCGCTGTTCGGCTTGGCGGCCGGCGCCCTGTTCTCGGGACCCTTGGCAGATCGTCTCGGTCGCAAGGCGGTGTTGATGGTCTCGGTGCTGATCATGGGTGCTGCCTGCCTCATGTCCGCGTTCGCAGGCAGCCTGGACCAACTTGTCGTCTGGCGTTTCGTCACGGGCGTTGGGCTTGGCGCCGCCATGCCCAACGCGGTTACCTTGATGAGCGAGTATTGCCCCGACGGGCGGCGCGCTACGATCACCAACGCCATGTTCTGCGGTTTTCCTTTGGGTGCGGCTTTCGGCGGCTTTCTTGCTGCCTGGATGATACCGCAATGGGGCTGGCGCAGCGTCCTGCTGCTCGGCGGGACCACGCCACTGGTGTTGACCGTGCTGATTGCGCTGCTGCTACCAGAGTCTGTGCGCTACATGGTTGCCAAGAACCAGCCTGTCGAGCGCATTCGCAGCGTGCTGCACCGCATCGCCGAAACGGTGCCCGACGCAACCTCGTTCGTCATGCACGAGATAGCGGCGGCGACCGCAGCCAAGAGCAGCATCGGGATGGTGGTCTCGAGCTCCTACCTCGTGGGCTCGGTGAGCTTGTGGGTGGCCTATTTCATGGGCTTGGTGATCTTCTACGCGCTGATCAACTGGATGCCGCTCCTGTTCAAGGATGCCGGGCTGGCGCCACAGACCGCCGCGCTGATCTCGGCTCTGTTCCCACTGGGTGGCGTCGGCGCCATTCTCTTCGGTTGGCTGATGGATCGCTTCAATGCCAACGTGATCATCGCAGTCGGTTTCGCGCTGACGGCCGTGGCCGTCTATGCGATCGGCCAAATGGTAGACGAGCTCGCAACGCTGGTGTTGCTGGTATTCGCGGCCGGCACCCTCATGAATACGTCCCAGTCGTCGCTACCCGCACTGGCCGCCGGCTTCTATCCGACGCAGGGGCGCGCGACCGGCGTGGCTTGGATGCTGGGCCTGGGCCGCTTTGGTGGCATTGCCGGTTCCTTTCTCGTGGCCGAGCTCGCGCGCCGGCAACTGGCTTTCAGCGAGATCTTTGCCATCGTGGCCATCCCGGGCCTGATCGCCGCGGCGGCGCTGCTGGTCAAGCAGCTCGCGCATCCCGACGACACGGCGGCTCGCGCGACTGCAAGGCGCGAAGCGCTGGGTCACTGATGTCAGAGGATTGTAGTGCGCGGCTCGGGAGAAGTCGTGTCGGTCCTCGGTACCAGTTGGGCAGTAGGCCGGGGACCGTTGCGGCCGGTCTGGTCTTCGGGGCGGTGGGGTCGACATAGGGCCATAGGGCGCTGTGAGCGGCAAAAAGGAACCTGACCGCCTCAGCCCCTGGGCTACTCTGGGCCTCGCGGAGAAGGCTCGATCCCGGACGTCCCGGAGCCAGGCCACGACTTCCGTCTTTGACCCTCACTTTCGCAACTCCCTTGTCTCAACGCATGACGAAACCGCCGTCCACCGAGATGGACTGGCCGGTCACATAGCTCGCGGCGTCGCTACAGAGCCAAAGGACCGCATTCGCAATCTCCTCGGGCCGGCCAACCCGCCCCATCGGAATGCTCTTTTCCATTGCCTTGAGCGCATCTCCTTGACCGCCGGCCACCATCTGGTCGGCCATCGGCGTCCAGATCAAACCGGGGCATATGGCGTTGATACGGATGCCGCGTGCCGCATATTCGAGAGCAGCGCTCTTGGTGAACCCAAGCACTCCGTGCTTGGCCGCGTGATAGATCCCGCGCTCGGCGCCGCCCACAAGGCCCCCGAGCGAAGAGCAATTGACGATCGCGCCGCTGCCCTGCTTGCGCATCTGTTGCAGTTCAAACTTCATGCAGCTCCATTCGCCACGGAGATTAATCCCCATGACGCGGTCATAATCCTCACGGGTGGTGTCAGCAGTCTCTGCGAGGACATTCTGGACGCCCGCGTTGTTATAGGCGGCATCGAGCCGGCCGAAAGCCGCGACCGTCCGCGCGACCATGGCTTCGACCTGTGCATCGTCCGCGACGTCGCAACGAATGGCGAGCACCTTATGGCCTTTGGCGGTCAGGTCCTCGACCGCGGCACACACAGCGCTCTCGTTCAAGTCGGCCAGCGCGACGGACGCCCCCGATTCCGCGAAAGCCTTCGCCGTAGCGAGGCCCAGTCCAGATCCCGCGCCGGTCACCAGCGCGACTTTTCCCTCGAATGAAATGTTCATGGAAATAGCTCCTGTAGATGCGTCTATCGGGGTGGCGCCCTTAGCGCTGCGTGCGCTCCGCTTCTGCCCGAGGGTAGCGGTCGCCCTGTACAGTGATTTGCGTGGCGGCTTCCTCGATGTGCTGGAGATCGTCGGGCGTAAGCTCGACCGCGGCCGCGCCGATGTTCTCCTCGAGCCGGTTGAGCTTGGTAGTGCCGGGAATCGGGACGATCCACGGCTTCTGTGCCAGCAGCCAGGCGAGTGCGATCTGCGCAGGAGTCGCGCGCTTCTGCTTGCCGATCTTTTCCAGCAGATTGACCACTGGCCGGTTTGCCTTGCGAGCCTCGGGCGTAAAGCGCGGCAGGCTGGTGCGATTGTCGTTGCCGCCGAAGGTGGTGGTCTCGTCGATCTTGCCGGTGAGGAAGCCCCTGCCCAAGGGACTAAAGGGAACGAAGCCGATCCCCAGCTCCGCGCAAACCGGCAGCACCTCCGCCTCGGGCTCACGCCACCAGAGGGAATATTCGCTCTGGATCGCGGTGACCGGCTGAACCGTGTGCGCGCGGCGGATGGTCGAGGCGCCAGCTTCGCTGAGGCCGAGATGCTTAACCTTGCCTTGTGCGACCAGATCCTTCACCGCGCCGGCGACGTCCTCGATCGGGACATTGGGATCGACCCGGTGCTGGTAGAGCAGGTCGATCGCCTCAACCCGCAGCCGCTTCAGCGAGCCTTCGGCCGCTTGCCGGATGCGTTCGGGGCGACTGTCAAGCCCGCTGGATCTGCTGTGACTGAAGTCGTGGCCGAACTTGGTGGCGACGACGACGTTTTTTCGGAATGGCTCCAGCGCCTCGCCCACGAGTTCCTCGTTATTGAACGGACCATAGACCTCGGCGGTGTCGAAGAAAGTGACACCGCGCTCGAGCGCCGCCCGGACGAGCGCGATCATCTCGTTGCGGTCTGGGGCCGGGCCGCGGTGGTAGTTCAGGCCCATACAGCCCAAGCCGATGGCCGAAACCGTGAGGCCGCTGTTGCCAAGCTTGCGCGTCTGCACTCTCAATCTCCATAGTTGGCGGTGGCGCCCGATGCTCAGACCTAGGACTCTTGGAAGAACTTGCGGGCGATCTCGTCGCCCTACTGGTGCACGTCTCACAGGCGCAAAAGGAGTCGATCTCACGTTTAGCAGCCATCGACAGGGAGTGTCGGCCTCGCTTCAAATGACGAATTCGCGGCTTGGTCTTCTCACTTTGCCAGGACGCAAAATCACTTACGGTATTGTTCGTCGCTGACCTTTTCCAACCATTCGACGTTCTTGCCATTAAGCGATTCTGTAATGGCGATATGCGTCATCGCAGTCGTCGCTGTCGCGCCGTGCCAATGTTTCTCGCCGGGTGGAAACCAGACGACGTCGCCGGGACCGATTTCTTCGATCGGTCCACCCTCGCATTGCACCCAACCAAGTCCGGACGTAACGATAAGGGTTTGGCCGAGCGGGTGGGTGTGCCACATGGTTCGGGCGCCGGGTTCGAAAGTAACTTGGCCACCGCTGAGGCGTGTCGGGTCGCCTACCTGAAACATCGGATCTACGCGGACTGTACCGGTGAACCATGCCTCGGGACCTTTTCCAGATGGTCGTGAGCCGTTGCGTTTGATGTCCATCTTTCCAATCCTTCCCGTCGTCGAGTCGTCCTCTGCCGGAGCCCGTGCAAATCCCACACGTGCCGATGCCAGCATGGCCCATCCGGCCGCGCCTGAGAGCAGCACGCTCCTTCGCTTGACCACGCGCCGCGCTTCCGTCGCATTGCTTGTACTGCGCTGGAAAGAAACATCCGATCGATCCATATGCCGAACTCCGTGGGTGTTCACATCCGGGGCCAATCTCTGGACTTAGATTTAGCGCGTGCAGCTATACAGATTAGTCATTATAATTGGCATGGACTTATAAGCAGGATCGATAAATGCAGCGGGGAAATCTCGACGACCTCTCGGCCTTTCTGATCGTCGCCCGCGAGGGCAGCTTTACGAAAGCGGCTGCCAAGCTAGGCATTTCACAGTCCGCGCTGAGCTACACCATTAAGGAACTCGAAGCACGATTGAAGCTGCGCTTACTGACGCGCACCACGCGCAGCGTGTCGGCGACGGCCGCAGGTGAGCGCCTGTTGCGCAATGTGGGTCCGCGGATCGAGGAGATCGAGGCGGAACTCGCCGCTTTAAGCGAGCTTCGGGAAAAACCCTCCGGCACCATCCGCATCACGGCGACCGAATATGCCACCAACGCCGTCCTCCTGCCGAAGCTTCCGAAGCTCTTGCGTGAATATCCGGATATTAAAGTCGAGATCATCAGCGACTATGGCCTGGCCGACATCGTCGCGCAGCGTTTCGATGCCGGCGTACGGGATGGCGAGCAAGTAGCAAAGGACATGATTGCCGTGCGTATCGGACCTGATGCGCGCATGGCTGTCGTTGGGGCTCCGTCCTACTTCCGAAACCGCTCGGAACCGAAGAAGCCGCCGGACCTGGTGGAGCACAATTGCATCAATCTCCGCCTCCCGACCCACGGCGGATTGTACGCCTGGGAGTTCGAAAAGGGCTCGCGCGAACTCAAGGTTCGGGTTGAAGGCCAATTGTTCTTCAACACCACGACCCAAATGCTCCATGCGGCGCTCGCAGGCCTGGGCTTGACCTATTTGCCGGAGGGCCTGGTGCAACCGCACATCAAAGAAGGCCGCCTCAAACGGGTACTTGAGGACTGGTGCCCTCCATATCCCGGCTACCACCTGTATTATCCAAGCCGGCGGCAACCTTCCGCGGCCTTTGCGCTGCTGGTGGATGCGCTGAGGTACCGATGAATGCGGTGATCCGATGCTTCAGCGTATGGTGTACCCGCCGTCTACCGCGAGTGCATGACCGACCATGAAACTTGCTGCTGAACTGCAAAGCCAGAGCACGGCGCTTGCAATCTCCTCGGGACGGCCGAGCCGGCCGATGGGTACGTTCTGCAGCATCGCGTTGAGGGCGTCAGCTTGAGTGGCCATCATCTGGTCGAGCATCGACGTATGGATAATACCCGGACACACCGCGTTGATACGAATGCCCCTTGCGGCATAGTCGAGCGCTGCGCTTTTGGTGAGCCCCAGCACACCATGCTTCGAGGCCTGGTATGTTCCGCGTTTGGGACCGGCAACAAGCCCTCCAATCGACGAGCAGTTGACGATGGCGCCATTTCCCTGCTTGAGCATCTGGCGAAGCTCGAACTTCATGCAGCTCCATACGCCACGCAGATTGATTGAAATCACCCGGTCGAAGTCCTCCCTCGTGGCTTCGGCGGCCTCCGCAACGACATTCTGAACGCCAGCGTTGTTGTATGCTGCGTCGAGACGTCCGAACGTCGCGACGGTCTGCTCAACCATGGCATCAACCTGGGCGTCATCGGCTACGTCGCATCGGATCGCGAGTGCCTTGTGCCCGCGGGCAGACAGCTCCTCGGCAGCAGAACGTACGGCCTTTTCGTTCGCGTCGGCCAACGCCACCGAAGCCCCCGACTCGGCAAAAGCCTTCGCCGTCGCAAGACCCAGGCCAGATCCAGCGCCCGTGACAAGGGCAACCTTGTCTTCAAACGATATGTTCATGACGAGTCCCTCCATCAGATCTGCGCGGTGAGTTGCGGCTAATGTGGACGCTTTTCGAACACATCCTTCGCGACGGGCATCGCCGAAAAGACATTGGGCCAGCCGACATAGAAGGCCAGTTGCGTGATGGCCTCCGAGGCCTCCGTCTGCGTCAGCCCGTTATCCATCGCCCTGTTGAGGTGGGGGGGAAGCTGCGCTGTCTGCCCGTTGGCGATCAGCGCGCTGACCGTGACGAGACTGCGGTCCCTTGGCGCAAGGTCCGGGCGTAGCCACAGATCGCGGAACAGCACGTCGGTTGTGTACTTCACCACTCCGGGAAAGAACGCGCCAAACTGCGCTTCGACACTCGTCGCGCGCCTCGCCTCGGCGGCTTCGTCGATCGGAAGGGGCGTCACCGAAACGGCAGGAAGCTGATCGGCGCCAATGTGGCGCGCCACAAAGATACCCTTGGCAACAGCAATCGCCGACATCGCGTTGGC
>Ga0070713_100001760_pt1 | contig 13971 bp, 7 predicted proteins | sample LARL82metaG_FD_65465 | JGI IMG/M metagenome (GOLD analysis project Ga0070713, IMG submission 65465) | Corn, switchgrass and miscanthus rhizosphere microbial communities from Kellogg Biological Station, Michigan, USA - LAR L8-2 metaG | ecosystem: Host-associated > Plants > Roots > Rhizosphere ... | reverse complement strand
CTTGGAGTCGTGAACAGTTCGACCGAGTCGGCCGACACCCGACCCTTGTTGCGGAAATGCGCGATCCGCTCCTCGAGGGTATCCGGGATGTCCATCGCAGCGCAGCGCTTCCAGAATTCAGAATCGTCGCGGTCCATCGCCTTGTAATGGAGGATGATGAAGTCGCGCACCCATTCGAAGACACTTTGCATTTGCCGGTTGTAGGTGTCGCGCTCGATCGGGTTGAAGCGACGGTCTGGAAACAAAGTGATGAGCCGCGAAATACCCGCCTGAATGAGGTGGATGCTGGTTGATTCGAGCGGTTCGACGAAGCCGCTCGAAAGTCCGAGCGTCACGACGTTGCGGTTCCAGGCGAGCTTGCGCCGCCCGGTCGTGAACGACAGGCGGCGCGGGTCTGCCTGAAGCTCGCCTTCGAGGTTGGACCGCAGCACCTGCTCGGCCTCGTCGTCGGAGATGAAGTCGCTGCAATAGACGTGACCATTGCCCATGCGGTGCTGCAATGGGATCCGCCACTGCCATCCACTGGAATGGGCGGTCGAGCGGGTGAATGGGTCGGGATTGCCGCTGTAGCTGCACGGCGCCGCGATGGCGCGGTCGCACGGAAGCCATTTCGTCCAGTCCTCGTACCCGGTCTCGAGCGCCTGTTCGATCAGCAGCCCGCGGAATCCCGAGCAGTCGATGAAGAGTTCACCCTCGATGGTCCTGCCGTCCGCGAGCTGTACGGATTTGACGAACCCGTCTTCGCCGCGAAGCTCGACGTCGACGATCTTGCCTTCGACCCTCTCAATCCCGGATCTCTCGGCAAACTCGCGCAAGAAGCGCGCGTAAAGTCCGGCATCGAAATGGAACGCATAGAGCATTGCGGTCAGCGGATATTGCGCTCCCCGCCCCGGTCGGATGAACTTGCCGTTTGCTGCGGCCATGGCGCTCATCGACCAGGCCGAAATGTCGGGGACAGGCCGTCGCTGGCGCTCGCGCAGGTACAGCTGGTGGAACTGGATTCCCTGAAGGTCCTGTCCGAGCGTCCCGAACGGATGGAAGTAGCGCCGTCCGACCTTTCCCCAGTTCACGAATTCGATGCCGAGCTTGAACGTCGCCTGCGTCGCGGCGACGAACTCGTTTTCGTTGATTCCGAGCAGTTCGTTGAAGCTGATCAGCGGCGGGATGGTCGCTTCCCCGACGCCGATCGTTCCGATCTCCTCAGATTCGATCAGTGTCGTGCGCGTGTAGCCGTTGTTCAAAAATCGCGAAAAGGCGGCAGCGGCCATCCAGCCCGCGGTCCCGCCCCCGACGATCACCACCTCCCGGATACTGTGTTCGTTCATTGAAGGGTTCCGGACAGGCTGGCCATATAGTCGAGGTACATCGGCTGGGCTCCCACGAAACCACGGATGAAGTCGCTGTGGCGATCCAGTTCACCCTGGATCTCCTCCAGGGATAGCATGTCGGCCAGCGGCTCGGTTTGCCGCGGCTCGAAACCCTGACCGAGGAGCACCGCGACCCAGCTGTCGCGCGAAAAGGTCTCTTCCTCATAATAAGGGATGCGGCCTCGCTCGGCGAACAACGCCAGGGTGTGAGCCAGCGACTGGGGCGGGGCGATCGTCGAAGCCTCCTTCCAGAAGGGTTCGTCGCGGCGCGCAGTGACATAATGCATGCAGAGAAAGTCACGCACCCGACGCGCTTCGTCCAAGCATTGGCGATTGTATTCGGCGAGCTCGACGGGCGCGCAGTCACGCCCGGGCATCATCGCAATCAACCGATCGATCTGGCTATGGGCGAGGTGGAGGTTAGCCCATTCGAGCGGTTCGACCGTGACTGCGGAGTCGCCGATCGCGACGCAATTGCGAAGCCATGGCTGGTGCCGACAGCCCTGGCGAATATTGATCTCAGTTCCGTCCTCGGCGACCGCCTCTTTGGCGTGGGCCGATGAATAGACTGCGCCGCGCCAGCAGCAGGACTGCCACCGCCAACCATTGGCGGTCGCACTCACGCGGTCGAGTAATCCAGCATCATCTGACGATCGGCCAGTCGCGATGAGGAGCCGGTCGCATGGCAGCCAGCTGGACCAGTCCTCGAATGAATCGTCGAGCGCCGACCGGATCGACGCCGAAGGCCCGGTGCAGTCGACAAACAGATCCCCGGCGACCGTGGTGCCGCTGTCGAACGTCAGCATCTCGACGAAACCGCTTTCGCTATCGACCTTGGTTTCGAAACCGCGGCACGCTTGCTCCTGTACGCCGAGATGAAGGGCAAAGTCGCGCATCAGCGCCAAATAGCGATCGAGCGTCAGGTGCAGTCCGTACCCGATCGGGGGAGCGGTTGGGGCGGCGCTGCCGATCCGGCCGAGCCGGCCGAGCTCGGCGGCAAGCGAGAATCGATCAAACGGGGCTGCTCCGTTCGCGGCGCGCGCGCGGAGCCACAGTTGGTGGAACGGAACTCCTTCGACTGCGGTGCCGTAGTTTCCGTAGGCGTGGACATAGGGCGGGAGGCCCAGCGACCACCCGTCGAAGATGGTCCCGACGCGCAAACCGCTCTGGGCGCGGATCACCGTGTCAGCCTCGGCCAGGCCGAGATCCTGATGGAAGCCGGCGATCGACGGCAGCGTGGACGGCAGCCGGTCAGCAATCGCGTCGTCCGTAACCGGGCTGCTGACGACTGTTACGTCGAGTGTCGGTATCCCCCGCTTGAGCGCGGCGGCGGCGGACCAGGCAGTAATACCTCCCCCGCCAACCACCACGCTGCGGATCGAGCCGGGAGCCGTCATGCGGCCTCCTCCATCGGGCAGTAGCGCTCGATGTAGCTGCGGTGGTCGGGCAGCGCCGCGGCCTTGGCGCGAATCTCCAAGCGCAGCGCCTCCATTCGCCGGGCGAGCACGTCGGTCGAAGGCAGATCGGCGCGCATGTCATGCCCCTGCGGGACCACCCGCTGGCCGATGTAAACCGCGATCCAGCTCGCATCGAGGAACACGCCCTCGCGATATTTGGCGATGCGCCCGCGACGCCGGAACAGCTCGAGCTTCTGGTGCAGCGTATCGGGCACCTGCATCGTCCGCACATAATCCCAGAAGGGCAGGCCGGAGCGCTCGGTCGCGTGATAGTGGAGAATGAGGAAGTCGCGGATCCGATCATATTCGAGATCGATCAGACGATTGAATTCATCGCGGTCCAGGGCGCTCACCTGCTTTTGCTGCGGGAACAGCTCGACCAAGGTGCTGATCGCCGCCTGGATTAGATAGATGCTGGTCGATTCAAGCGGCTCGAGAAAGCCGCTCGCAAGACCCACGGCCACGCAGTTGCGAACCCAGCTGCGCTTGCGGCGGCCAGCCTTGAACCTCAGGATCCGCGGCTCGGCGATCGACTCGCCCTCGACCGCCCCAACAAGCGCGACGCGAGCATCGTCGTCGCTGATGAACGCCGATGAGTAGACGTAGCCGTTGCCGGTCCGGTGTTGGAGCGGGATTCGCCAGCGCCAACCGGCGTCCATCGCCACGGCGCTGGTATATGGCGTGAGCGCGGTTCGAGTCCGACAAGGCATGGCGACCGCGCGGTCGCATGGGAGCCATTGCGACCAGTCTTCGAACGGCTCGCCCATAGCCTTGCCGATCAGCAGCGACACGAACCCCGAACAATCGACAAAAAGGTCGCCTTCGATCCGTTCGCCGGTCTCGAGCACAATCGCGGCGACATCGCCCGATTCGCCGTCAAGCTCCACGTCAACGATGCGGCCTTCGGTCCGCCGTGCTCCAAGATCCTCGGCAGTGCGGCGCAGGAAGGGCGCGAACAGCATCGCGTCGAACTGATAGGCATAATTGAAGGTCGACTCGATCTTGTCGGGATCGGGATCTGGCCGGGCGAAGCGGTTCATGTAGGCCATGGTCACGGCCATCGAATATTCGCCAATCGCTGGAGCGGCGCCTGAGGCCTCTTCGAGCCTGCTCCAATAGTGATGGAGATCGACAGCGCTTTTGCCGCTTCCGAACGTGCCGAACGGATGGATATAGCTGTCGCCGGGGCGTCCCCAGCCCTGAAATTCGATGCCGAGTTTGAACGTCGCGCGCGTGGCGGCCATGAATTCCGCTTCGTTGATTCCAAGCCGGTCGTTGAATCCCCGGATATGAGGAAGCGTCGCCTCGCCGACGCCGACGATTCCAATCGCCTCCGACTCGACCAAGTGCACGTTGCAGCGGCTGGGAAGCAGCTTCACCAGGGCGGCCGCCGTCATCCAGCCGGCCGTTCCGCCGCCGACAATGATAACGGTCACAGTTGGCTCGCCCGCCATCGTCCCCAATCGTTCTCGCCAATATGCGCGTGCGCAAGATGTCTCCAGTTGCGCTGGATGATCAAGCACAGGCGCTCGTCGAGCGAAGTGCGGCATCACTGCCACAGTATCCAAGATTCGCGCTTGCGGTCATTTCGCAAGCGTCTTGCGGTGGAAATCGGCGCGGGTTATGCAGTTCGGTCTGGAGAGAGGCTGGTCGCGTTTGTTAGCGCTACCAGAGACAAGAGGGGACCCCATGGCTGATCATCGCGCGCGTCCGGATTCCGCTCGCAATCTGGGGATTTTGCGCTGTAGCGTTTCTTTGATCGCAATGTGTGCGATTGCTCCGGCAGCGCCAGCGCTGGCCCAACCCGATGCGAATCAGGGCGGCAGCGCGATCTCCAATTCGACGCAGACCAAATCGCCCACGACCCCGACGAACGCGATCGTCGTCACCGGTATTCGCCAGAGCCTTCGCAGCGCTCAGAACATCAAGCGCAATTCCGACACCGTGGTCGATGTCATTACCGCGCAGGATATCGGCGCCCTTCCGGATCGTTCGGTGACCGAAGCGCTGCAGCGCGTGCCAGGCGTCGCCATCAACCGTTTCGCAGGCACCAGCGACCCCGACCACTTTTCTGCCGAAGGATCGGGCGTCGTGGTCCGCGGTCTCACCTATGTCCGGTCGGAGTTCAACGGACGCGACACCTTCTCGACCGGTGTCAACGGACAGGCGATCAACTTCCAGGACGTGCCGGCGGAACTGCTCGGTTCGGTCGAAGTGTTCAAGGAAACGACAGCCGACAGGATCGAAGGCGGTCTGTCGGGCACGATCAACATGAACCTGCGCCTACCCTTCGACAACAAGGGGCTGCACATCGGCTATGACGTCGAGGCGAGCTATGGCGACTTCCGCAAAAAGTGGTCGCCGGTGGGTTCGTTGCTGGTCAGCGACAACTGGGACACGGGCATCGGCCGGATTGGCCTCCTCGGCGCCGTGTCCTATTCGAAGCTTTACACCCGCTCAGACGGTCTGCAGGTTTCGAACTTCCAGACGCGCGACGGCACTTTTGTCGTCAACTCGAACACGACCGTGCCCACCAACATCGTTTGCCGCACGCCGCTGCCGGACACGGTAGACCTCCATGGGTTCCCGCCGAACATCAACGCCTTTTCCGGCACGAACGGGAGTTCCACGGCTGGCCCCGGCGTGCTTGGCGGAGCGTGTTTCGGCTCCGCATCGGGCGGGCCTGACGGTTTCTACGATTTCGCTAGCACCCGTTACGCGCCGATCGGCGGACAGTTCCGAACCCAGGAATTCGACCGCACGCGGCGCGGATTCGCCGCGGCGGCTCAATGGGAAAGCCTCGACCGGCGCGCGTCGCTGACGGCGCAGTTCCTCCGGTCGCACGCGAGCGAGCGCTGGGGCGAATATACGTTCGAGGCCGGCTCTGATCTTTCGGAGTACAACACCTTCCCAGCAGGCTGCTTGCCGAACACGGCCGGGCCAATCGGCGGCGTTTTCCCCAACCAGGCCACTCAGCCGATCGCGCAGTGCCAGGTCGGTCCGAACGGCACGATTCTAGGTGCGACGGGAGGCAGTTGGCACAGCTACCCCAACGGAACGACGTTTCCGAACTACCAATATGATTCCAACGGCCTGTTCGAGAGCGGATACATCACGCTGCCGATGGGCGGGTGGAGGGGGAGCCCGATCGGTTCGGGGTTCGGCTCACAGGAAGTCGGCGACCGGGTAGCCCAGGGCGGCATGCAGCACACGCTGAACAGGCGCCAAGTCCAGGATGACAACGTCGTCCAGGACCAGTCGCTCAACTTCAAGTTCGCGCCGACGCCGCATTGGGACGTCAATCTCGACGCGCAATATGTAAAGGCCAAACACGACAACCTGGACTTTGGCGTCCACGGATCAATCTTTGCCGACCAGCAGGTCGACCTGACCGGGCAGTACCCGGTCATCATTCCGCACAAACCGCTTACCGAGACATACACCTGGTCCGGTCCCCCGGCACCTGCGCTCGCAAATGCGTCGGATGCCCAATATTTCAGCGATCCGCGGTTCACATTCTGGCGGTCCGCGATGGACCACATCGAGCATAGCCGCGGCCACGAATGGGCGTTCAAGGGCGATGTCGCCTACAATTTCCTGAACGACGGTTTTTTCAAGCAGCTGAAGTTTGGTGCTCGCTATTCCGACCGCGAGCAGCACATCAAATATACGACCTACAACTGGGGCTCGCTGAGCGAGGTCTGGACCGGCGCGGCCGTGTTCATGGACCAGGTCGGCGCGCCGCAGGGCAATGTGTCACTGCACACTTGGGACAATTTCTTCCGCGGAAGCACCCAGGCGCCGCCACCGGCCAATTACTACAACGGAGATCTGATCGGCGGTTACGACCAGGCCGTCGCCTTCTTCCAATCGATCCAGGCTTATGCTGCGTCGCATGGCGGCGCAGGCGCCCAGTCGTGGGTCCCGCTCGCCGGGCGCTCCGGGGTCATTCCCGGGACGCCATTTCTCCCCGGTGACATCCAGGATGTCGGACTGAAGACCGGCGACGCTTATGCGATGCTTCGTTTCGGCCAAAACGAGCCGATCTTCGGCAACGTTCGGCTCGACGGAAACATCGGAGTCCGGTTCGTCCATGACAAGGTGGGTTCATCGGGTGCATTCCAGATCCCGACGCAGCAAGCGCTCGGAATGACAACGGGGAACCCACCGGTCTTCCAACCCTATGCGGTGAAATGTGTTGCGACGGTGCCGCCGCCTCCGGCTCCGCAGGTTCCAACAACACCTGGCGGTGCTTGTGCCCTCGGTCCGACGGGCTATGCCCAGCTTGCACAGTTCGCGACCGGTGGGGCGATCCCCGATACGGCGATCAACAAGTATAATTACTGGTTGCCAAGCGCGAACCTCAAGTTTGGCATTACGAACGACCTGATCTTCCGCCTTGCAGCGAGCAGGGACTTCGCCCGACCGCAGCTGTCCGACATCCGCAACTTCCTGACCATCGGTATCGGATCCACCGGCCAGCTCACGGCGACTGCAGGCAACCCAAACTTGAGACCGATCACCTCGGACAATTTCGACGCGACACTAGAATGGTATTTCGCCGGAAGCGGGCTCGGATCGATCACGATCGACGGCTTCATCAAGAACATCCATAATTACGTCTATTCGAACACCACGCTGCGCAACATTACCAACAGTGGGGTGACCGAATCGATCTTTGTCCGCGGGCCGGCCAACTTCACCGGCACCGGGAAGGTCCGCGGCGTCGAGCTCGCCTATAACCAGGTCTATGACTTCCTGCCGGGCATCCTTAGTGGTTTCGGTTTAAGCGCCAACTTCACCTACGTGACGAGCAAGGGAATCCCGAACTCGTTCCTGAACGGTGGTAACCCGGTCAACGTGACGCCCATCGGCATTGCGGGAAATCTTCCGCTCGCCCAATTGTCGAAATATACCGTCAACATCCAGCCGTTCTACGAGAAGGGACCGATCTCGATCCGGGTGGCGTACAACTGGCGCTCGAAGTTCCTGCTGACGGAATCGGACGTCATCTTCCCGTACTTCCCGATCTGGAACGACAAGACCGGCACGCTCGACGCGTCGGCCTTTTACACGATCAGCCCGGCGCTCAAGATCGGCGTCCAGGCGACGAACCTGACGAACGAAGTGACCAAGACGCTGCAGCAATATACGCTGGACGGCAGGCTGGCTCCACGATCCTACTTCATGAACGACCGTAGGTTCGCCTTCATCGTCCGCGGGACGTTCGGAGGGCACGCGGCTCCGCCGCCACCGCCTCCGCCCGTGGTCCCGCCGCCGCCTCCGGCAACCCAGACGTGCCCGGACGGGAGCGTGGTTGCGGCGACGGCGACGTGCCCGGTTCCGCCGCCTCCGCCTCCGCCTCCGCCGCCACCGGCGCCGGCACCAGAGCGAGGCTAGACCAGTTCGGGGCGGCTCCCTTCGGGAAGACGAGGGAGCCGTTTCCTTACGCAGTGACTGTTGCGGCTATCGGCGGCGGTAGGGCACCCATTCGCCGATGAAGCAGGTCGGCCCGGGGATGATCGCGCCCTGCTCGAGCCCGCGAACGTGGTCGCCCTTGCAATATTGTCCGCCGAGCTGGGGTTCGACGATGACCGTGCTGAGCGTGGCAATTCCGGGGCATGCTGCGCCGAGGTGCGTAACCCACAGCGTCGGTCCGTCGTCATAAACGAGCGTCTGCGAGTCGATCACTCGAAGGTTCGCGCTTTGCTGGGAGTTGATGCAGCTCGAAGCTGGTCCGGAGACGCGCCCTGCCAGCTCCTGAGCGAGCGCCGCGCGGCCGTCCGGCTCGGCGGGACGCGTACAACCACCGGCTGCAAGAGCGGCAACGGAAAGAAGCATCAAAGCGCGCATGGCGGGCCTCCTTGGGGCGGAGAGCATGTGGGTTCGCGACCGGCTCCTGGCGCGAGATAGCCCGGGACCGTCTCGAACCGAATTGACTGATACCATGAGAGAGGATGAGCGGGGGGTGAATAACCCTCGGGCAGCGGCAGCTTCGACAGGCGCTGCCAGTAAGCGATCGACGCGTCGCGCCACCATTTCCATTCGATGCGCTGGCGATCGAGCGCTGTGGCAACGGCGGTGTGTCGCTGGGCGTCGACGAAAGGCCGCAGAAGCTCCCATTCGCGACGGCTTGCATTCACGGTCTCAACGCCGCGATCATAATGGGTGACAAGCTCGTTCCACAGCGACCGTCTTGACCGCATCCGATAGGTCCACGGGAGGTGGTGGAACCACAGCAGGTACTTCTCCGGCACGCATTTGAGGTCGGCGAAGCAGCGGCCGACAGGCGGCGCATATTGGGCGACCGCGTTGCTGCCCGTGACGGTCCGGTCGAAACCGATCCCGCTTGCGTCGGCACGGCTGTAGTAACAAGGGTTCCAGCTCGGTTCAGCGAGATCGCAGATCCACGGGCCAGGTCCGTAATGGTGGTCCGTCGCCATCTGATGGGCGAGGCCAAGCGGAGTCATCGCGTCCACGGCCGCCTCGCGCGAGTTCAGCATGACCGACACGACCGGGCGAACCAGCCGCGGGTCGTTGCCCCACGTCATCCGCGTCCATTCCTCGGCGATGCTCGATGGCGACTGTGCCGGATTCCACGCTAGGCGCCCGAAGGCGTACCAGTTGGCCTGGTCGAAATGGTTGCCGGTCCAGTTGCGGCTGCTGCCGATGTTGGCGACGCCGGCGATCGCCTTGATCGTGTCACGAACGGGAGTTCCGCAACCGGGCGAGCAGGTGTCGGCGTCGAGCGCCTCCGACCACATCGGCTCGAGGAAGACAATCTCGCTGCGCTGACCGAGATATTCGCGCGTCAGCTGAACTTCGATCGCCACGTTCGTGCGCGCCATCTGGCCGAACAGCGGGTGGAAGGGCTCACGCGGCTGGAAGTCGATCGGCCCGTTCTTTACCTGGACGATGACGTTGGGCAGGAACTTGCCGTCGAGCGGCCTGAATTCGTCGTAGGACTGCTTGGCCCGGTCTTCTTTCACGGCGGAGTAGACGAACGCCCGCCACAGCACGATGCCGTGATGCGGGGCGAGGGCTTCGCCGAGCATGTTGGCGCCGTCGGCGTGGCTCCGGCCGTAGGTCTGCGGGCCCGGCTGGCCTTCCGAATTGGCCTTGACGAGGAACCCGCCGAAATCGGGGATGAGGCGGTAGATTTCGTCCGCCTTGGCGCGCCACCAGGCGCGCACCGCCGGTTCGAGCGGATCGGCACTGGCGAGCCCGCCGATTTCCTTCGGCGCCGAGAAGCGCGCGGAAAGGTAGACCCGAATGCCGTAAGGCCGGAAGACATCGGCGATCGCCGCGACCTTGCGCAGATATTCGGACGTGAGGATCCTGGCGTCCGTATTTGGGTTGTTGAGCACGGTGCCGTTGATGCCGACCGACGCGTTCGCGCGGGCATAGTCGACGAGGCGCGGGTTACTCTTGGGGAGCTCGGCCCAGTTCCACAGCGACGGCCCGGCATAGCCGCGCTCGACGGTGCCATCGAGATTATCCCAATGGTCGAGAATGCGGAGCGGATATCGTGGGCTCGAGCGCAGGTTGAGATGATCGAGACCGTGACCCATCTGGATCTCGCGGATCAGCGCGAACGTTCCGTAGAGTATGCCGGCGCCGCTATTGCCGGCTACGACGATGCGATGTCCGCGGCCGCTGACGCTACGCACCAGGTAACCCTCCGGGCCGAGTCCGGAGGTGTCGAGATTGAGGCCGAGCGGCTTCAAATCCTCAGGCGTGCCAAGCGCAACCTGATCGCGCTGCAGTTCGCGCCCCGGAAGCGGCTCGCTGTAAATCGCGGTGACCGCGCGATTGAATTCGCGGGCCGCGGCCACGACGCGGGGATCGTCGCTGTAGGCATCGGCGCCTTCGAGATGTTCAACCAACCGCGACGCCGAAGCGGGCCGATATCGCAGCCATAAGTCATAGCCGTCCTCGGCAGCGACCGCGCTCGGCATCAGCGCGAACAACGCAAGGAGCAAGAGCCGCAAGGGAAGCGTTGACAACATCGCCGCCAGCCTAGCATTGGTAGCGTTACCATAGGAGGGGCCGTGAAGCTCACACGTCGCCAGGCGATGACGGCGGGCGCCGCGCTGCTCGCAAGCTCTGCCGCCGCGAAGCAACCGCACCGCGTTTCCGCGGAATCGCTCAATGCCCTGGCGGAGCGCAGCGGCCGGCGGTTCGGTTCGGCGGTCGCCTGGAGCCCGCCCGGGACCGACGCGGGCAGCTTCACCAACCCTGCCTATGCGGCCATTCTCGAGCGTGAGTGCAAGCTGCTCGTTCCGGAAAACCAGCTGAAATGGCAGTGGGTCCGGCGGTCGCCCGGAAGCTTCGACTTCCGGGCCTTCGACGCGATCGCCGACTATGCCGATACCCATGGGTTCAAGCTCCGCGGGCACACGCTCTTCTGGACGCCGACCAAATGGTATCCGAAGTGGCTGGCTGACACTCAATTCCGCTCGGCCGCGGAGGCCGAGGCGCTGCTGACGAACCACGTGAAGACCGTGTGTGGGCGGTATGGCCAGAGGATCTATTCCTACGACGTGGTCAACGAGGCGGTGCAGCCGGAGACGGGCAGGATCCGCGATACCAACGTCACTCGGGCGCTCAGCGGCGAAGGCTTCCTCGACCTCATGTACCACACGGCGCGCGAGGCCGCCCCGCACGCTCAGCTCGTCTATAACGATTACATGAGCTGGGAGCGCAACAGCGACGACGAGACGCACATCGGAGGGGTTCTCAAGCTCCTCGAAGGATTCAAGAAGCGCGGCACGCCGGTCGACGCGCTTGGCGTGCAATCGCACATCCGGCTTTTGAAGCCTCTTTCGGTGGCCGAGATCGTCCGAGAATCGGAAGGACCATGGCGACGCTTCCTCGATGAGGTCGTCGGCATGGGTTACAAGTTGCTTCTCACCGAATTCGACGTGAACGACCATATGGCGCCAGCGGCGATCGGGCCGCGCGACCGAATGGTCGCCGATTATGCGCGGGCCTATCTCGACGTGATGCTCAGCTATCCGCAGCTCGGCGACATGCTGTGTTGGGGAATGTGCGACCGCTACAGCTGGCTCGAGAATTTCGACCCTCGAGCCGACAAGGCGCGCAAGCGCGGTGCGCCGTACGATGCGCAGTTCAGGCCCAAGCCGCTGCGCGGCGCGATCGCCTCCGCGTTCGCGCACGCAAAATCACGGCATGCCTGAGCGGAGGCGTTCCATCACGGCTGGCCCAGGCATCGCCGCGGCTGCCCTGTTGCTGGGATCGTGCGCGACCGTGCCGGGCGCCGTCCCGCCCCAACTGCGAATCGCGATCACGGTCGACGACCTGCCGGTGCACGCCCCGTACCCGCCTGGCGTCACGGCACTCGAAGTCAATCGAGAAATGATCGCGGCGCTGAAGGCCGGGCATGTGCCTGCCACGGGGTTCGTCAATGCCGTGAACGTCACGGATGGAGCGACGACCGAGGCCCTGCGGAACTGGCGGAAAGCCAGCTTCATCCTCGGCAATCACACCTGGTCGCACCGACACTTGAGCGAAATGTCGTCCGCTGACTTCGAGGAAGAAGTGACAAGGAACGAGCCGGTGCTGCGGGAATTTGGCGCCGGCTCCGACTGGCGGTGGTTCCGCTATCCCTATCTCGATGAGGGCAAGGACGAAGCGCAGCGTGCTGCGGGACGGCAAGTGCTCGCCAGGCACGGCTATCGCGTTGCCGACGTGACGATCGGCTTTTCCGACTGGGCCTTCACCGGCGCCTGGGCGCGCTGCAACGCCGCCACAGACAAAGCAGGGATCGCCGAGCTCGAACGCCTCTACCTCGACGCCGCGAAGCAGAGCATCGCTGTCGCCCGCAGCACGGCGCAGGCGCTATACGGTCGCGATATTCCGTACGTCCTGCTGATGCACGTGAGCGCAATGAGCGCGCACATGATGCCGCAGGTCATCCAGCTCTATCGCGATGCAGGCTTTAGTTTTGTTACGTTAGCGCAGGCGGAAAGTGATCCGGTCTATCGTTCCGACATTGATCTATCGGTCCCGGGCAGGGTTTCCGACTGGACGCTAGCGCAGCAGAAGGGCGTGAAGCTGCCGCAAGCAACGGACCTCACGGCAAAGCTCGACTCGATCTGTCCTCCAGGATCAGCGGCGACGAGCCGGTAACTGTCAGCCTGGCGGTCTTGAGCTCGACCGAGTTCGGCCCTGCAGAGATGGTGAATGTGCCCGGTTCGACCACATGCTTCATCTCGGGATTCCAAAGGGCGAGATCATCCGGCGTCAGCTCGAACGTGATGGTTCGACGCTCACCCGGCTGAAGCGTCACGCGCTGGAAGCGCTTGAGCTCGAGGACCGGACGAGTGACGGACGCCTCGTCGTCGTGGACGTAAAGCTGGACGACCTCGTCTCCGCTCCGGCTGCCGGTATTCGCGACATCGACCGCGATCCGCGCACCCTGGTTTGAGGCAATCGTGGGTGTAAGCACGCGCGGTGCCGAGACGTCGAACGTCGTATAGCTGAGGCCGTAGCCAAACGGATAAAGCGGCGCCGCGGTGTCGAACAGATAACCGCGATGCGACGTCGGCTTGTGGTTGTAGAAGATCGGCAGCTGGCCCGTCGAACGCGCGATGGTCACCGGCAGCTTGGCGCCAGGATTGACCGCGCCGAACAGGACATCGGCAACCGCATGTCCGGTCTCCTGCCCGAGGTACCAGCCCTCGATGAGCGCGGGCGCCTTTTCCGCAAGATAGTTCACCGACAACGGACGCCCGTTCAGAAGGACGACGACGGTCGGCTTGTGGAGCGCGAGGATCGCGCGCGCGAGGTCTTCCTGCTGCCCCACGAGATCGAGCGACGAACGATCGCCGAGGTGAGTTTCGGCCCAGCCTTCCCGGCTGGTCTGCTCGTTGTCGCCGAGCACCATGACGATGACGTCGGCTTTCTTCGCGGTCTGCACCGCGGCGGCGATGAGCTTCCTGTTCAGCGCGGGGGAGACGAGCTTGACCTCGTCGCACGACCAGCAGCGGCGCTCGGTGAGACGTACCGCCTCGCTGTAATCGACGGCGAACTTGCCGCGGCCGGCCTGCTGGATGCCCTCGAGCACGCTGACAACGTGGCCGGGGACGTCGCTGTACCCGCCGATCGGCGTGTCCTTCGCGTGC
>Ga0070713_100001756_pt1 | contig 13982 bp, 11 predicted proteins | sample LARL82metaG_FD_65465 | JGI IMG/M metagenome (GOLD analysis project Ga0070713, IMG submission 65465) | Corn, switchgrass and miscanthus rhizosphere microbial communities from Kellogg Biological Station, Michigan, USA - LAR L8-2 metaG | ecosystem: Host-associated > Plants > Roots > Rhizosphere ... | reverse complement strand
TCCGTTGAGGTGTGACGCCAATGTGCGGAGACGCCGATTTCGTCGCGTCGGCCGAAAGGTGCAGAGCAGGGGGTGTAGAAGGGGTGCAGTTCTACATACAGGTCGACCGGCGACGTCGCGCCGCGGAAGATCGCGACCGAATAGCCGTCAGTTGGGAAGTGGCGGAGTACGAAGTAATCAGCAGCCCCGACTGCGTTAAGTGGTCATACTACTTCCTACTACGTACTTCGTACTTCAGTACTGTCGGCTGCTGTTTGTCTCAGCTGTGCCGACAAAAGGGCTAGAGGATCTTCATCTCGGCTGCGCGCGCGAGCGCCTCCGTCCTGTGCTCGACCCCGAGTTTTGCATACGTGTTGGCGATGTGCCGCTTGACGGTGGCCGGGCTGATTTGCAGGTGCTCAGCGATTTCCGCGTTCCGGAGTCCCGCGGCAATCAGTCGCAGGATCTCGAGCTCACGGGTGGTGAGCGGCTGGTTTGCGGGCGTGGCTCCGGTGCTGACAAGGGGTGCCTCGACCCGCGGCGGCGGCGCCTCGAACGCGGCGAGCACGTGGCGGGTATACGCGCCGGCGAGCCCTCGTGCCGTTGCCGTGCGTAGTAGCGCGCGCATTTGGCTGCCCTCGTCAAGGAACGCGCGCAGGTACCCTTCGGGCTCGGCGAGCGTCAACGCCTCCGTGAGTGCATCGAGCGCGGCTCTCACGTTCCCCAGCGCGTGCTGGCCGAGCGCGAGCAACACGAGGCTTTCGATGACGCTGCCCATTCTGCCGCCTGTGCGGGCCGCTGTGCACAACCGATCGAGGAAGGGGACGACGACTTCACCCAGACGGTGTCGTTGCGCGATGAGCAGTCGCGCGAGCGTGAGGTGCTCGTACTCGCGCAGGTAGGAGGGCGTGTCCTTTACCGTAGCTCCCGAGCTGCGCTCCCATGCGATTGCCGCTTCGACATTGCCCCGCGCGATGTGAATCCGGGCTTTCATCGCCGGGATCGGACGAGAGCGCGGCAGTGGGTCGCGGCGCTCGTGCTCGTCCGCGTTGCCGAGAAGCTCGAGGGCACCGTCCATGTCGCCTCGAGCTTCGCGGACCCGCGCCATCGCGACGCACCAGCGCTGGAGGTTGCCTTTGTGGACGACCGTTGTTTCGCGCTTTCTAATTGCGTCGAGATGACTCGTCGCCGATGCGAGGTCGTTCCATTCGCGATGGAGCTCACTCATGCCGAGATGGAGCTCGTCGATCTCGGCGTTCGAAAAGCGTGGCGACTCGCTCACGACCGTCAATCCGCGCCGATAGGCGTCTCCTGCCTCGCGAAGCCGTCCCTGCGCATAACGAATGTCGCCGAGGACGAACATGCCACGGACGGCATCGAGATCATGGCCGGCGACACGCATCTCGTCGAGCGCGCTCGAGAAAGTGTCGTGTGCTTGCTCGAGTTCACCGCGTCCCCAGTGCGCGAGCGCCAGCAGCGCGATGCCCGTCGCGCGCGCCGCGTGATCCTCCTGCGGAATGCGCTCGAGCGCGCGCATGGCATGTTCGAGCGTTCCCGGAATCTCGCCGCGCGATTGCGCGAGATAGATGCGTGCCGAGGCCAATTCCGTCGCCAGCGATTGAAAGCGCAGGTCGTCGCCGATCGAGAGATGCGTTCGGTCACTCTGCAATGCTCGTTCGACATGGCCGATCCAGAGATCTGCCGCTTCGAGCTCGCCGCTGTTCAGCAATCCCCACGCGTAGCCCATGCTGAGGACTGGTCGGGCGCGAATGATCTCGTCGGGAAGCGTCTTCACCCGCGCTAACCAGTTCGCCGCTTCGTAGCTGCGGTCCTTCTCCGGCCAGTGATGCTCGAGCAGATCCGCGGCGCGGCTCGAGTCATCCGAGGCAAGCGCGTGACGAACCGCGTTCGCCGGAGCGCCATGCTCTTCGTACCACTGGCTCGCGCGCCGATGAAAGGCGCGTGCTTCGTCAGGAAATTTTGCGCTCGCCTGCTTCTGCAGAACCTCGGCGAAGAGATGGTGGTACCGGTACCACTCGCGTCGGTCATCGAGTGCGACGATGAAGAGATTGCGCCGTTCGAGCTGCTGCAGGATCGATTGCGAGCCAATCTCGCCGGTGACGGCGTCGCAGAGCGGTCCACTCAATCGCTCGAGTATCGATGTGGCGAGCAGGAAGCGGCGAACTGTCTCCGACTCCGACTCGAGCACTTCCTCGACGAGATAATCGGCAACGTGCCTGTTCTCGCCTGAAAAGGCATCCACGAACCGCTGTACATCGTCACGGCCCTTGATGGAGAGCGCCGCCAGCTTTAGCGCGGCGATCCATCCTTCGGTGCGTCGCTCGAGTGTTCCAACGTCGCCGGGACGGAGATCGAGGCCCATCACCTGGTTTAGAAACGTCGCCGCCTCGTCAGGCGTGAAACGGAGGTGATCGGCGCGCACCTCGGTCAGCTCGCCGCGCGCGCGCAGCCGAGGGAGGGGGAGCGGCGGAGCCGATCGGCTCGCGATGACGATGTGCATGCGCGGCGGCAAGTGGTCGAGCAGAAACATCATCGCGCCGTGTATCTCTGGCTCCTCGATGACGTGATAGTCATCGAGGACGAGCAGGCAATCCACATCGGCGCTCACGATCTCGTTGATCAACGTCGTGAGAATGCTTTCAATGCTCTGAGGTTGAACGGATCGGAGAAGACTCGATGGCTCTGTTCCCGACACGCCGGGCGTTTTTTGGAGCGCCCTGATCACGTAGGCCCAGAAAAGGCGCGGGTCATTCTCGCTCGCGTCGAGTGATACCCAGGCGACCTCCTCGGCGCGGCGGGTATCGGCGATCCACTCCGCGAGGAGCGTCGTCTTGCCAAAGCCTGCCGGTGCGGAGATCAGCGTGAGCCGCTTCGCCTCTTGCTCGCGCAGCACTGACGTCAGCCGTGGACGCGAAACGAGCTTGGAACGCAGGCGTGGAACGAAGAGCTTCGTTTCGACAAGCGGCGGCGCGGCGCTCGCGACGAAGGCAGTCTCGGTCTCCCGCGGTTGGTCAGCGGTATCGACGAGAGCAAGCGCTCGATTCATGCTGAACGCGCGATTTGCGCGAACGAGCCTGGACGCCGACCGATCGCGTACATCGTTGCTCTCGAAGCCGAGGGAGGGATGCTCGAACGAGGCCGTGTGTCCGCGGCCGAGTCGTTTCCAATCTTGTGATCAGTCGCTCCGGCGCAAGAGCGCTATTGCAGGCATTCAGGGAGCCGCGCCGCCCCGCGTGATTAGCACCGCGCGCGACGTAGGCCATCGTCCGATTCCAGCCGCACAGTGCGGCAGGAGTCGTTCGATCGTTGCCAGGCTTAGGCCGCGCCGGTAAGTTCTCTGGTACTGTCTGCGGGCGTAATTCAGTTGGTAGAATGCCAGCTTCCCAAGCTGGACGTCGTGGGTTCGAGTCCCATCGCCCGCTCTTTAAGTCGCAAAAATAACAACTTACTGAACTGGCCTGCCGGTCTCGGCAGGCTTTTTTAACAGGCCCCAACGGTAACCACAACGGAAACCGATCGTGCGCGTCTTGGTTACCGTTGCGCGGCGATCGCGCTGAGCGCCTCATGCATCTCCTTGTCCAAGTACCTGTTCCGACGTCCAGCCAGTGCGCACCTGCTCGTTAGGTCCTGATGGAACGCCGCGCAAGCCTAGCTGGCATTCTGGAGTACCAGACGACTCACCGTAGCGTTCGGGGATCGACTGAGCTTGGTCGCATGCTGGCTTCGCTCGAGCGTCGTTTGGTGCGTGGATTAGCGGAAGACTCGACGACAGAGATCGTGCTGTGTCGTCGAGCACCATGTCAGTTCCGCCGCACACGCCAAATCTTCTAGGGATGAAGACCACCGACGCCGCGGAACTCCTGCGCGCGATTTCCACTTGCGGCAACAGCTCCCGGTCTCGCGGCAACGCTGACTCTGGCACCCTTTCCACATCTCCAGTGTGGAAAACATTGCTCGGCAACGCCTTACGCGAGATCCCACTTGCGCGAAGGCACTCGGACCAACCATACTGTTCCTCCCGAACAGAAACCGAATCGCAACGCGGGATACGCCGATGGGAAAACTGGGATACGGATTCGATAACACGGCCTACGCAACGGTCGCTGAGCGTGTCCGGCTCTTCTACGCCGCGCATCCACTCGGCCGTATCGAAACGCAGCTCATCGAGCGCACCGAGCGTGAGATCGTGTTCAAAGCCTTGGTCTTTCGCGGCCCGAACGACCCATCACCCGGGGCGACCGGATGGGCGTCGGAGTGCATTGGCGACAGTGAGATCAATGCGGTCGCGTGCCTCGAGAATACCGAGACATCAGCCGTCGGGCGAGCGCTCGCGAATCTGGGATTTACGGCTTCGCGCGAGAGGGCAAGTGCCGAGGAGATCGCCAAGGCCTCTCGCGCGCGTGCTCGCCTCCGATTGGAGCTGGATGTAGCAGAACCGACGAGCGGTTCCGGAGAGAAGGCCGAATCACCAGAGAGCGGAACTCAGCCGGTGTCGACGCTCGCGCGCGATCTGCTGAACCTCATAGACCGCGCCGAGCTGCTCGGTGTCCGAGCCGCGCGCGTCGAATGCTGGAAGGACGGCATTCGCCTGGGCGCAATTCCTCCCGCTGATCTCGTGCGCTGTGAACGCCGCCTCCGCGTCTGGATCGAACGCCATCGCAATCCCGCACCCATGTGATATCAGCGGCGCCCCTCGCGTCGCGCCCGGCTGATGTCCCGGGGTGGAGACTTTATGTCGAGGCAGTAAGTCACTGCTGGATCCGAACAAGTCGGAAGGACAGACGACGTGCGCAAGCCTCGCATGCGACAGGACGTTCAACGAACCCTGCGCCACCTGAATGACAACGCGCTGATCGACGCCATGCGAGCCGGCGCGAGCGAGGCGTGGCAGGAGTTCATGATGCGCTTCCGACCAGTGCTGCTGCAATACGGGCTGCGGACGAGAGTTGATAATTCTGACATCAACGCCTACGTCGACCAGGTGCTCGAGGAAGCGGCGCTGCGCTGGGCCATCGACGGCGCGGCGCCACCGAAGAACATCACCGCGTATCTGTTGCGAGCTCTGAGCTTTCATCGACGGACGGTGGATCGCGACACCAAGCGGCGTGCACGGCGGTACGAGCGCGCGACAGACGCTGGCAACAACGAAGGTGCGATTCTCTCGTTATGCTCCGAAGCGTCGGTTCGGGACAGCAATGGACCAACCGAGGACGAAACCGACGCCACGCAAGGCGCGCTCGAGCGCCTGTGTAACCTCGTCAAGTTATCACTGGGCGAGCAGGAGGCGAGAATCCTGGCGCAGTTAGCGGACGGACTCCCGCATCGCGAGATCGCGGCGGAGCTGGGTCTGAGCTATGACGCCGGCCGCAAGCGAATTCAGCGACTGTGTGCTCGGGTCCGCGATTTGGTGCCCAGCGCCGTCAACCAATTGAGTAGCACAGATCGCGTTCACGTCGAGCGCTTGCTTCGACGGTTGGAACCGCTCAGAGCCAGAGGAATCGACGATGCCGTCTGATCGTATTGTAGTCAGCACGTCTCTCCGTCGGGACGAACACGAACGCTGGATCGATCTCATCGATCCGGAGCTCCTGGCCGAACTGCTCGGTCGTGAGCTCGCCCGAGATCCGGACCATCCGATCTGGGGAGATGATCGCTTTCTCAGATGGTATGCTGCCAAGGCCCGCGAGGAGTACGAGCGCACGCACCGGATGTCCGACGAGGATTTTCGCCGGCGCGGCTCCGAGTTCATGGCACGCGTACAGGCCCGGAAGCTGCGCGTCACGCGCCGCGATACAGCCATGCACGTTAGGCACTCGGCCTCGCATCCTGAGCACGAGCGCCCGCGCCCGGTACGCGTCGGGCCGGTGCCGATCGTGGAACTTGGGATTGCAGCCGGTGTGGGCCGTGAGCTGTGGGACGAGCCGGTGTCGTCCTGGGTGCAACTGCCGCCTGATCTCCCAGAGGCCCGGTACATCGCGCTCAAGATCGTGGGGAATAGCATGGCGCCGCTGATGCACACGGGTGACACCGTGCTCGTTCGCATTGGCAGTGACGTGCAACGGGATACGGTAATCGTCGCGCGCCATCCGGAGGACGGCTATGTCTGCAAGCGCGTCAGCCGGCTGCAGCGCGACGTAATCGAGCTCTCGTCGCTCGAGTCCGGGCGGCCCCTGATCCGCGTGCCGCGCGATCCCAAGTGCATCGTGGGGACGGTGGTGCTCGTGTGGTGTCATCACCGGCAATGATACGTCACTGCGACTCGTAAACCGCCGCGCGCCCGTTCTCTTCGAGAGCGGGCGCTTTCATTTTGTGCAATTAGGCAAAAGTGCCTAACGAGCTGTCCCGGGCCGGAGACTTCATAGCAAGGGGTGACGCGGAACATCGCGTTCGAACCGGCGCTCTTTGGTGAGCGCCGCCGCGTAACCGTTGCCAGTGAGGTCACCGTGCCATGTCGCAACGCTCTTGTAGGAGCTCGACTCACGCGCGCGCGAGCCCGCGCGACGCTGTTCATCATCGCCGCCATCGCACTCGTCCACGGCTCAGCGGTATTCGGCCAGCAGCCAGCATCGCCGCCTGCTTCCTATCGCCCACCCGTGATCGTGCTCGCCGAGCCGCTTGCTGGCGTGTCGATCCCGGCGGACAAGCCAGTGATCGTCGTACGATTTACTGCTGGAGAGCCAGACGATGCGATCGACCCGGCCAGCCTGCGCCTGTCCGTCGATGGCGAGGACCGAACATCACTGCTGCAGGTAGGCAGTGGAGAGGCGTGGGGTCCGCTCGCGCGCGACACGACAACGGCAAACGTGAAGCCGACCAGCACCTCCTCCGGCGGGGTGCCACTCATCGCGGCCGGTGTGCATCTCGTGCACGTCCGCGTGTGTTCGATGCGCGGCGTCTGCTCGACCTTGGACACCACTGTCACGGTCGCTCCACTGGAGACGGCGGCACCGCTGTTGAGTCGGACTGCCGCAGCTGATTCGGTGACTCAGCAGCATTCGGGACACTCACCGCTTCGCAAAGTCCTGGACCTCGTCATCGCCGGCGCGCGCAAGCTGCTGGTGCCCTAACGACCGCGCATTCATCGCAAGCAAAATGGCGCTCGCGCGCCCAAGACTGGAGTCTGCATGTCGACATCACTGCACGTAAGGTCAATGCACAACGGACGCACCCGGGTAACCGCATTCATCGCTACCTGGTTGCGATTAATATGCGTTCTACTCAGCCTTCTCGCCGTCACAGCGTTAGCTGCTGCCGCTCAAACCTTTCAAGTCCAACCCCACGGAGTTGGAGTTTCCAAGTCGCCGAACACCGGACCCTACCAAGCCGGATTCACCGTCATAGGGATGCAAAGCGGCAGTACGTACTTTACCGACATCCTATGCACTGGCTCCGCGATCAATTGCTCGGGACCGTCTCAACTCACTTCTTCCCAGAGCTCTGTGAACCTGACCTATTACGCGGGAGCCGTGGGAACGGGACGGATACGGCTGAGGGTCTACAAGAGCGGCGGTACCCCTTCGGATTCCGGCTGGTTTAACCTCACAGTCTCCATACCCCCGCCGGCGCCGACCCCTGCGCCGACAGCATCGGATCAGCCGCTCGGCGATTATCGCAATCCCGCCATGTGCGTTGCCCAGTGCTTCGAAAATGTGGCCGCCTACTCGACACCGGCGTACATCAGTATGGACGTGGGCCGCGCGGCGGTGCTCACATACCGAAGCGGCAGCGCGCATCCAGCGGCGAAAGTATTGGTCGATGCCGTAGACAACAATCCGCCATATGCTGTTCAGTATTCGCTCATGCTGCAGGATCGCAACGGCTTCTACGTAAGCTTCAATAATGGTGGGAGTGGCACGCAGGAACTGTTCTTCGCCGATAATACCGGCGGGACGGTACGGCTGGCCGGATCGTTCGATGCCTCGAGTTACGCAACAGGTGTGGAAAGTTTCACAGCGGTGGTTAAACGATGGACGAGTACGACTTCGTTCACATCGACATCGCTGCCGGTGTGGCTGATCGTTCTCAATGAGGCAAGTAGCCCGTATGGCGCTGGATGGACAATTGCGGGCCTTCAGCGATTGTACTTTGATCCATCTCCCGCCGGCATTCTCACCGTCGATGGCACAGGGGGCGCTTCGTTTTTCCGAAGTAGCTGCTCTGGTTCGACGTGCATCTATGCCGGGCCGGCTGCGGATGCCTCGAAGTTGGTGCAGGTCGGCTCGACGTATCAGCGCCAGTACCCGGACGGATCGTACGTAAATTTCCGAAGCGATGGAACAGCGAGTGCCAGCTGCGATCGATTTAACAATTGTACAACGTACAGTTTCAATACGGACGGCACCGTTAACTCGATCGTGGATCCGACAAACACCGCCGTTCAGTTCGCATATACTGGCTCGCCAGCAACGCTCAGTACAATCTCCGTCCCGGGCGGAGGGAGCACTCGCCGCGTTTCGACGTTCACCGTGACTGGAGGTAACCTCACCCAGATTCAAGATCCGGATAACGTTTACACGTCATTCAGCTACGACGGCGTCCACAGGATGACCCAGACGACCGATCGACGGGGAAAGATCTGGACGACGACGTACAAGAATGACGGTACCGTCGACTCCGCTCAGGCACCCACCGTCACGGTAAACACAGGGCAAGCGCGTCCGACTACGCGGTACTCGGCACCTTCGACACAACTCATCGACTCGATCACCCGCTCGGGGTACGGGACGTCGACGAAGCTGGTACCGCGATCCATTGATCTCCGCGGCAGGGTAACAACTCCGCGGAGTTACCCAACGTACTTCACAGTCGATAACTTCTCGGCCCCCACGTTGATACAGGCTCCTTTGAGCCGCACGACTTCCCTCGCGCGAAACGGAAATGGACAGGTAACCTATTCCCGTTCGCCATCGGGCCAGGCGATCGTTTTCAAGTGGAATGGGCCGGACCTCGTCAGCACCTACGACAGTGCCACGACGCGGCGCGACACGATGATTTATGAGCAGACGTACCACCAGCTGACGTCACGTTCCAATGGCGCGACGAAGGACAGCCTGTACTGGTCCGGTGGAAAGCTCGATTCGCTCGATAGCGGGCAACCTGGCCCCACATATCGGACGCGCTTCATCTATGAGACGATAGGCACCCAAGTCACTGGACGCGTAAAAACCACTACCGATCCTGGTGGGCACGTCAGCGCGAAGGTGTACGCCACTTCAGGACTCCGGAATCTGCGCGCCGACAGCATTCCGGGAACGAGTGGCAGCGCGCCACAGGTATCGCGACATGGTTACGACAGCGCCGGGCGCATTGTGAGTGATACGGACGCGTTAGGAAATGTTCTGGTAACGATGTACGACTCACTCAATCGCCCGGTAAAGCGCATCGGCCCGGGTGCAAATCCCGACACGACGATATTTGTGTACGATGGCCTGTACTTGACTACTGTCACGGACGCAAAGGGCCAAGTCTTTCGGAACGCGCCTAACGGTATTGGTTGGGACACCGTTCGCGTCGATCCCTTGGGCCACATCGACAGTTTGAAGTACGATCTGAACGGGAATGTCGATACAACGGTCGATCGGAACCTCAAACGGGTGTCATATCAATATGATCAGCTGGACAATCCTACGTCGCGAATCGCAGGTAGCGACACCACTACATTTCTCACTGACTCGCTCGGGCGATTTGTTAAGGTGTCGAATAAGGAAAGCACCGATAGCACGGCCTTCGATGCCGCAGGTCGCACTGTCGCGGAAGTCGCGAAGCGTGGAAGCGTTACCTATACGAGAGTGAGCGCTTACAACGCGTATAGCCAACGGACGAGCCTCATCATCGCGTCTCAGAATTTGAACCCAAATTGGGCGGACACTGCGCGATTCCACTTCAATACGCTGCTGCAGCTCGACACGCTAACTGATTTCAGTAGCGGAAAGACAACCATAACATTCAACGGGGACAATCAAGCAACTGGATTGCAACTGCCCGCGCCAAGCGGCTCACCACTTTCTGTTACGCGGAACTACCCCGGAGAGCACACTGCAGATCAAATCACGTACGGAGATGCTGGGGTAAACTATCCCCTTGGCCTCTATTTCACCTATTCGAAGCTTGGGCAAGCCACCCAGCGACTTCTGGCCGGACAATCCACGTCGACATTCCAGGCCGGCCGTGACCTGACATTCGATGCCTTGGGACGCGTAACCGGATACACAAACTGGGCAGCGCGAATCGCAAATGACAACTGTCTTCAGCCCGGCTTGCAAGTTGATCCGAACACCGGGCAAGCTTGTTACACGACCGACAGCACGACGTATGGAGATCAAGCGACTTATTCATATGATAAAGTTGGGAACCGCACGGATCTCGGAGGAAATTCCCCAACGGGGAACCGGCTGCAGAGCTTTAATGGGTTCACGTTTACTTACGATGCGGCCGGCAATCTCACAGAGCGGGACTCGTCGGCACATCCGATTCAGAAGCTCTACTGGGACGGGTTAGGCCGTCTCGACAGCGTCATCACCACAAGCGACACGATCAGATTTGGCTATGACGCATTGGGCCGGCGTATCCGAAAGAGCACGCGCTCGGGTTCGAAGTACTACTTACACGATGGAGATAATCTGCTCGCCGAAGTAGACGGCAATGGCAGCAGGGTCGCCGAGTACACATCATATCCCGCCGATGTCGATCAGCCGCAAAGCATGCGGCGATGGAATGGGGGAAACGCGACCACGTATTACTACACCACCGATTTCCCGGGAAGTGTCACGGGCTTGGTCCGGAGCGACGGCACATTGGTGAGCAAGTACTACTATGCTCCTTACGGCTCACTGCTCTCTTCCGATAACTACGGCCCCGTTGGCGGTCCAATGGCCACGGTCGATACTGTAACTAATCCTCTAAGATTCGCCGCGCGGGAATTCGATGCAGAGACAGGCCTCTATTTCATGCGGGCACGATACTATGACCCAACGGTTGGCCGATTCATTTCGGAGGACCCCGCAGGCATTTCGAGCGGTCTTAATCTATATGTCTACGCTCGTAACGATCCGGTTGATTATGTCGATCCCACTGGCCACGATGTCCATTGTCCACCGGGATGGTCTTCGAACCAAAAATTTTCTGACGACGGTACAGAAGACCTTCAGTGCAAACCAAGTGGTAACAGCGGTTCCGGCTACTCATCATGGGAGCAACTGTTCTCCGACATGGGGTACAATTTCTTCGACGCAAAATATCTCGCTGGGTTCTTCTCAGATGGCTGTGGAGGTGGAAGAAGTTTCAGCACGTGCTCGAACATGGTAATTGCCGCCATCCTAGGCTTGAGGACGACGACGCGATCGCAATTTTCGGACTTCTGCCATAAGCTGGGAGACGTCGCCTACCATCAATACATCACGGGGAACATCAGCTGGCAGCCGACCGATAAGCTCGACCAGAACGGTCACATTATCGATGCCCTTACACTCAGGAATTGGAATACCTTCTTTCCACATGCCTTCACAAGCACGTCCTACCTTCAGGGCGTAATTGCACACGAGATGGTTCACATAGTTGACCCAATCAGCAGATTCCCCAATAATGACCGAGCCGGTGGCCCGGGCACCGGGTACTTTTGGCAAAGTGAATGTGGCGGATAGACTTTCGGAGGAAGGAACGATGTTGCGGCCCATGACGATAGCGAAACTGGTAGCATGCTTGTTTGTATCGTTGGCATGCGGATGTCGATTGCGAGAGAGCGACCGTGTTGCTTCGCAGTCGGGGAGCAGCCAGGTATCAGCACCGTTGTATGGATATGTGGTTATGAAGCAGGGTGCTTCCGCGCTTGGATTCAGGGGAGACACCATACCTGAACTACGTCCAACGGAAGTCCCCGCCGATCTTAGAAAGGCGGTGAGAGAGGAGTTCGATCGCGGCTCCTCAAGTCCTGACTCCCAGCAGTGCACTCGATTCTTTGGGAACCAAGCACCGTATGTTGTTGTCTTCGTCGCTCGATGTCCCACAGATGCCATGATCACGGACAACACGGTCGTAACGTTCTTCGTTGCGGACTCCTCTGGACACTTCTCTATTCTCAGGCGGTCTGATTTACCTTGGGCGGATATCGAGCCTGCTTGGCGAAACAAGGACGGGCGCGGCGGAGGGGTAACGCGGTGAACACCACCTGCTCGCTATTAAGTCGAGCCTGTGCGGCCCGGAAGTGGCTCGGTGGCGGCGGGTACGCACTACTTGAAATGGCGGCATCCATGAACTGCTGATGCGAAGCAATGCAATGATTGCCAGATCAAGGGATTCAGGTGGTGTGGAGGAGTCGAGCGAAGACGGAGATTGTCCCAAGGGCCAACGCCTGCGTTTAGTTCAGCATGAAATCGGCCAGGCAGGCGAGACTGTTTCTCTACGTTTCCGAGCGTCCCTCATCCAGAGGGACGCTCGTGTGTTTCTGGTGTCCTAAACATGAGGGCACCGGGCCACCAACAAGCTTCCACAGAGGTGGTCTGACGGATAAGACAGGTTAGGCGGCGGGGATAAGTGGAAGGGCGCGGGGTGAGTGGGTCAGCAGTTCAGGCAGCCCAGTAAAGAAAACACTATCCGGGATTCCAGAGCGGAGTCCACGGTGCGGGCGACGTTGATTAAAGAACTGGAAATAGCGCGTGAGGCCGGCCCGCACGTCGGACACGGTCTCATAGCCGTGTAAGTAGACCTCCTCGTACTTGACCGAGCGCCACAGCCGCTCGACGAAGACGTTGTCGCGCCAGCAGGCTTTGCCATCCATGCTGATGGCAATCTGACGGCGGCGTAGCACGTTCAGGAACTCGACACTGGTGAACTGACTCCCTTGGTCCGTGTTGAAGATCTCCGGACAGCCGTAGCGCGCGAGCGCCTCCTCGAGCGCCGCGACGCAGAAATCACTCGTGAGCGTCGGCGACAGGCGCCAGCTCAAGATCTTCCGGCTCGCCCAATCCATCACGACGACGAGATACACGAAGCCGCGCGCCATCGGGATGTACGTGATGTCCGCGGCCCATGCGTGATTCGGGCGCGTGACCGTCAGCGTGCGGAGGAGGTACGGAACACGGGATGCGCCCGATGGCGCTGCGTCGTCTGCGGCCGTTGGTAAATGGCGGTGGATCCCCATTCGCCGCATGAGCGTGCGCACGTGCTCGCGCCCGATCGGAACACCCTCGGCGCGGAGGAGATCGCGCAGCATCCGACTCCCGGCGAACGGCAACTCGAGGTGGAGCTCATCGAGCCGTCGCATAAGAGCGAGATCCGTTTCGTCGACGGGTTCCGGCGTGTAATACACCGAGGCCCGCGACACCCCGAGGAGCTGCGCTTGTCTCGTGACGGCCAGCGTGTGGTCGCGACTGATCATCGCTTTCCGCTCGGGCCGCGGTCGCGCCCGAGCGCGTTAGACAAAAAATCCAACTCCAGCGCCTGCTGCCCGATCTTGGCGTGGAGCGCCGTCACATCAATCGGCGGCTCGCGCCGTTCGGCTTCGGTCGCGAACGCATCGGCGGCGTTGGCCACGAGCTGCCGACGCCACTCGGTGATCTGATTGGCGTGCACATCGAAGCGCTCCGCGAGCTCGGCGAGCGTCGCGTTGCCTTCGATCGCGGCTAAAGCCACCTTGGCCTTAAAGGCGGCTGAGTGATTGCGGCGGGGGCGTCGCATCGGAAATGGACCTCCTGGTTGGCGAGAGTATCGCCTCGTGGAGCGCCCATTTCCAGTTATCTCACCTGTCCAGATTCTTCAGACCACCTCTCCCTAACGACTCGCGCGGTCTGCCGTTTACATAAGCTTGCTCAGGAAAAAGTGGTTACCGTTGGTTACCGTTGAGGCTTGAGTAGGCGCCAAAGACTTAGCGCGTACAGAAGTAGGCTGGACGTACACGGTTGATTCTTAGCGCGTTACGCAATGCACCCCTTAGCTTCGTGCCGCTTCCCAAGCTGGACGTCGTGGGTTCGAGTCCCATCGCCCGCTCT
>Ga0070713_100001753_pt1 | contig 13984 bp, 10 predicted proteins | sample LARL82metaG_FD_65465 | JGI IMG/M metagenome (GOLD analysis project Ga0070713, IMG submission 65465) | Corn, switchgrass and miscanthus rhizosphere microbial communities from Kellogg Biological Station, Michigan, USA - LAR L8-2 metaG | ecosystem: Host-associated > Plants > Roots > Rhizosphere ... | reverse complement strand
AGGTGGTGGTGGGCACTTCTTCGTGCGATTCTCCTCGCCCGTGGGTGACGGATTTCCCGGATCCTTCTGGCACATTGGTCTCGAGCCGTTGTTCGTGGATGGGGCTTGTGCCACCGCCACGGACGTCATCAACGGCGAGAGTGCCAATGCGAGCACGACCAGTGAGCCGCGCATAGTCGCCTCCTTGTTGGAGACTTGGTCCTTCTATTGTGCGACTCGCATGGCGCGTCAGCGCAACGGAGCTCCGCATGACGCACGTCACAGGAGCACGCCACGATCAGGAAGCTAAGACAATTAGACTTGAATAATCGGACGCTTTGGGATCGCTAACCCATCGTTAGGCCCGTCGCCCGTCGCCCGTCGCCCGTCGCCCGTCGCCCTCAACGTAGCTCCAGCACGATCACCGACTTCGCGGGCAGCGTTATCGTCAGCTTTCCATTCGCGACACGGGCGGCCGTGAACGCGACCGGGTGGACGACGTCCGGCTGCTCGAAGGAGTTGTAGCTGTTGATCGCCGGCGCGGTGAGAATGCGCCCGGCAGCGCTGGTCGCGCTCACCCCTCGCAGTTCGGCGACAATGGTTCGCGGCTGGGTCGGGTCGACGTTGCTCATCGTCACATGCACCACACCGCGCTGGTCTCGCGAGACGGTCGCGCTGACCGCCGGAATCGAATCGGCGCCCAACACATAGTAGCCCGCGTTCTCGATCGTGATCGGCAGCAACAGCGCGTCGTGGTGGACCGTGTAGAAATCGAAGACATGATACGTTGGCGTGAGCAGCATCTGCGGGCCACGCGTGAGTATCATCGACTGCAGCACGTTGACCATCTGCGCGATGTTCGCGCCCCGCACCCGATCAGCGTGGTTGTTGAAAATGTCGAGGGTAATTGCCGCTACCAATGCATCGCGCAGCGTGTTCTGCTGATAGAGAAACCCTGGATTCGTGCCCGGCTCGACATCGTGCCACATGCCCCATTCGCCGACGATCAGCGCGACGCGCTTGCGTGGATCGTACTTGTCCATGATCGCCGCATGACGCGTGACCAGTTCATTCATCCGTAGCGCGCCCTTGGCGGCGAGGAACCATTCGCGTTCGCTGAACTGCGTCGCCGAGCCCTTGTGCGCCCACGGACCGACCACCGTGTAATAGTGCAGGTCCAGCCCATCGATCATGCGGCCGGCCTCGCGCATCACCACGTCCGTCCAGTTGTAATCATCGACGTTTGGTCCGGTGGCGATGCGGAATGGACGCGTCGAGTCGTTGAACGGACGTAAGAACTCCGCAAACCGACGATACTGGTCGGCGTAGAACTCCGGCCGCATCGCGCCCCCGCAACCCCAGCTCTCGTTGCCGACGCCGATGCGGCGCACATTGTATGGCGCGGCATGGCCGTTCGCCTTCCGCTCGTCAGCGATGCTGCTGCCACCCGGATGATTGATGTATTCCCACCATTCGGCCATCTCTCGCGGCGAGCCGGTGCCCACGTTGCCGACGACGAATGGCTCCGCACCGATGCGCACGACGAGCTCGATGTACTCGTCCGTGCCGAAGCTGTTGTCCTCGACGACGTTTCCCCAGATGGTGTTCACCATTCGCGGCCGCCTGGCCGCCGGGCCTATGCCGTCGCGCCAGTGGTAATAGTCGGCGAAGCAGCCGCCCGGCCAGCGCACGTTAGGCACCTGGATGCGTCGCAGCGCCGCGATCACGTCGTCGCGGAGGTGCCACGCGCCACTCCCTTCCCTGGTCCAGACACCGTCGTAGATGCCGCGTCCCAGATGCTCGGCGAACTGCCCGTAGATGTGGCGGCTGATCGTATCTCGACCTTGGTCCGCGTCGACTACGATATGAGTAACCGCGCTCCGCGGACGCGGTGCCTGTGCGCTCAACGGTTTGAATGCCGTAATGCAGGCACACAATAGCGCCGATGCCACCCTGGTCTTCATAGTGGAGGGCCGCTGATACCGCTGCCGCCCTCCGGGCGGCCCCTGAAACCACTGTTTGCTCCTGCCATGGCGAAAGCCCCTCGCACCAAGGCTGATTGCTTTTGTGGGTGCCTCGGGAAGGCGCATCGCACATTAATGCTTCCCGAGGCAGTTTAACAAAGCCAAACGACTTCGACCGGGTGCAGCAATGCCTTGATGCTGAGGAGCTGGTCAGTGGTTTCAGGGCCCGCCCGCAGGGCGGCTGTGGTATCTGTGGCCCTCCGTTCCGTTTCGCAGAGATTTTCGCAGAGATATCGAAACGGCCAACCGAAACTCTCCCGGTATTCCCATCTATTGCGACTGTAACGCATTCGCTGGATTCACGCGCGACGCGCGAAGCGCGGGAAGCGTGGTAGCGAGGAAGGTGATCGCGGTTATCAACAGTGCGGCCATCGCGAGAATGAGGGGATCCGCCGCGCGAATGGCATACACGCGATTCGAGATCACCTGTCCGGAGAAATACGCCATGCCCAGGCCGAGCGCGGCTCCGATGAGCGCGAGCGTCGCGCCCTGCCGCATCACCAGCAGGAACACGGAGCGCGGCGACGCACCAAGCGCGAGACGCGTAGCCATCTCCTCGCGGCGCAACGAGCCGGCGTAGGACACGACGCCGTAAATCCCGACCGCCGCGAGCACGATCGCGATGCCGCCAAACATCAGCATGAGCGCCATTCCGAGCTCCTGACGCCGGATTGTCCCGCCCACGAGCTCCGACGCGAGCTCGAAATCGAGCGCCATCGTCGGGTTGACCTTTCGCACCTCGGCGCGGATCGCGCCCTCGATCGCAGTCGGGTCCGACCGCGACATGGACACGACGGCAGTCACACGCGGAATCGGAAACTGCGATAGCGGCTGATAGAAGGCCGGCTCCGCCGGTTCGGCGAGCGACTTCTGCCTGACGTCTCCTACCACGCCGACGATCGTGACCTCGTTCTTGGGATCGGGCGTCGGATAATTGGCCGAGAACTGCACGCCAATTGGATCACGTCCTTTGAGATAGTGGTCGACGAATACCTTGTTGACGATGGCTACGCGCACCGTAGTCGGGAGGTCAGCCGTCGTGAAGTCGCGACCCTTGATGATGGGCGTGCCCATCGCCGCGAAGAGTCCCGGGCTCGCGAGACGCGCACGGGTGTGCGGCGCGCTGATCGGGTCGAACGGCTCGCCATGAAACTGCGCCAGGAGCGAGCCCTCGAGTGTGCCGCGCATCGGGTAACCCGACACCAGGCCGACGTCGGTCACACCACGCACATTCTTCACCGCCGTGAGCAGGTTGACCTGTGCCTGGCGCACCGCTTCGGGCGTTCTGTATTGCGGTCCGAAGAACGAGGCATCGAAGAGCAGCCGCCTATCCGTCACGAAACCAGCGTCGGTGTTGCGAAGATTGGCGAATCCGCGAACGAGCCATCCCGCACCGGCCACCAACATGATCGCGAGCGCGACCTCGGCGACAGTCATCGCCATCAGCCACCGTGTCGTGCCACGGCCGGCGCTCGCCGAACGTGAGCTGTCGTTCATGAGCGTTTTCATATCGCTGCGTAGCAGACGCACCGCCGGAGCGAGGCCTATAATGGCACCGGTGACGACGAGCACGACGAGTGAGAAGATCAGCGCTCGCGCATCGAATGAAACCGTGTCGAGTCTCGGCAGCTTCGACGCGCCGATCGCGAGCAGTGCGCGGAGCCCCAGCGCACCGACGGCGACACCGACGACGGTGCCCAACACGGCGAGCACCATCGATTCCGTGAGGAGTTGGCGCACCAGCCGGCCCCACCCGGCGCCTAACGCCGCACGCACGGCCATCTCGCGCGCTCGTGCGGCGCCGCGCGCCAGCAGCAGGTTGGCGACGTTCACGCAGGCGAGGAGCAGCAACAGCCCGGTGGCCGACATGACGATGATCAGAATCGGACCGAGGTCGCCGACGATCGACTCCACGAGCGGCCGGGTGACGTAAACTCGGTTCTTGTCCGACGCCGGAAAATCGTTGGCGAGACCATTCATGACCGACGCCATCTCACCATTCGCACGCTGGATTGCCGTGCCATGTCGGAGACGCAGGAATGCTTCATTCCCGTGATTGACATCGGTGGACGGAATCGGATTCGCGACCCAGATGTCAGCCCCGTGGGGCAGATCGAAGTCACGCGGCGCGACGCCGGACACGGTCCCGTTGAATTCGGCAAAGTGAATCGGCTTGCCAACGACAGCGGGATCGCCATTGAAGAACTGCTTCCACATCCCGGTCGAGATGACGACTGCCGGGGGCGGTCCGGGCTGGGGAGGCGTATTGGGCGGCGGCGGCGGAATTACCTTGAAGTCCTCGTGCGAAAATCCGCCGAGTGTCATCGGCAAGCCGAACACCTCGAAGAACCCCTCCGTCACGAAATAGACCTGCACATGGGACGGTGTGCCGTCCGCTGCAAGGAGGGTGAGGTCGCCGGCCTGCAACCCAGCCGCGCGCTGGACGGAAAGCTTGGGATCGTTTAGCCGGTAGATCTCGCCCCCGGAAAGAAGGCCTGTCGTCACTCGACCGTCGGTGAGGGCCGTTCTCAGGCTATAGAGATCCTCCGCGTTAGGATACGGAAGCGGCTTGAGAAGGACGGCGCTGAGTGTGGTGAAGATCGCCGTCGTTGCGCCGATGCCGAGGGCGAGCGTAGCGATCGCCGTGAGAGGGAACCCCGGCGAACGCCGGAAGGCGCGAAGGGTGACGCGAATGTCCTGGAGAAACGTTTCCATTCCTGGGCTTCCGTCATGGAGACGTCGCTAGTCTGTCGCCCAAGCTGCGTTTGGGCAAGTTCGCGAATTGCTAACCTTCAGCCCGAATCGGCGCCCTTTACGCGCCCCAACTCAGGGCGAAGAGGTCGTCGTCGCTGAGATCGCGCCAGTGCTCAGGATACGCGCGCACGCGTCGCACCACGCCTTCGCTCTCGAAGACGAGTGAGGGGCTGTTCCGACGGTCGTACACCGTCGGGGGCAGCTCGTAGACCAGCCAGGGCACAGCCTCGATTACGATGTGTCGCCCTACCCGTTGGGCGTCGCGGAGCAGTTGGAAAGGACGAGGCGTGTCCGGCATCGTATCAAACGTCGCCGGATGCCCTGTCCCCTCACAAGTCTAATCAGATGATTATCCGATCGACCTGCCCCCCGAGAAAGGGTGCATGGCGCGCCAACGACGTCGCCGTTAGGCGGATCGTTCAGCCCACTGTCACGCGCGTAGGCGAAGGTGCAAGCGGCGGCGCGGCCACGGGGGGAGCCGGAGGGCCCGCGGCAGCCGCGCCGCACGTGGGACAGTAGTGATAGAACGCGTTCTTGCGCGTGCCGCAGGCGCCGCAGGTATCGAAGAGGGTCATCCCACAGTGCACGCAGAAGTTGGCGGGTTGCCCGCCAGACACATTCGTGATCGCGCGCTCGCAGCCAGGACAGACGCCAGCCGTCACACGCTTGATCGCCTCCTCGTAGCCGAGTGCACTCCGCCGCTCCGCTTCCGTCTGCCGCTCCACCTCTGCCCGCCGCGCAACGTATCGGCGCATGGCGCGGATCACGTATACACCGGCAACGGCGCTCGCGAGCACTCCGACGCCGTATCGCACATAACCGCCGTAGCTCGGAAGGTACGGCACCAGCTCGACGAAGAAGGCAAAGAGCGCGAACAATACGAAGCCGCGCGCGAGCGGCCAGTACTCGCTCTTTCGCTTGCGTGCCACAAACCACGCGGCGAGGATCAGCAGGGGAAGGGTGAGCGCAAGCCGGACACCGAAGACGCGTAGCTCCTTCTGTCGCGCGGCGCTCTCGAAGCGCCCTCTTGCCGCCGTTCGAAGCGCCTGCTCATCACGAGCGCGTATGTCGAGCGTCTGCCGCACCTGCAGCTGCGCGGCGTCGAGGCGTTCCACGTCGGCCTGGGCGACGCGTTCCCTCGCCTTCAGCGTGTCGAGCTCACGCGTCCGCCGCAGGACCTCGGGATCCTCGCGCTGATCCGTGGTCGCGGTGCGCGTGGCAATCCAGTTTTGGAAGCGATCGCGCGCGGCGCCATACGCATTGGATGCCGTCGTGAGGCGCAGCTGCGCGCGTTCCTGCTGCGCCTGGAGATCTCCCTGCGCGCGGCGCAGCGAGTCCTGTGCACGCGTGATGGGCGCGAGTCGCGCCGAGTCGACGAACTGGTCGAGCGTCACCTGCTGGTCAACGCCCGGCAGGTCATCGACGACCTTGGAGCCGAGACCGATGAGGAAACCCGCAAAGAGGAATGAGACCATCCAGCTGGCGAGCTGGAACAGTCTTTCAGGCACTCTTAGGCTCTTGAACATGGGAGTCGCAGGAGAGAGGAGAGTGCAAGCTCACGATCGCGGTTGCCGGCGAGGACAATCAGTGGTTTCCTCACGTCTTGTGGACGCGCCGACAATCGATGGGTTACAACCAGATCGCGTCGGACGCGCATCGCGACAAACCGGCCTAACGTCACTGGACGATGTCGATGTCGGCGACCGTCGTGCACACATTCCTGGCGTCGCAGGCAGCAACGGAGGAGTACGGCGTTCCATTCGCCAGCAGCGGCAGCAGCTTTCCTGGAGCGATCGCCGTGAGCTTGCCGACACCGCCGGAGTCGCTTGTGATCCGTGCGATCGCGGAGTCGGCGAGCTCCCATTTCACGATCGTTACCGGTGATGGCAGAGTGCTGTCGATCTGAACTACCAGACGAAATGAGACGGTGTCGCCAACGTGGAGCGTTCCGTGATATCCGCCCAGACCAGCGGCCGTAGTACGGTCGACCCGCTCCGCAGGAAAGCCAGAGATAAAGACGCTCCAGGACGAGGACGACGGACCCGAGCTGGAACAGTCGCCGTCGAACTGAAGGCACATGCCGGTAATCGGAATATTGCAACCGCACACGAGCGCCACGAGCAGCCACGCTGCACGGAGATGATTCCTGGGTCTCACGGCAACCTCCCGCGTTGCTTGCAGTGGACAAGATCGCGGGAGAACGGTGCTCCAGCCATACGACAGATGACGTAGCCACAACCGGCATTCTGGATGCGACAGAGCCCGACTTCACCTAACGTGAAGCCGGGCCCTTAGTTGAGAAGATGTGATGTCCGAGTTCAGCCCTCACACCTCAGCGAGTTCTTTACGTCCGTAACGGTCACGGTGGCGCCATTGTCATCGATCTTGGTGTGAACGCGGGAACGGTGTTTGTCGGGCAAACACCGTTCTCGCTAGCCGCGATCCTGTCGCCGCGAACTCAGGGTAAATCCTGACTCGCGATGATCCGGAAGGCCACCTGCATCTCGTATAGCATGCCGTTGTCGATGCAGTACGCATTGTCATTCGGAGCAGGCTGCGAACGCACATCCCACGTCCTCGCGTCCACGCGCGTGACCATCACGCTGTCGCTGCCGGGCGCGGGATTGTTGCCGTTAGGCCCGAAGACGAGGCCCTGCGAGCAGCGACTCGGCGCTGGATTCCCGCTCGCACCTGTCCCCGCCGCGAACCGGAAATGTCGCAGCGCCTGTCCACCCAGCGGGATTGTGAATCCGCCAATCTTCTCCAGGATCTGCACGCCACCGCCGTAGGCCAGTGTCTCTGTGAAGCCGTCTGGGTACGTCACCGTCCACGTGCGACCACACTTTCCCGGCTTGGGATAGGTGTTGCCGAACGTGTCGTCCCCGCTGCCCGTGGTGAACATCGTCGAGCTGAAGGCGCACACGCCTGGCGCGTAAACCGAATAGGTCCCATTGGAGTAATTGTGATCGCTCTTCACCGAGAGCCCCGCATCCGCGAGCGGGATCTCCCACGTCGACGACGGATTGGAGCTCGTCACGTTGCTGAACAGCGGGCCATCCTGGGTGGCGGGAATGGCCGATGGGGTCGCGATGTCGTTGCTGCAAGCGGCGACAAGCAAAAGCGCGGCCGCCGCGGCAAATGCCGAGGTGTTCATGGGGTGTCTCCGACTGTTGAGGAAGGTCGAAACTACGCGGGGTTATCTCACTAGAAGCTCTTCCAGAGCACGCCCGTCCCGAATGCTCCGTTGCTGGTCTGCGACGCTCCGCCGCCGGCGTTAGGCTGGTCGAGATTGTTGATGGAGAAGGCGATGCCGTTGTTAGGCGGTCCGAGCGTGCCGAGCAGGAACCTGGTCACGCCTGAAGGGGAAATGTTCCAGGCCACCGGTTGGTTGCAGCTCGTCCCGACGGCGACGGTGCCGGCGGCGTTCACCGCGTACGCAGTCGAGTTGGGGCTACTGCACGAGTTGGTGGGCGTATCTAGGAGAATGTCGCCGCTCCACGGACCGTAGACGCCGTTGACGAGTGTGCGCGTCCACATCGTCGCGACGCCATTGGCGCTGCCCACGACCACCGTCCCATCGCCATTGATCGACCACGCAGTCGCCGCGTGGCTCGAGAGGACCGCGGCCGTTCCCAGAGAATCCCAGTAGAGCGCGAACGCACCAGCCGAGCCGTCCATACCGGCGCTCTGACCCTTCGCATTGACGCTCTGCGCCCAACCGCTGTGTACTCCACTCGGGAGCGTGTCGAAGCTCGCCCGCCAACCACTCGGCGTCCGCGTCCACACAACCGGACCATTTCCCCCGGTTTGAGAAACGTAGGTGCCAGCGATGAACTGAGCGTTGCCGCTCGCGTCGCTGGCGATGGAGCGCGCTCCTCCCGTGGTGATACCGGACGGCAGTGACAGTTGGGTCTCCGTCCACGGGCCGCCCGCGCCGGCGCTGCTCGTCCACACCGCCGGCGCGCCACCGTTGTCCTTTCCGCCGATCGTGCCGCCATTCTCGTCGATGGCGAATGCCTTCAGAGCGTTAGGCAGCGCGACCGTACCGATGACCGGATCCCAGAGGCTCGCGGTCGCGTCCTTCGAGTTCGTGAGCTCGCCCACCAGCTGGCCGGCTCCGTTGATGCCGCGACCGACAACGGGAACGGGAACGGCGAGCGTCACCACGAAGCAGTCGCTGCCGATTCCCTGTTTGGTGGTCGACGTGGTCACCACGACATCGTAGGCGTCGATTTGCGCGTCGCTCGCCACGGAGATGTTCGCGATGATTTGGGCGGAGCTGACGTAACTCGTGCTGTTGACGGTGATCTTCGCGTACGGCACTCCGTTGAGGTGCCAGCTCGCCGTCGTCCCTCGATCGAAGCCCGATCCGTTGATCGTCACGTTGAGGTTCACGGAGCCCTGATAGGCATACGAGGGCGACGTGCTCGTCACCGTCGGCGACGTCGTCACCTTCGCAAACACGGGCGCCGTGAGTGCTGGCCGCTCCGAATGCTCATCCGAGCACGCGACACCGAGCAGCACTGCCAAGGCAAGAAAGCGAGCGGTTCGAGCAGACATGGTTCCTCGTCGGAGAGTGATCATACTACGTCGTATGCGGCGGCCGCACTGCTCCGCTGTCCATCGTTGAACGGAGCCGCGCCTTGATTTTGCGCGTCCGTTCATCAATTGCCCGCGCCGCTCAGCTCATATCCGGCCCAGTAGTACGGCCGTTGGTACCGCGGATCGTGCATCATCTCTCGCTGCGCCTCAGCGAGCGCTTCGGCGTCATCCCTGTCGCGGCGATACGTGTAGAACTTGTCCGCCAGCTCCGCTGCGCCATCATCGTCGATCGGCCAGAGTGTTGCGATCACATTCCGCGCTCCGGCATGCAGCAGGGCACGGGCGAGCGTGGCGTAATCCTCGCCACGCTGGAACTCCGTCGACCAGGCGCTGCCCGCGCCCGTCTCGCACCCGGAGAGAAACACCAGCGGGCTGCGGACGTGCATGCCGAATATCTCGTACACCTCGAGCCGTCCGTCGTCGTCCCGAGCGCCGCTCCCGCTCGCGAGCCGGATCTCGGAGAACATCGGGTTCCGGAGATTGAGCTCGGCGTGCGTGGCGACGTGCACGATCCCGCCCGCTGCGAGCGCCGCGCGGAGACGACCTTCCGTGGCGTCCCCGCCGAGCCATGTCACCGCACCCGCGACGCGCGCGGCGAAGCGCCGCGCTTCGGCGGCTGTCGCCGGCAGCTCGCTCGTGAACGGCGCCAGCGCAACCGGCCTACTCGTTACTGGGCCCCCGCCCTGCTGGACGATGCGCTCCCGACCGCGCAGAATGGGGAGCGCCGCCGCGGATGGGAGATACGTGATGATGAACTTCTCGACGAGTGCCTTCCCCGTGCGGCGATCACGCAACGCGGCGAACGGGACGTACGCCAGCGCCTCGTGAGGCACGATGACGAGCCGCTTCACGTCGCGCAGCGCGCCCGTGTTCTCCGCCGGCGCAACGAGCATATCGAAGAGCGCCGCGGCTGCAGGTGCTCCGTCGGTCTCCGCGGCGCGAGCGCCGAAGAGGCCGCGCACGATGCGCGCATGCGCGCTGACCTCGGCCTCCCGCGCGGCGGTTCGGGTGACGGTCACATGATTGCGCGTGACGACGAACGCGAGCAGCGTGTCGCGCGTCAGCAGATAGTCGAGGAGCGCTTCGTCGGACAACAGGCTCGCCTGCACGCGGGCGACGTGGGCGGTCGTTAGGCCGAGAAGCTGGGCGTCGTCGTCCGACTGCGCGCGCGCCATCCGCGCCTCGTATTCGGCGCGCGCGCGAGCGAGCCGCTCGGCGAGGTCCCGCTGTGCGCTCTCTTCAGCCATGCCGCGTTGCGGCGCGGGCTGCCGATCGGCGGCCGCGAGGCGCGCGACGAGGCTGTCGATTCGATTGCCGAGCAGCTCGGCGTCGACGAAGAGCGCCGCCGCCGTATTGCCCGCCAGCTGCGCTCGCGCCGATGCCAGATGCTCGACGAGTGCGCGGCCGCGCGCGGCGTCGGCAATCTCGAATGCGCCACCGACATTGCCTTTCCGGAGCAGCACCAGCACGAGGTCCGTGTAGACTTGCGCCATCCGCGCCGCGAACGTCGTGCGCAGCGCCGCCGAGCCATACGATCCTCGCGATCGCTCCACGAGCCGCACCGCCTCGCGTCCCGCGGCCTCCGCGGAATCGAGGCGGCCGAGGCGCGCCCACGCGCGGAAACGCAGGGCTTCCCGCTGCCAGAGGGAGGCCTGATCGAGGCCGCGCTGGTCCGTCGTCAGGCGCGCGAGTATGTTCAGCACCTCCCTCGGCCGGCCACGGCGCTCTTCGAACCGTGCGCGCGCCAGCCGCGCCTGAAGCTGCGCACCGCGGCTGCCTGACGAGCGCGCGAGCGCATCGGCACTGTCGAGGTCTCGTGAGATGGTAGCGTCCGTGACGGGCAAGAGGTCGGCGATGGCGAGCAGGTCGTTGACCTCTTCGGCCCGCGCGCCCAGTCTCGTGTGAATCGCGAGCGCCGAGTCGGCGCGACGGCGAGCGGCCGCCGAGTCACCATGCGCCGCGTCCAGATCGGCGCGGCCGCGCATCAGATTCGCCGCTTCGAGGTCGATGCCCGACGCCGCGAACGCGCGCTCCGCCTGATCGTAGTACAGCGCAGCCGACGAGAGATCGCCGGCGTCCGCGTACAGATCGCCGAGTATCTCGAGATCGCTCGCCTGTTCCTGCTTCAGCCCCAGGCGTCGGGCCATCTCGAGGGCGCTGTCCACCGCGGCAAACGCCGCCTGACCGTCGCCCTTCGCGGCTTCGATCGTCGCGAGCTGCCCCAGCGCGTTCTGCGCTCCCGTCTCGTATCGCGCGTCGCGATAAAGGGTGAGCGCGCGCTGGACCTCACCTTCGGCCTCGGCGACGTCACCCGTCCGCAGCGACAGCATCGCGAGATTGGTGTATGCGTTCCCCTCAACGCGTTGATTGGCAATCGCGTGGGCTGCATCTCGCGCGGTGAGGAATGCGGCGCGAGCTCCCGTAAACTCGCCGTAGTCAGTGAGTACGAGTCCCAGATTCGCCGACCCCTTGGCCACGCCAGCCGTGTCGTGCGCTTCGTTGGCGACTCTCAGCTCCGTGCGAAAGAACGTATCGGCTTCCGCGAGCCGGCCCTCCTGCCAGGAGATCAGACCGATCGTGTTGTAGACGCGAAACACCTCCGCCATCGACGCGGACATGCCGATGAGCGCGCGTGCGCTGTCCGCTTCCCGCCGCGCCTCGTCGAGGTCGGTGAGATGGTAGGACGACAGCGCGATGGAGGTGAGCAGGTGTGCTCTTGTTGCGACGTTAGGCGATGAGGAGCCGAGCTCCTTGCGATACGCTTGTCGGGCGGCGTCGTACTCGCCGGCAGCGTAGAGGGAATCGCCTGTGCCGGGACGAAGAACCCTTTCTCTCGTCGAGGTACAAGCCAGCAGCAGTGGCAAGAAAAGCAGAGCGGCCCGCACGCTACCTGGCCGTCGAGAACGACTGGATGCCGCTCGTCACGGCGCGGCCATCGCTCGTGAGGCCGTCGACGTACCAGAGGTACGAGCCGCCGCGATGCAAATCGATGGCCCGGGCGGCGTGCACGGTGTCTTTCGTGACGACCGTGAGCAGAGGCGTGCCCGACGAATCGGTGACCGTTAGGCGATAGGTGCTGGCGCCAACGACTGGTCGCCAGGCGAAGACCACCGCGGCGCGATCGACAGCCAGGTTCGGGGGAGACAGCACTTCGATGGCTGCGGGCGCGGGCTTCGCGGCGCGCTCACTGACAGACACATCACGGGACCTCACCACGATCCGCGCCAGAGGCAGGAGCGCGATAGCGATGATGCCAGCCGCGGCGAGCCACACGCGGGGATGGGGAGCTCGAGCGCCTCGCGACCGCGCGTGCTCGATGCTGGCGGAGTCGACGAGCAATCGTGCTTCCACGAGCTCGGCGCGGCAGGCCGGGCAGATGGCAAGGTGGGCATCGATCCGAGCCTGGGACGCCGCATCGACGCGACGGTCGAGGTATGCGGCCAGCTCCTCGCTCGTTAGGTGTGGTGCCGACGCGAAATCATCGCTCATACTTTGTTGAACGGATTTCCACCGCCGAATTGCTGTCGTCCGGCGAACGGAGGCGCCGGCGCAGCTTGTCGATGATCCGGTTCAGCTGGCGATATACATGGAAGGGCGAGTCCATGCCCAGCGTCCTCGCGATCCGCTCCGCGGTGAGATCGTCCTCGAAGCGGAGCGCGAGGAGCAGTCGCTCGCGTGGCTCGAGGTCCATGATTGCCTCGTGAAGTGCCTGGCGCAGAGAAGCCGCGTCGAACAGCGTTTCGGGAGTGCTCTCGGACGGATCCGGTATCGTGCCGATGTCGAGCTTCGCGCCGGTGAGATCCATGAGACGGCGGCGCATCTGCTCCTGGCCCGACTCCCCTTCGGCATTTCTCTCCGACCGGCCGTATCGGGCGCGAGCGAAGTCGATGCAGAGCCGCTTCGCGACGACCACAAGCCATGTGACGAACGTGCTGCGTCCGTCGGCAACGAAGGCTCGGAGGCGCCGGAAGTCGTTCTCGCGGAGTCGGTCGAGAATGAACGTGTACGCGTCCATTGCCGCGTCCACGTCGCGCGGGCCGTTCGCCGATCGCGCGACGTGGATGAGCAGCCGGTGATGAGCCTGGATGAAGTCGGCCCAGGCGTCATCGCGTGCTGCATCCGTGGGTGCGTCGAAGAGACGCGACAGCTCCGGGAACATTTGAGTCGAACATGATGCGTGCTAATGCCGAGCGCCAGAGCGGGTCGCACGGCGAGATGTGTGCGCCTCGACATCAGCGAATCGAATCTCGCCCGGCGACTTCAGCACACGCCTTGCCGGCTGCGGTTTTGACCTTCGGGTTCGCCCGACGTTAACGTGCTATACCGTCGATACAGGCGGCGAGCGTCATAGGGTCGAAGACTGTCGTTAGGTCAAGAATGGAGACTGCCTCATGGCGACGAATCCAGCTCCGCCTAGACGGCCGGCACTGGCGGCACTACTTGGCCTTCTCCAACCGGGACTTGGACACGTCTACGCAGGACGCTTCCGGCGCGGCGTGGCGATGATCACCATTCTTCTCGTCGCCTCCGCCGCCAACACATTGTTCGCCATGAACGATATCGCCGGCTGGTGGCTGTTGCCGATCGTCCCCATCGCCATCCTGCTCTACATCGGCCAAGCAATC
>Ga0070713_100001751_pt1 | contig 13991 bp, 8 predicted proteins | sample LARL82metaG_FD_65465 | JGI IMG/M metagenome (GOLD analysis project Ga0070713, IMG submission 65465) | Corn, switchgrass and miscanthus rhizosphere microbial communities from Kellogg Biological Station, Michigan, USA - LAR L8-2 metaG | ecosystem: Host-associated > Plants > Roots > Rhizosphere ... | reverse complement strand
AGTGGATGCGCGCGGCGGACGCGTGGTCGTGGACGGCTGGCGCACCCGGCTCGCCATCACGCCTGAAGACGCGATGCGCGTGCTCGAGCCCTACGCCGGCGAGTTCCTCTTCACGAACGTCGACGTCGAAGGCCTGATGGGCGGCGTCGACCGCGCCGCCATCGAGCGCGTCCGCGCCGCCACGACGCGCCGCATCACCGCAGCTGGTGGAGTGACGACGATGGAAGAGATCGAGTGGCTGGCCTCGATCGGCGTCGATGCGGTCGTCGGAATGGCGATTTACACCGGGAAGCTGAAGATCTCGCCCGATCAGTCCTGACGAAGCGCGACCATCGGATCGACGTTCGCCGCGCGGCGCGCCGGGATGTAGCACGCCACCAGGGCGACCGCGCCCAGGGCGATCGCTACGACGGCGTACGAGACCGGATCGGCGGCCTGCACGCCGAACAACTGGCTGCGCAGCAGCGTGGTCGCCGCAAGGCTTGCGGGTATCCCGACGGCCAGACCCATCAGGACCAGACGACCGCCCATCCCGAGCAGGAGACCGAGGACATGGCTCCGCGGCGCGCCCAGCGCCCGTCGAATGCCCAGCTCGTGGGTGCGTCGAGTCACGTGAAACGACAGGACGCTGTAGATGCCGGCCGCTGCGAGCGCGAGGCCGAGGGCTGCGAAGACCGTGAACAGCGCCATCGTGAACCGGGGCTGGACGACCTCCTGATTGAGCACATCGGCGAGCGTGAAGGGCCGCCCGAGCGGTTGATCCGCATCCATGTCTCGAACCAGCGCGCGAATCGGATTCAGCAGCAGATTGGCATCGCCGGTGGCGCGTACGGCGAGCGTGCGCCCGGCTGCCGCGACGATCGTGTACGGAATCACCACCGCCGGCTCCGGATCGGAGCGTAATCCGGCATTCCGCGTGTCCGCGATGACCCCGACGATTGTCACGACCGGCGGGCGGCTTGTATCGACCACCGTTCTCGACGGCGGCCGCTCGAGAGCACCCAGCCGGAGCTGCGAGCCGATCGGGTTCGCGCCGGCGGGCCACAGCTTCGCCGCGGCTTCGTTGACGACCGCCACGCGGTCCCCGCGGCGAACGTCGGCGGCATCGAACATCCGGCCGCCGCGAAGCGGGATGCCGAACACGCGCAGATGATCGGCGCCCGCGAGATTCACGGTGATTCGCTTCGACGGATCGGTCGTTTCACCGGCGATCGTGAACGGCGTGCGCGGACCGCCGAACGGCAGCCCCAGCGTGGCGGCCTCCACGCCTGGCAGAGCGTCAACGCGATCGAGGAGCTCTTCCGCAAAGTTGTTACGCTGCTCGAGCGTCGCGTACTTCACCGCGGGGAGCGGCACGCTGACGGCGAGGACGTGATCCGTCCTGATGCCTCCATCCATCGATTGCAGCACCAGGAACGTGCGCGCGGTCAGCGTCGCGCCGACGAGCAGCACGACCGACAACGCCACTTCGACGACGACGAGGCCGCTTCGAAGGCGGCCGCCGTGCGCCTCCGCGCCTGTACCGCGGCCTGACTTCAACGCGCTGCCCACGTCCTGTTTCGACGACTGCAACGCCGGCGCGAGGCCGAACACGATGCCGGTCAAGAACGACACGGCCACCGAAAACAGCAGCACCGGAATATTGATCGTGACGCGCGCCTCGTTCGGAACGTAGGTCTCGGGCATGAGCGCCACGATGGAACGAATCGCGACGAACGCGAAGAGCACGCCGAGCGCTCCGCCGGCCAGCGAAAGGACCATGCTCTCGGTCAGGAGCTGCCGCAGCAGCCTGCGACGGCCCGCGCCAATCGACATCCGCACCGCGATTTCGCGCGCCCGCGCGCTGCCTCGCGCCAGTTGGAGGTTCGCGACGTTCGCGCACGCAATCAGCAGCAGGAATCCGACGGCGCCGAACAGTAAGCGCAGACTCGTCTGCATTTCCCCGCTCGCGACGGTGATATCCAGATAATTGAGCAGCCTCGTTGTAAACCCTTGCGCGGGATACGTCCCGGGCCTCTCGCGCGCGAGCTGTCTGTTGAGCACGTCGAGCTGCTGCTCGGCGACCGTCTGCGAAACGCCCGGCGCCAGGCGCATGATTGCACTGATGCCGGGCAGATCCCGGCGGACCGGCGACAGGGGCAGCCAGAACGCGTCGTTCCCATACCAGCCAAATCGCGGCGGCATCACGCCGATGATCGTGTGCGGAACGCTGTTGAGACGGAGCGTCCGTCCGATCGCGGTCGGATTGCCGTCGAACAGCCGGAGCCAGAGTCGGTAGCTCAACACCACGACCGGTGCGACCTGTCCGTCGGGTCGAATGTCCATTGGCTGGATCGTGCGGCCGATCACGGGCGGCACGCCGAGGAAGTTGAACGCATTGCCCGAGAGCAGCACCGCGCCAAAGCTCTCCGGCGCGAACTCGCCTGTCAGCAGCACGGGCTCGTTCGACGTCGCCATCACGTCGGAGAAGGCGGGCAGCGCCGCGAGACGCGGCAGCTCTTCGAGCGAGTATCCGTGCCCGCCGCGGCCGTCGAGACTGCGGACCTCGGGCGCCCAGATTTCATCCGGCTTTGCGTATGGGTAGGGCGCGATCAGCACGCCGTAGACGACGCTGAAGATGGCGCACGTCGCGCCGATGCCGAGCATGAGCGAGAGCAGCGCAACGAAGGTGAAGGCCGGGCTGCGCCGGAACGACCGCGCGGCATAGACCAAATCCTGGGCTAGTTGAGGCAGCACGGGACGTTAGACGTTCTGGAGGCAGAGCCAGTTTGTATTTCTATAAACTCCCGCCGCGTCTCTCCCGTCTAAGCGACGGTGAGGGAAATGCCATGAAAATGCCCGTGATTTCGGGAATTGCGCTCGTCTGCGCCGTCGCCCTGGCCGCCCCGGCGCTCGCGAAAGATACCGAGCGCGTCGACCGGACCGTGCAGATCCGCGCGAACGGAACGCTCCAGCTCAAGAACTTCTCCGGCAAGGTGACCATTACTGGAACAGGCCGGTCAGACGTGGCCATTCACGCCGTCAGGCGCGCCGACCGCGACCGCCTCGATCACATCCGTCTCGAGATCAGCGAGACGGGATCCGGCATCCTGATCGAAGCGAACAAGAAAGACGACAGCTGGCGCGACCGAGACAACAACGTCGTGGAGACCGACTTCGACATCGAGGTGCCGTCCGACGTCAGTCTGGACGTCAACGTGTTCTCGAGCAACGTTTCGGTGAAGGATGTGCGCGGGTCGCAGAAGATCCATACCTTCTCCGGGGAAATCGATCTGAGCGGCACGTGGGCGTCGATCAACGCCGAGACGTTCAGCGGAGATATCACGGTCGGTCTCGGGAACTCCGCGGGCGGCCGCGTCAACTTCGATAGCTTCAGCGGCTCTCTGCACAGTGATTCGCCGATGCAGCTGCACTCGACCAACCGGCGCAGCTTCACGGCAGACATCGGCTCTGGCAGCAACGAGTACCGCTTCAAGACCTTCAGCGGAGACGTCCGCATCAAGTAGCGGGGCGCGCGATCGGCTAACCTGTCACGGATGCGACGGGTTGGTGCAATCCTCCTACTGCTCGGCTTGGGCGCCTGCAGCCGGCAGGCGCCCCGTTTTTCCCTCGAAAACGCCCGCGTGCACGTGCAGACGCTCGCCGGAACGATCGGCTCGCGGCCGATCGGCACGCCGGAAAATCAGCGCGCACGCCAGTACATCGTCGATCAGCTGAGGCTGTACGGATTCGATGTTCGCGTCCAGGAAACGGACGCGCATCGGCCCGAGTTCGGCAGGACGGCACGCGTGTCCAACGTCATCGCGACGAAGCGCGGAGGCGACCCCTCCGCCTTCGCAATCGTGTCGCACTATGACTCGTCTCCAGACGCGCCCGGCGCCGCAGACGATGCGCAGGGCGTCGCAATATCGCTCGAAGCCGCGCGCGTGCTGGGGGCGCGCAGCGACGCGAAGCACACGCTGCTCGTCATCGTCACCGACGGTGAGGAAGTTGGCCTGATGGGTGCCGCGGGGCTCACGAGCGATCGCGGAGTGATGGATCACCTGCAGGCCTACATCAACATCGAGGCAACAGGATCGGCCGGAACCGCGCTGCTCTTTGAAACCGGGCCCGGCAACGGCTGGATCGTGAAGCCGTGGGCGCGGACCGCTCCCCATCCCCGCGGTGTGTCAATCGCCACCGAGATTTACAAGCGCCTGCCGAACGACACCGATTTCTCGATCTTCAAGCGATATGGCTTCCCTGGATTGAATTTCGCGCTCATTCACGACAGCTATCCCTATCACACGGCTCGCGATACCCCGGAGCGCCTGCCGGATTCTGCGCTGCGGACGACGGGTGAAAACGTCGTGCAGGTGGCGCTCGCGCTGGACGCGCTCGACTTCCGCGCCGCATCGGCAGGCGCAAGCGGGGCGGGCGAGACGTTCTTTGATATCGGACAGACCGTCGCCGTCGCATGGGGTCCGGTCGTCGCGTGGTTCATTGCTGGCGGCGCGCTCATGACCGGGCTGCTGGCATGGTTCAAGGTGCTGGGCGCGAGCGTTCGTCTCGTCGGACTGGGACGCTGGATCTTCGAATTGATCTGGTCGGTGGTGGGCGCCTGCGGCGTCATCGCGGCGATGATTGCGGGCACCTGGGCGCTGCGCGCCGCGCGCGCGGTCTATCACCCCTGGTACGCGCGTCCGCACTGGATGCTGCTGATGCTGGTCGCACTCGGCGTCACGGCCGCGTGGACGATCTCGCGCGCCGGCGCGCTTCTGCCAGAACGAGTGCATGCGCCGCGCCATCCTGCTCTCGTCTGGAGCATCGCGCTTCCGTTCTGGGTGCTCGCCGCGGGCGCGCTTGCCGTGTATGCGCCGGCGGCCGCGTACATTGCCACGGTTCCGTTGCTGGTCGCCGGCGTGGCGCTGCTCGTCGCGCGCGCGCAATCCGAGATCGCGATCCGCGTGGCGTCGGTCGTCGTCTTCGCCGCCGCCGGCACGGTTCTGCTGCGCGACACGGCGGATCTCCTGCCGTTCATCGTCGCACTGCTCGGCCGACTGCCGCTCATCACACCGGTCTGGGTATACGCCGCCGTTCTGTCGGCCTGCGGGCTGTTCGTGGCGCCACCGCTCATCGCGATCATCGCCGCCACGCGGCCGCTGCTGCGGCCGTCGCTCCTGACCGCGGGGCTTTTCATCGTGGTGGTCACGCTGACGGGACTTGCGTACGCCGCTCCGGCCTACACGTACGACCAGCCGCAGCGGCGATCGATGCGCGTGCTCGTCGAACCGAACGCATCGACGGCGACCTACGACGTCACGTCTCAGGAGCCGGGGCTCGATCTCGACGCCGGCGCGCCTGGAGGCTGGTATCGCACGACCGTCCCACCGCCGTTCAGCGTTCCGGCCGGCATCAGCTCGATGCCGTTCGTCTTCCGCACGACCGGACCGTCGCCGGGTCCCGTCCCTGCAGCGGTGACACAGTTCGACGTGAAGCGCACCGCCGGCGGTAGCGAGTTGACGATGACGATTGTGCCAAAGGCGCCGAGCCTCAGCGCGGCGTTCGTCCTTCCGGAGGGTGTGACCCCATCACGATCGAATTTCCCCGGCGTCGTCTCCGGGAGGCGTTGGCGCGCGAGCTACGTCGGCATTCCGATGGGTGGCGTGACCTGGCAGGCGTCGTTCGGGGCCGGCGTCGAGGACGCGCTGCCGTCGATCGTCGCCGTGATCGCCTCATCCCGATTTCCGGGCGGAGGCGGATGGCAGAGCCTCCCCCAATGGCTGCCGCAGGAGCACGCGGTCTGGCACCTCGACGTCTTGTGGATCCTTCCGGCACGATGACGCTACTCGACAAGCTCGGGCTCGGACGCCGCGATCTGCGCGCGTGGGCGATCTACGATCTCGCGCAGGCGGCGTTCCAAACAACGATCATCGCGGCGATCTTTCCAATCTACTTCCAGAAGGTCGCGGCGGCCGGCATGCCGGCGGCGCTGGCGACGAGCCGCTTCGCGTGGGCGACGACCTGGTCGATTCTCGTTGTCGCGGTGATCACGCCGTTCCTCGGCGCCATGGCCGACTACGCAGCAATCAAGAAACCGCTGCTGGCCGTCTTTACCGCGATCGGCGTCGTCTCGGCGGCATTGATGTATTTCATCACGCGCGGGGACTGGGTCTACGCGCTCGTGCTGTTCACGATCGGCAACGTCGGCGTCGCATGCGCATTCGTGTTCTACGAGTCGCTGCTGCCGCACCTGGTCGGCACCGAGCAGCTCGACATCGTCTCCGCGGCAGGGTACGGGATCGGGTACATCGGAGGCGGCGTGATGCTGTCGATCGACATGCTGCTGATGGCACAGCCCCAGTGGTTCGGGATTCCGGATCGCGGTGTCGCGGTGCGCATCAGCCTGGCTGGCGTGGCAGTCTGGTGGGCGCTCTTCTCGATTCCGCTCTTCCGTCAGGTCGCTGAACCGCCGCGGCGCCTCGAGTCCGGCGAGCACGCGGGCCAGAACGCGGTCGTCACCTCCGTCAAGCGACTGGTCGAAACTTTTCATGAACTGCGCCTTTATCGCCAGGCGTTCATGCTGCTGCTGGCGTTCCTGCTCTACAACGATGGCATCCAGACCATCATCCGGATGGCGACGACCTACGGCACGGAAATCGGAATCGACGAGACCGCGATGCTCGGCGCGCTGCTCGTCACGCAGTTCATCGGGATCCCGTTTGCGTTCATCTTCGGAAAGTTTGCGGAGCGGGTGGGCGCGAAGACAGCGGTCTTCGTCGGGCTGGCCGTGTACGCCGTGATCACGCTGCTCGCCTACTTCATGCACAACGCCTGGCAGTTCATCGCACTCGCGATGATGGTCGGGATGGTGCAGGGCGGCACGCAGGCGCTCAGCCGGTCGCTCTTCGCGAGCATGATCCCGCGGCACAAATCGTCAGAGTTCTTCGCGTTCTTCGGCGTGTTCGAGCGCTACGCCGGGATTCTGGGCCCGGCGATCTTCGCGTGGATGGCGGCGCACAGCGGCACGAGCCGCAACGCGATTCTCTCGGTACTCGGGTTCTTCATCGTCGGCGCGATCCTGCTGACGTTCGTCAACGTCGACGAGGGCCGCCGCGCGATTACCAGGTCCCTCCCGGCTTCGGCGCGTCGTTGAGAATGAACGTTTTCAGGAACAGGATCTGGGCGTCAAAGACGAAATCCTGGTTGGCCTGCGTCGTCGGGAAGTTGTCATGGTTTGCGTCCGCGAACTCGAGATACCAGACGGGCGCGTTGTTCGCCTTCAGCGCGGTGACGAGCTCCTGCGCCTGGGCAACCGGCACCCTCGAGTCCTTCCCTGGATGCATGATGAGCGTCGGCTTCTTGAGCTCCGCAGCGCGTGTCAGCGGCGATATCGATTTCAGGTACTCGCGCATCTGCGGATCGCGCTCGTCTCCGTATTCGACTCGTCTCGTTGCCTGACGCCCGGGGTCGGACTGCTGTTCGAGGTACGTGATGAAGTCGGTGATGCCGGCGCCTTCCATGATGCCGGCAATCCTGCTGTTGTACACGACGCCCGCTTCAAGAGAGAGCCAGCCACCGTAGCTTCCGCCGGTAAACACGACACGTCCGCTGTCGAGATCCGGGCGCGCCGCGATCCAGTCGAGCACGGCCCCGACGTCTTTGATGACGCCGTCACGCCCGCGCCCGTTGTCCATTTCCTGAAACTTCTTTCCGTATCCGGCGGTGCCGCGAACGTTCGGATACACCAGCGCGATGCCGAGCTCGTTGAGAAAATAGTTGCCGCGCCCAAGAAACCGGATCTGCTCCCGAAACCTGATGTCGTCGGGACCCCCGTGGAAGTTCACGACGACCGGGCGCCGCCCCGTGAACTTCGCCGGCGGTCGATAGAGGACTCCGGAGAACGTGATCCCGTCACTGCTCTTCCACTCGACAACTTCGGGCGCTGGCAGCACGTCGGGATTGAACGTGAGTTCGCTCGTCGTCCAGCGCGAGACGGTTCCGAGCGAAGCATCCACCGAGTACACGTCTCGTCTCACGAACGACCCAAGATCGAACGCCAGCTCGTGCGATCCGGGACGCCACATGAGTTCCGCGAAAAGCCCCTTCGGCAATCCAGGCAGCGACCGCGGCTTCATCGAGCCGACGTCGAGCACCTGGAGCTCCTGCGCAGCGCCGCGATCGACGACGAGCGCCACCTGAGCGCCGTCGGGAGAGAACTCAAAACTGTCGATGTTGTCCGACGCGGGTGTGACGGCCGTCCATTGGCCCGACGCGAGATCGCACCGCCAGATTCTTCGCAGATCGCCACCGCGATCGCTGATCGCGTACACCCGTTTGCCGTCACCCGAGAATCGCGCGTTGGACCAGAATGCCCTGCCGCCCTCGCGAGGCGTCAGCGCGCGTTTCTCGCCGGTCTGAACAGTGACGGTCCACAGGTAGGTCTCGTCATTCGAAACCACTTCGTTGACGACGATCGTTTTTCCGTCGGGGGACGAATCGTGCGGGCTCCATTGCCCCGTGAACTCCCCCAGCATGCGCTTCGTTTTCGGATCGCGAGGATCGACGACGTACAGATCCTTGTCTTTGAGATTGCGCTCGTTGGAGTCATAGACGAGCCACTTGCCCGTACGCAGCCAGATCGGGTTGTACCGAATGCGCGCGCGGACGGCCAGCACGGACTGTCCCGTCGTGAAATCGTAGCGGTAAATCGACCGCGCCTCACCACCGGCAGGGTCGTACGCAAATACCAGCGTGTTCCCGTCGGCCGGATCGAACGACGGCGACGACAGCGTCGGCGAAACGCCCCCGCCTCCCATCCAGGTCAGCTGGCGCCGATCGCGTCCGGGCCCTTCGACCAGGTGCAACTGCGGCGTCGCCCCGAACGTCGTCGAGATGACTATCTGGCGTTTTGTCGGGTGCCAGGCCTGGATCTGAGCACTGCGGAATTGTGCGTACGGCGCGAGGTCGTCCGCGATTGACTGCGGGATCGCCGGCATCCCCTCCACCTCCACGTTGGGAGGGATCGGGACGGTCTTCTCCTGTGCGAACGAGAAGGCGGGGACAAGAACGAGGACCCCTGCGCACACCAAATTCCGCATGGTTCGCCTTTGGGGGAGCTGTAAACGGTTGAATCCACATTATATCCGCGCATTCGGGCAGATCCGACGCAAACTTCCTGTGTGCGCCATTCGTCCAACACACGGATGAAAATCGTCATCGCGGGCGGCAGCGGGTTTCTGGGGACGGTGCTGGCCTGGGCCTGGGCCGAGGAAGGGCACGACGTCCGCATCCTCACTCGTGCGCTTCCGGCCGGGCAGGCGCAGCACGAGTCGGGGACGGGCAAGCCGGGCATTACACGCGTCGGATGGCGGCCGGACGGTACGCCCGTCACCGTCGGCCAGGAGCTGGAGCGCGCCGACGCGCTCATCAGCCTGGCGGGCGAATCGATCGCGAATGGGCGCTGGAGCGCCGTGCGCAAGCGGGCGCTTCGCGAGAGCCGGCTTCTCGCAACCCGCTCGCTCGTCGAAGCCCTCGCCGGCACGCGCGAGCCGCCGCATGCCTTCGTCAGCGCCAGCGGCGTCGGCTACTACGGCGACCGCGGCAGCGAGACGCTGTCGGAGGACGCCGCTCCGGGCGGCGACTTCATCGCGCAGCTCTGCGTCGAGTGGGAGGCTGAAGCGATGCGCGCAGCGCGGCCTGGCGTGCGCGTGGTTCCGCTGCGCACCGGGCTCGTGATCGAAAAGTCGGGCGGCGCGCTCGCGCGGATGATCCCGCCGTTTCGCTTCGGCGTCGGCGGTCCGCTTGGCTCGGGACGCCAGTACATGTCGTGGATTCATCGGCTCGACTGGCTCGAGCTCGTCCGGTTCATCGTCGACACGAAGGCGATCGACGGACCCGTGAACGCAACGGCGCCGCACCCGGTGACCAACGCTGCGTTCTCACACGCGCTCGGGCACGCGCTGCATCGCCCGTCGTTCATGCGCGCGCCGGGATTTGCGCTGCGCGTCGCGGTCGGCGAACTGGCGGACAGTCTCCTCACCGGCCAGCGCGTGATTCCGGCAAAGGCGCTCGCGCACGGTTATCACTTCCGGTATCCGGAAATCGAGATTGCTTTCAGGGGAATCTTCGGGGATTGAAGCAGTTAACGGTTGACAATTAGCGGTTAACCGCTGACGGTTAACTGTTAACTGTTCTCAAACGATATTCGGAGCCCCGCCGCGGAAGTCCGCTCCCAGCACCGCGACTGAATCGCCCCCAAGCCACGAGTCGATCACCTTGGCGTAGACGGACCGGAAGTCCGTTTCGTAGGTGACGTCCTGGCCATTGTTCTCGAGCGTCGGGTTGTCGGAGGTGATGCGCAGGTTTGGTGCTGTGCCGTAGATGCCGCCGCGGACGCCGCCGCCGATGGCGAACATCACGCTTGCGGCACCGTGGTCCGTGCCGGCGCTCGCGTTTTCACCGATGCGCCGGCCGAACTCGGAGAATTCGAGGATCAGCGTGTCGCTGAAGAGGCCCTGCTTCGTGAGATCGTTGTAGAAGGCGAGCAGGCCGTCATTGAGCGTCCCCATCAGTTGTGCGTACGCGCCGTTCGCCTGGTTGGTGTTCTGACCGGAGTGCGTGTCGTAACCGCCGGTCTGCACGAAGAAGACGCGCGTGCCGACGCCGCCCGCCATCGCGCCGGCGATCGCCTGCAGAGCCTGTCCGAAACCATTGTTCGGGTACGTCGCGGCCGGCTTGTAATTCCCCACTGCCGCGACACGGTCGAGCGTCGCGAACGCTTCCTGCGCCGTCGTATTGACGAAAGCAAGGTGCGGCATGTCGACCGGGACGTGCGAGGCGATCTTCGTCGCGCTCTGCCGCGCGAACTGCGCCTCGGCGCCTGTGTTCGGGCTCGCGAATGCGTAGGCCGGAATGCTCGGAATCGCGGCCACGCCGGTGTTGTTCGCCTGCAGCGCGTGCGGCACCGCCGTCGTCGACCAGGCGGCCAGGGGATCCACCGGATGCGGCAGCAGGTCGAGATAGCGGCCAAGCCATCCCGCGCCCTGGGTGTTGACAGGATTCGCCGTTGACCAGATGTCGGTGCCCTGGAAGTGCGAACGGCTCGAGTTCTGGTAGCCGGTGCGCTGGATCAACGCAAGCTTTCCCGCGTCGAAGATCGTTTTCAATCCCGCAAGACGCGGATTGAGTCCCAGAGGGTTGCCGGCCTTGTCGCTGCCGATCTGCAGGACGTTGGCCGCGGGAATCCCCAGCACGGGACGACGGGCGTAGTACTGCGAGTCGGTGTACGGGATCACCATGCTCAGCGTGTCGTTGCCGCCGCTCAGGTACAGCACGACGAGATTGCGCCGCGTGGATCCCTGCGCGCGCGCGAGATCCGATAGAAACGCCGGAGCGGCAAAGCTGAACGTGAAGGCCGCGACGCCGCCACGCACAAACTCGCGTCTGGTCAGCATGGCGGCCTCCTACACCAGTTGATACTCGCCGGATCCGACGATGAGGTGCGCGACGCCGGAGGCCTTGGTCGCCAGTTGCGTGTCGGAGCCCGTCCACGCGCCTCCGGCGCGGGCATAATCCAGCAGCGCGCTGTACGAGCTGCCGTCGAACGGGGCTGGCGTCATGCGATCCATCGCCCACGAGACGAGGTTCTCGGGCGACTTCACGCCGGTCGCTCGCGCGGCGTTCCGCAGTTCGAACTTCTGATTGCCGGCGAGCGTCGCGGCGAAGTTCATGCGCGCGAGCATCGATCCGCTCGTGAACCAGCTCTCGCCCAGCGACCAGCCTGAGACGTTCGGCGGCTCGAAGAGCTGCTGCTCCATCGTGATCATCGGATTGAGCGCGTCGTTCACCGAGAAGCCCGCCCAGCCCGTCTCCTTGATGGCGCGCACGACGAACTCAGCCGGCCACGAGTAGCGAGCGAAGAACGACTCCGGATGCGCGAATACCTGCGACGTGAACAGCCGGATCAGCATCGGCTTGATCTCGAAGTTGTTGTTGTAGAAGTCCGCCGCCATGGCGGCGATGAGCGACTGATCCGGCGGATCGACTTCGTTCACGAAGAACGCGTACAGCTTCTGCGCGAGCCGAGGCCCGGTGTTCGGATGCGCGACGACGGCGTTTATGAGGTCGATGCCGTCCTGTATGCCCGCGGAAGCGGAGCGCGCCGGGATCGTCTTCCCTCCGTCCGGATAAATCGGAAACGTGAAGGTCTTTGCGCTCGTCTCGTGCTGGTTGGCGTTGTACTGAAATTTGTACGTGCCGTTGGGATCGGTCGCGCTGCTGCGGGCCGACATGTTCCAGCCGGTGAACACACGCGCGCCAGCGTAGACATCGGTTTCCGCGTAGTGGCCCACGCCGAACGTGAACAGCTCCATCAGCTCGCGGGCGAAGTTCTCCTGGGGCTGCGCCTTGACGTTCGTGCGGCCATCAAGCCAGATCAGCATCGCGACGTCCTTCGCGACGGCAAGCAGCAGGTCGCGGAAGTTGCCGACGGCCATCCGACGGAACAATTCGATCTGCCCTTCGACGTTCGCGCCGTCGTCTCCCGGCTTCGATGCCAAGACGCGCGCCGCGTCCGACGCCGTGATGGTCCCGGAGATTTTGCTGAACGCCGTGGCGAAGTGGTTGTGCCAGAAGAGCGTCATCTTCTCCTGGAGCGGGCGCCGCGTGTGCACCATCCGGAACAGCCAGCGCTGCCGCGCGTGCTGAATGTTGGTGGCGGGCGTGTAAGGACCCACGATGGTCATCCCGACGTACCCCGGCTGACCAATCAGATCGTCGACGTTGTCGAAGATCTGTTCGTAGTTGATCAGCTGATCGAGGGCGGTCGCGTAGCCGAGATCCGAGTAGGCCTGGACCTCGGTCGGCGACCCTCCGAAGCCGGCCCTTCGGAGCAGGTGTTCGATGAGCGGATCGCCGTCGGCCATTGGATCCTCCCGTCGGGGATCTTAGACCCGCCGGGGCGCACGAACGTAACAAATCGGCGGATTACAAAATTCGGCTGAAACCGAAGAACTCGTCCCCTTTGGCCGGCTCGCCGAGAAAGGCGCGCAGCAGGACGCGCGACGCCAGCCACGCGACGCCCGCGCCGTGGTGGCCTTGGCCGAGCGCAAAGAGGTGCCGCGGGAAGTTGCGATGCGGACCGACGACCGGAAGCGCGTCGGGCGAATCATGTGTCAAGACGTCCCACCCCCATTCCGGCTGGAGACCGGAAATCGCAGGATAGAGCGTCGTGAGCTGATACATCAGCTCGTTCGCATGCCGCACGACCACCTTGTCGTGTGCGCGGGAGCCGGCTGGCGCCTGATCGGCGCCACCAAACAGCACGCGATCGTCGTCGAGCCAGCGCAGCAGATGAGGCGGATCCGCCGCATCCCGCACTGCCGCGGCACGCTTCCCGACCTCGCGACGGACGGCCGCGGGCATCCGCTCCGTCACGACCATGTACGACTGCACCGGCGCGAAGTGACGCCGCAACGCCCTGAGATCATCGATCAGCGCGCCGGTCGCAATGACGACCGCATCCGCGATGATCGTGCCGCGCGCGGTCCTGACTTCGACGAACTTCTTCCTCGCGCGGATATGGCGGACGGACGTTCGCTCATGGATGGCCGCGCCGCGAGCGGCCGCGGCAGCCGCAAGGCCGACTGACGCGCGGTACGGATCGATGGCCTGGCCTTTCGTGCGGATGCCGCCGTTCGCGGCGATCGAGGTTTCCGCGGAGATCGCGCGCGGCGACAGCCACGACGCCTCCACGCCAGCGTCGCGGCGTGCCTGGTACTCGCGCTGCAGACGCCCTGCCTTTCCGGACGCGACGGAAGGGAGGCGGCCGTCTCTATCGATCAACAGCAGGTCTTGGGGCGCGAGCTCGGCGCGAATGCCGAACCGCCTGAGCGCCGCGCCGAAGTCGAGCGACGCGCGCCGGAACCCCTGCCACACGTGCCTGGCTACTCGCAGACCGTGTTGTTCGGCGGACGCGGAAAACGACGCGTCGAGATCCTGCCGCAGGAGCC
>Ga0070713_100001749_pt1 | contig 13995 bp, 8 predicted proteins | sample LARL82metaG_FD_65465 | JGI IMG/M metagenome (GOLD analysis project Ga0070713, IMG submission 65465) | Corn, switchgrass and miscanthus rhizosphere microbial communities from Kellogg Biological Station, Michigan, USA - LAR L8-2 metaG | ecosystem: Host-associated > Plants > Roots > Rhizosphere ... | reverse complement strand
CAAGTGCCGGAAAATCTTGACCACGTCGGTGACGCCTTTGGTTAGCGTGACTCGCGCGGTAATCGGACGAGTGCGATGGTTTTCAATCAAAGCGCGCACCCGAGGCGCGATGATGTCGTAGCTGCCCTTCCCGTTCGCAAAGACGCGGAGTTTGTCGTGGAGCTCCGGTGGCCCGTCCATACTCACCGTGACGCCGATCCGATTCTCAGAAAGAAATTCGATGATCGCCGGTGTGAGCAGTGTCGCGTTGGTGGTCAAGCTGAAATCGATGGAGCGGCCCTGCGCGGCGGCCCGCTCATTGGCGTACGTGACGACCTTCTTCAGCAGTGGGAAATTCATCAGCGTCTCGCCGCCGAAGAACGTGATGTGCACGGTGCGGCGGCCGGCCGACTGGCCTAGCAGAAAATCGACAGACGCTTGGGCCGTCTCATAATCCATGAATTTCGGCTTGCCCTCGGGCGTCGCCACCTTGTCCTCGCCGAACTCATAGCAATACTGGCATGACAAGTTGCACTGGTTGGTGAGATTCAGAACCAGAGTCTGCAGCGGAAAATCTGCGGGAGCATCCTGCAACGGTTCGGGCGGCAGATTGTCGGTGACGATGACTCGCGATTGGTATAGCTCCGAAATCAGCTCTTGCGCGTCAGCCTCAGGGAATCCATCGCCGGCTAGATCAGCGACGAGCTGTTCTTCAGACGCCTCGCCTTCCGCCAATCGATTCAGCAACATCTCCGCGGCGCCATCTAGTTCAAAGATCGCGCCGGCAGGCACCAGATAAAGAAAGTGCCGGTTGCGTGCCGAGAAGGAATGAAACTCGCCGCGCCGATAGACGCGCGTATCCGCCGCGATCATTTGGTAACCTCCGGCTGATCCCAGTGAATGTACATGGGAACCGTGACCACCAGATAAGAGCGGCCGGTTAGCGGTTTCCCTTCTTTATCCTTTTCGTTCTTGGCCGTGGCGACCACCCATACGTCGCCGTAATTGTTGCGGCTGAACTTGCGCTTCGGATTCGGTCCATCGAGCGCGGGTGTGAACATCCCGGTGGGACTGAGTGTGCCTACGAACTCTTTGTCGTCGTCGCCGTATACCGAAAGATATTCTTCAACCGACCAGCTAACATCAATGGGGCCGAGCTCGACATCATCGGCGGTGTGCAGCTTGTCGTCGGCGCCACGCTGGTAAGCGACCGCGTCGAATTGCTGATAACCCTTGGGATGGACATCGCTACCCAGGCGCGCCAGTGAAGCTTCTGGCAACACCTTAATATAGTCGACTCGATCATACACCGCGAGAGCGCTCTCGAGCACCGATCTGCGGAAGGCGACATCGCGCTTGCCTGGCACGGCGTTAGCGGCAACGTCAACCTCCGCAACCACCTCGCTCGGAGTATGGGAGACGATACGTCGTACCGTGATTCCGGAGCCCAAATCCAGATCGGCCGCCGCCACGTTGGCCGGAAGATTATCACCGATCAAGCGGACGCGGTTGGTCTGCGATCCAATCTTCAGCATGGTTCGATCCACGCCCACAATTGTTGGCTCGGTCGAAGCGCGAACCATCTTCACATCCGCTCCGAACTCCTGGTATTCGCCAAAGAACCAGCGGCCCTCAGCCCAACTCTGATCGGGCGAGATCCACATGGCTTCGCGCATTTCTTTCGAATAGTCGTCGGGCGACGCGCTGGCCGGAGTCGATCCCTTGGACCGCCCGCGCCACGAATATCCGCCGTAAACCAAGCCTTGCCCGGACCGCGTGAGAGTGGAGCCGTCCTTGGCGGACTGCAACTTCACGCGCGTCTGGAACTCATCTTCAGCGGAACCGGGTTCCATAACCATCTCGCCATAATATTTGCCCTTGCCGGGGATGTTAGCCGTCACCAACCAGCGGCCGGCCAGCTTAGGCGCGCGCATTCGGGCTCTCCATGCCGCCCACTCGGGAGTATGCAGCGGAGCAGCCTTAGCGAGATAGTCGATGGATTGATCCACCAACGGCGGGGCGTCCCCAGGAGCCGCCGCGATCAGAGCAGCGTTGCCGCCTCCGCCAAAAAAGCCGCTTCGGAAGGCCACATCAGCTTGCGCGTACAAGAAAACGTGCATGTTGGTGAGCAGCTTCCAGTCTTCTTTCGAGCGCCGCCAGGAAAGGCCGCGGCCGATGGGATGGCATCCCATGCAAGTGGTTTGCACAGCCGGACTGGGGACCGGCTCATCCTGGATGCGATGTTCCGGCATGTACATCACGGCCTTGGCTTCTTCTGGCGCGAGCCCGTGATAGGTGGCCAGATACTTTACAACCGATCTGGCCTCGACCGGCGTGATGCTCAAACCATTGAGGCGCACCATCCGTTTGATGGCTTCTTCCCAACCTTCGGGAGTGCTGCGTTCCCAGGAGATGCGCGAGAGATTGCCCTTGTCGTCCTTGGTGTGGCAAGTTCCGCACTTCGCGATCACCAGCGAATCGGTGACCGGTATGCCCTCTTCGGGTTTCTCCTCGGCCGCCGGAGGTTTCGCCGCCTGATTGCCACCTTGTTGCGCCTGCGCCGGCAGCATCGCGAACAAAGCTGCGATGACGCCGCAGAGACCGACCTTTATCATCACGCTCTCTCCTTGGCCATTACACTGTTTTACAACACTTCAACGTCAGAAAGTAATTCGCCCGCCGAGCTGGATGGCGCGAGGACCGGTGCCCTCGGCGTTCTGCAGGCTACTGATCGTGCCGAACGGCGCCGTATCGACCAACAGATTCGGGAAGCCATAGTTCGGATGGTTGAAGAGGTTCGATGCCGAGGCCCCCAGCCGCAAAGACAGGCGCTCCTTGTACTTGAAGCTGCGATAAATCGATAGCGAGATCGCCTGCGTTCCGGGGCCCACCACGGATCCAACCGGCGAAGTTCCGAAGCGTCCGATGTTGTCCGGCGGGGTCGCAAAAGCAGCCTTGTTGATCCAATTATTGATGCTTTGGTTCGTCGGAATCACGTTAGCTCCCGAAATAATATCGGCACGTCCCGCGCCGTCGGTGTTGTTGTACGAGTTGGGGAAACCGGTACCAGCGGGGTCAGCGCCTGGCGCGAGCACCGTAAGAAAGGGACCGCTCTGGAACAGAAGCACACCTGCCAGCTCCCATCCGCCCAGCACTTCCTTGACAGCCCTGTTGCTGGCGTGGCTGGATGTTTCATAGAGGAACGTGGTTTGGAACCGATTGCGGCGCGTGAAGGCCACGTTGCCGTAATCGAGACGAGGGTTGTAGAAATCGGTGGTCTGCCCACCACCCGGGGCCGCGTACGCAATCGGGTTGTAGCCCGCGTTGTCCGCCAGGTTCTTGGCGTAGTTGTAGCTGACCTGGAACTGGAGGCCCTTCGACATCCGTTTGTTCACTGTCACCGTCAAAGCGTGATAGTTGCTGATCCCGCCATTGTCAAAGTTAATGAGCCCTGCAAAGGTTGGGAAGGGAGCAGTCAGGCTCGCTTTGTCAATTCCCACTTTATTCGCAGGGACCTGGGTTAGATCATCGACGATACCGAGATCCGAGCCGTGGCTGCCATCGTATGATACGCGAATGCCGGTCTGAAACCCCAGATCGCGCTCGATGGTGAAGTTCCACTGCTGGACGTAGGGATCCTTGTAGTGAAGAGCATCCATGTAGTCGAACGCCTGCGTTCCCGGCTGCGCCAGATTCGAGGGAAACGCGTAGGGGAACTTGAGCGTCGGCTTCCCATTAGTAATTGAGTTCGTAAAACTGGCTACGTCGCTGGCCTCCACGGCCCATGATCCAAGCAGGAGATTGCCGAGCTGCGCCTCAATGAATTTTCCATAGCCACCGCGGATGATCGTCTTGCCATCGGCAGTGAGGCGATATGCAAACCCCACACGGGGAGCGAAATCCGTCTTCTGTGAATAGCGCAAGCTTTGCGGAAGACCCACCTGGCTGGCCAACAACGTTGGAACGGGGAGGATCGATGTGGCGAAATCCTTGTTAAGTATAGGCAACGCCTTGTCCGGAATGACCGCGGCCCCGCGCACAACCTTGCCATCTACTACCGACTGGTAATCCGGGAGGAAGTTAGCCACGTTGTAAAGGTGGTCCTGCATCATGGGATGATATTCCCACCGTAGACCGTAGTTGAGAGTAAGGCGCGGCGTGACCTTCCAATCATCCTGAACATAGAACGCATAGGCACTTCCATAGCCCTGTGTATCCGGACTCGTGACCGTAGCGAGTATGTCGCTGTCGGGAGTTCCCAGCATGAAAGCACCAAATGGATTTCCGATCACCTTCGTGGATGAGTTATTGAACGAATACGACCCCAACCACAACGTGTCAAAGACGGAGGTATACAAGGCCGTGATGTATCGATAGTCCCCACCGAACTTTACTGTATGCCGGCCTTGTGTCCAAGTGAAGTTATCCAGGAACTGAAAGGTTTGAGTCTGGTTGAGGTTAGATCCAACGCCGCCCGTACGCTGGAACCCCGCAATCCGGATGTTAGGCGTCGTGCTGACTCCAGCCAGTGGCTGTTTGAGGAAAGGAGAAAGTCCGACTTGGTCGGCGATGGTGCTGGCCGGAATTCCCAGGCTGGTGGTAAGGTTGCTTCCTGTCCATCCAACACGAAATTCGTTGACCATGTGCGCGCCGATGACGTAGTTGTAGGCGCCTGTCAGACTCCAATCGGTCTCCGGGATCGAGACCGACCCAGCCAGAGCCGATCCGTTAAGGCTATTGGCGCAACCGTTGCAGGGCGGGTTTTGGATCTCTCGTGACTTATAAGTAAATCGGCCGAAGACCGACTGCTTGGAAGTGATGTTCTGGTCCACGCGAACGTCGCCCTGGTTGCTGCTCTTGGGAGTCGGGAAATTCTGCACGTAGTTGTTGGCGATCGCGTTCGGAGCTCCCGTGTTGGGAAGCGGGAACAGATACTTGAGCACTGCTTTGGAGAAATCAGTTACCGAGGACAATGGAATCTGGTTGCCCGGAAACGGTGCGCCATTGAAGTCGTGGACGGGTGCTGAATATACGGAGAGATCTCCACCGCGCAAAGCCTGAGACGGTACGCTTTCGAGCAAGACCTGCTGACTCGGCAAGCGGAGAGCTTCAAACGTCGCGAAAAAGAACGTGCGGTCCTTCCCGTTGTAGAGCTTCGGAATGGAGAGCGGTCCACCGAAGAAGCCGCCGAAGTCGTTCATAATCACCTTAGGAACTTTGGCGCTGAACGTATTGCGCGCGGCGAACGCGGAGTTTTGGTGATTCTCAAAGGCGCCACCATGGTATTGGTTGGTACCGCCTCTGGAGACGGTGGTGATGTCGCTAATGCCGCCGTACTCCGCGGTGTTGTTGATCTCACTCACGCGGATCTCTGCGATCCCGTCGAAAGCCGGAAAAAGCTCGGCGATTGGGGCACTGTTCCGGGGACTCATGGAGCTAATGCCGTCGATGCTCATCGAGAGCATACTGGGCTTCGCGCCGGAAACCGAAAGGCCGCCGCTGTTGTCTATCTCGACGCCAGGCTGCGTGGTCAACGTACTAAACGCACTCGTTGAGCCTGCCGCGCGAGAGCCGAGCGCTACCGGCAGGTCGATCAACTCGCGGCCGAGCTTGGTTTCAGCGATGTTTGACACCTCCGTATTGATGGGCGCTTCGGCTTGCACGTTCACCTCCACGGTTTGTGTCTGCGACGACAGCGTCATCGCGCCGTCGACACGAACCGTTTGTCTCGACAGCAACTGGACATTGGTGCGGGTGACTTTCTGGAAACCGGTCATTTCCATGGTGATCTCATAGTTCGTGGGCTCGAGATTGACCACCGTGTAAGAACCAGTGGAGTCCGTGGTAGCGGTTCGTGTGGCGCCTGTTCCGAGATTTTTTACGGTCACCGTACAGCCGGAGACCACGGCGCCCGACGGATCTTTGACCGTTCCGACGAACTCGCCGAAAGTGGACTGCGCGAAGCTGATCACCACGAACAGCGCCGCGAGGACGGCGTACATGTACACTCGGGCCGACAAACGGCCTAACTTCTGGTGGCCAAAAGAAGTGAAAAGCATTTTGAGAAACACCCTCTCCCAACTATCTGTTGAAACCTAAGACAACACTGGTCGCGGAGTGACATCGGTCACACCGAAGAATTCGAAGGCTGTAATTGATTTTCGGAAGGAGCGGCGGCGTGGGCGCGAACCTCGAAATAGCGTGCGGGCTTCGAAGCCCAGAACAACGACGAGGTCGTTCACCATCTTAACACTCCCCGCCCTCATTCGACACTTAGAATGAGAGGTTAGAATAAATAGGCAACGATCAAAGGTTGAAGAAGTATATCCCGATTCACAATCAGGTGTCAACGGAATTTTACAATCGCATTGCGATCAGTCGGCAGACGGCAGCGCGTACGCGATGTACTCGCCCGAGTAAGCGCCGCCGCTAACTGCCACGACGATATACTGCTTGCCATTCACCATGTAAGTCATGACGCCTCCACTCTGCTGCGCCGGCATGTAGACCGCGCCGACCTCTTTACCAGTGAGCTTGTCGTAAGCCCGCAGCATGGCGCCACGCGGATGTTGTGGCGTGGTAGTAACTTGCGGATCGCCCGCAAGCACCAGGCTCTTCGTAACGGCTGTGACCACGCCGCCCTGCTGGCCCGTGCGTGGAATGTTGAGTCCTTTCAAAGCAGGATGATTTCGCACTATGTCCGGCGTGTCGCCGTGGGCCACTTGCCAAACGATCTCACCTTTGTCAAGACTGATCGCCGAAATGGATCCATAAGGCGGCTTGACGATCGGCAGGCCTTGTACATTCAGCGCGGGGGCTCCACCTGCGGCCGGTGGTGGTGCGGCAGGCTCACGCGAATCGGCGCCGGCGTTTTCTCCAGGCCCTCTTCTCAATTGCACCGCTTGTCCCGCGGTTCCCTGGATGTAGCGGATGTCGGAGACATCCTTTGGCGCCGGCACAAGTCCCAGAGGTGATCCACAGCAGTTCGTCGCCGACGCATACACGATGTGATTTTCGGGATCATATGAGCCGCCCCACCAATTTGTTCCGCCTCCTCCGGTACCCATGGTCAGCGTGGCGATGGTGCCGCCCAGCTTGCTCTCGGACGGCGGCGTAAAGATCGGGCCGATTCGATATTTCGAAACGATGGTCATCGCTTCATCGTGCAGAGTCGGCGTAAAATCAATCACGATGTCGGGTGTGAAGCCATTGCGCGAGTAGGCCGGCGGCTTGGTCGGGATCGGCTGCGTCGCCGAGTACCATTCACCGGGTGCGTCTCCCTTTGCAACCGGCCGCTCTTCGATGGGCCAGACCGGCTGTCCGGTGACGCGATCGAAGACATACAGAATCCCTTGCTTGGTCGGCTGTGCAACCGCCTTGATGGCGCGGCCGTTCACGTTGATGTCTGCCAGGATTGGAGCCGACGAAATGTCCATGTCCCAGATGGGATGATGGACCAATTGATAATGCCACTTGCGTTGCCCGGTTTTGAGATCGACGCAGACCAGGCTCTCACCGAAAAGATTGTTTCCAGGACGGAAGCCCGCATAATAATCGCCGGTGGGCGACTCGATCGGCAGGTAAGCCAACCCGAGCTGTTCATCCACCGAGAGCTGCGTCCATAATCCCGTGTTGCCGGTGTGTTCGGCCGATCCATCGAGCCAGGTGTCGTAACCGAACTCGCCCTTCTGCGGGATGGTGCGGAAAATCCACAAACGCTTGCCCGTGCGGACGTCGAAGCCTCGGACCAGGCCCTTGGTGTTGTTCATGGTCTTGGGAGTACCGCCTTCGCGGAACGCGGAGCCCACGATCACGGTGTCTTTGGCCACGACGGGCGCGGACTGGATTCCGATTTCTCCAGATTCCAAGTCGATGGGCGTACCGGTTCCGGAGATAGCATCCACCTTCAGATCGACAGCACCGTCTTTTCCGAACGATGACACGCGCGTGCCGGTCTTGGCATCCAGAGCGATAAGGCGATAGCCGGGCGTGACGTACAAGATTCGCTCTTCCCGGCCATCGGACCAATACGCGAGACCCCGGCCGGACAATTGGCGTGGAGCGTTGGCGCCGCGCGTTCCTTCGCGTTCGCCATGCACCCACAAGAGTTCACCAGTAGCGGCATCGAGAGCAATCGCAGCGCGCCGTGATCCGGCCGTAGCGTATACCACGCGATTAACCATCAGTGGCGTGCCCTCCAGCTTGTATTCGGGACGATTGCCGAGGCTGTCGGTTTTAAATCGCCAAGCGACCTCGAGCTTGTTGAAGTTGGATGCATTGATTTGATCCAGCGGCCTGTATCTGCTGGCCGCGAGATCGGCGCCGTGGGTGGGCCACTCGACGTCCTTCGGCGACTGCCCCCAGGCTGCCGTGGCAATAAGGCTTAGGAATCCAACCAGCATTGATCGCATGAACACCTCCTTGAGCTGGCCTGGAATTTTAATACAGTCCGTCCAGCGATACAAGCACCCTCGGGCAAGATGTCACAATAGTCGGATATGCCTGACGGATCCACCTCGAATGCGACTGCCACCCAAGTGGCCGGCAAGTCGGCACGCCGCGATATTGCGACCTCCATCCATCCCTACACCAATCTGAAGCTGCACGAGACCGAGGGTCCGATGGTCATCACCGAAGGTGATGGCGTATTCGTTCGCGATGAAAACGGCAAGAGCTATCTGGAGGGGCTAGCGGGGCTGTGGTGCGCAAGCCTCGGATTTTCCGAACGCCGTCTGGCTGACGCCGCTCATAAACAGCTGCTCAAGCTGCCTTTCTATCACACCTTCGCGCACAAGGCGCACGACGTCGGCATTGAGCTGGCGGAGAAGCTGCTCAGCATCGCGCCGGTTCCGATGACTAAAGTCTTCTTCGTAAATTCGGGATCGGAAGCCAACGACACAGTAGTGAAGTTGGTCTGGTATTACAACAACGCCCTGGGCCGTCCGCAAAAGAAAAAGATCATCAGCCGTAACAAGGCCTATCACGGAGTGACCGTGGCAAGCGCCAGCCTGACAGGCCTGCCGAATAATCATCGCGATTTTGACCTGCCCATCGCCAACATCCTGCATGTCGAGTGTCCACATTTTTATCGATTCGGTCAGCCTGGCGAAACTGAGGAGGCGTTTGCGAGCCGCATGGCCGACTCACTGGAGAAGCGTATCCTCAGCGAAGGTCCGGAGACAGTGGCGGCTATGATCGGCGAACCGATCATGGGAGCGGGCGGCGTCCTCCTTCCACCCGCCACTTATTGGGAAAAGGTACAGGCTGTTCTAAAGAAATACGACGTAATGCTGATCGTCGATGAAGTGATTTGCGGCTTTGGACGCACCGGCAATATGTGGGGATCTACAACTTGTGGTCTAAAGCCCGACATTATCTCGTGCGCCAAAGCGCTCTCTGCGAGTTATTTGCCGATCGGGGCCGTGCTGGTCTCAGCGGATGTTTATGCAGCGCTCGTAAAGCAGTCGGAAAAGATCGGCGTATTTGCGCATGGATTTACGTACAGCGGACATCCGGTGACCTCGGCGGTCGCACTGGAGACTTTGAAAATCTACGAAGAGAGGGACCTGATTTCGCATGTCCGCAAAGTTGCGCCTCGAATGCAGGCTGGGCTGCGGCGATTCCAGGATCATCCGCTAACCGGCGAAGTGCGCGGCATTGGGCTGGTCGGCGCCATCGAACTGGTGGCCGATAAGCCCGCGAAGACGCCTTTCGATCCCAAGGCGAACGTGGGCGGATTTTTGGCCAAGCGCGCGCAGCATCATGGGCTGATTATCCGCCCATTGGTCGACACCATCGCGTTTTGTCCGCCGCTGATCATTAAAGAGGATGAAATCGATCTGATGTTGGAGCGATTTTCGCTCGCACTGGACGATACGCTGGCAATGGTCCGCGAACGGGACTTGGCCAAAGGGGTATAAATAAGGATAATTTTCTAACTTTGCTTATGGATCAATCCAAGATTCGAGCATGGTATGCACATCGCCAAGGGCTGGACGGCAGCTTGGATGGCAAATCCGCTGCAGAAGTCTTAGGAAGAACCGGCTGGGCGCGATCGGTGGGCGGCACCGGTCCATACCTTACGCTTTTTTCGCGCGCCGGATTGAGCCGCGAAGAAATAGACGCTTCGGTTGCGAAGCTCGAAATTCACGAACTTCCCAGCGCCCGCGGTTGCACCTACGTTTTGCCCGCCAGCGACTTTGCTCTGGGCCTGACCGTGGGGCGTGGATTCAGTAACGAGATGAAGACCGCCGAAAAGCTCGGGGTCACTGAAAAAGAGATCGACAGGCTGGGTGGCGCCGTGATTGCCGCTCTGGCCAAGCGGCCGCTCGATCCGGAAGGATTGCGAGACGCAACCGGCCGGGCGGTTCGTAACCTGGGCGTCGCAGGGCAGAAAAAGGGTCTCACCACTACGCTGCCTGTCGCGCTGGGAAGATTACAGGCGACCGGTGTTATCCGCAGAATTCCGGTTAATGGACGTCTCGACCAGCAGCGCTATCTGTATACACTCTGGCGCCCGAATCCCTTGCGGGGTTTCAAGCTCCCGATCGAGGAAGCTTACACGCAACTCGCACATCGATTTTTCTCCTGGATCGGTCCCGCGACCATCGCCGAGTTTCAATGGTTCTCGGGCCTGGGAATAAAGGCCGCGAAAGCAGCCGTCGAGCCCCTAAAGCTGGAGCCGGTCAAGTCCGGTGATGCTCGACTTCTGCTGGCCGATGATCGAGCCAAGCTGGAGGCCTTCAAGACGCCGAAGGATCCACATTATGTTCTGGTGGCCAGCCTCGATTCCATCGCTCTTTTGCGACGGGATTTGAAAGGAATGCTCGATCCGAAAGACATGGACCGGCAGGTCTTCGTCGAGCGAGACACCAAGCCTCTGGGTGGACTGGCCGATCTGCCGAGCCATGCGATTCTCGATCGCGGTCGCGTGGTGGGGCTGTGGGAGTACGACACGTCCACCAATTCGATCGCTTGGTTGGCATTCGTGAAAAAGGACAAGGCGCTACAAGAGGCGGTGGCTCGTACCGAGCAGTATGTGCGAGAGCAGCTCGGCGACGCGCGTTCTTTTAGCCTGGACAGCCCCAAGAGCCGGGCTCCGAGAGTGCAGGCGCTGCGAAGAGCCGCAGCCGGATAGTAGCGGAAGTACTTCCAATCAGGTCGCAGCTGTCGCCGCCAACGCGCTCTCTACCGTGATGTGATTCGAAACCTCGTGGACGCCGGGAACCGACCAGGCCGCTTGTTCCACCCCTTCTCGCTCAACGGAAGCCGCAACGCAACCCCACAGTTTGACGCGGTCATTGGCCACTTCTACGATAATGCGCCGGGCCACTGTTCCTACGTCGCGCGTCAGAGCTGCTTCGATCTCGCTCTTCAGCTCGTCGGCCGGGACTGCCGGACTTACTGTGATCAGGTTTGCTAATCCGGTCACACCCGCCAGATTCGCCACCGCATCTTCGGCAGCCGTACGTTGAAAACGCCAATCCACGGAACCTTCGAGTGTGATGTGGCCGTGCGAGACCTGTACCTGAACGCGTTCCGCCGGCACCAAACTATTCCAGGCCAGGACATTCGCGGCTGCCCAGGCGATATCGGCGTCGCTCCTTTCGGCCGAACCCGCAGGCTTGACCTCCAACTGGCTGCTGATGGCTTTCACGCCCCGCACGCGAGCGGCTGCATGTTCGGCGGCACGCTTGGCAGTGTAGGAATCCACCGTTCCCATCAGCGTCACTACACCATCCCTGACTCCAACCCCGATTTCAGCTGAGCGAACCACAGGCTCCCAGCTCAGCTCCCGTTCCACCTCTTCGCGAAGACTGAGATCTTGAGACATAGTAGGAACCTCCACGAATCACTCGTGCAAGTGGACGACCAAAGAAACGGGCACAAACGTTTGTGGGGCTACGGCCATCTTGCCGCTGGTGGTCCGATCCCTGTGGCGCTACACGCACCAACTCTCAGGTCAAAACACCCAGCTGCAGTCGTATCATTACTTCTTGACGTACTTTTTCACGTCCTTGGGTCCCACTTCAGCGCCGTAAATATTTCCTTGCGCATCGGCGGCAACGCCTTCGGCTGCACTCGTGATCGGGCGCGCGCCTTCTTTGTCGGCCGTGTCTGGATCGGGAATGAACGCGCTCACCGAGCCATCCTTCCCGCTGCCCACTCGAATGCCGCGCTTGAATCCGGGATTGTAGCCGTAGCCCGCCTGCCGCCCTTCGATCTTGACCGGCTGCGATTCGGAGTCCGCTACATAGATGTTGTCTTTCTTGTCGATGAACACGCCGCTCGGCCGCGCGAACTGTTTCCACTCCGCCAGGAACTTTCCGTCCTGGTCGAAGATCTGGATGCGATTATTCCCTCGGTCCGCCACGAACAGCCGGCCCTTGGAATCGAAGGCCAGCGAGTGCGGCACTTCAAACTGGCCCGGCGCCGATCCGTGGCCGCCCCACTGCTTGATGAACTTCCCGTCCTTGGTAAACTTCACTACTCGCGCGTTCCCGCTCCCGATGTTATGGCCGTCGGAAACGAAGATGTCCCCGTTCGGCGCGATAGCAACGTCGTTGGGCTGATTGAAAGTATCCTCGCCGTCCCCCGCGACGCCCGCTTTGCCGAGCGTCATCAGCACCTTTCCATCCGGGCTGAACTTAAACACCTGGTGCCCCTTGCCATTACTTCCTTGTCCGTCCGTGATCCAGAGGTTGCCGGCCTTGTCGACGCAGATGCCGTGGGGAAACACGAACATCCCTTCGCCAAAGCTCTTCAGAATATTGCCGGACTGATCCAGCTTCAGAATGGGCGCGATGCTGTCCTTGCCGGCGCACGAGTTGGCGCCGCACCGTTCGGCCACCCAGATACTCTTGCCGTCACGATCGATATCCACCGCGCTGCTTGATCCCATGGTTCGGCCATCGGGAAGCTTCACCCAGTGCTCGATGGTCCGATAAGGATTGGGTTGCGAATTCGGCTCAACGTCGGCAGCGTAGACAAGTCCGGTAGAGATTGCAGCCAGAGCTATCGCTGCTCGATTTAGTTGTGGCATCGTGGCCCTCCAGAATTAACAAGTATAAGCCTGGTGGAGCCGTGCCCGTGCTGAGCCGCGATTTTCCGCGACCGTCAGGGAGGGGAACCTACGGCAATCCAAATACGAACAACGACGATCCGGCCGTGACCGCCACCTGCTGTTTGCCGTTGATAACGAACGACACCGGAGGCGCACGAACCGCGGCGCCCAACTGCAGCTCCCATAGCGGCTTCCCGGTCTCGGCTTCCAGCGCGAAGAAATTCCCCTCTTCCGCGCCACCAAAAACCAGACCGCCGGCCGTAGACAACAGCCCCGCCAATGGAGGCGTGAGCAGCTTGAACTCCCACCGCAATTTTCCGGTAGTCGATTCCAAGGCGCGGATCGCGCCGTATGCATCGTCGCCGTTCTTGGTCTCGCCACCGCCACCCGCGTAAGCGGTGCCATCCTTATATTCCGCGTCGCCCTTATAGTAGATGCCGGCCATTTCGCGAGTGGGCTGATAGAACAGATGGGTCTTGGGACTATAGCTGGGACTCCACCAGTTCGCGCCTCCCGAGATCGCGGGATAAACCAGCGTACCTTCCACTTTCGGATCCGCATCGCGCCGGGCGAACGGCCGGCCCTTCGCGTCCAACCCATCGGTCCAGGTCTGCTTTACGTAAGCCTCGCCCGCCAGGAACTCGCCGGTCTGACGATCGAGCACATAGTAGAAGCCGTTCCGGTTCGCCATCGACACCACTTTGCGCCGTCGGCCCTTGACGTCGGCATCGAATAAAATGGGCGCTTCCGTGGCATCCCAATCGTGGACATCATGCGGAGTGAATTGGAAGTGCCACTTGATTTTTCCGTTGTCGGGATCAATCGCCAACAGCGAACAGGTGTAGAGATTGTCGCCCGGCCGCGTATCGTCGTTCCAATCCGGCGCGGGATTCCCCGTGCCCCAATACACCAGACGCAGATCCGGATCGTACGAGCCAGTCACCCAAGTGGAA
>Ga0070713_100001748_pt1 | contig 13997 bp, 9 predicted proteins | sample LARL82metaG_FD_65465 | JGI IMG/M metagenome (GOLD analysis project Ga0070713, IMG submission 65465) | Corn, switchgrass and miscanthus rhizosphere microbial communities from Kellogg Biological Station, Michigan, USA - LAR L8-2 metaG | ecosystem: Host-associated > Plants > Roots > Rhizosphere ... | reverse complement strand
GAAGTGATCGCCTCGGGCTGCATCGGCTTCGCCATCGCCGTTCTCCCACTCATCGTCTTCGGCGTTCACGAACGCGAGCTGAACGACCAGAGCGCCACGTCCCGCCAGAACCAGCTCACGGGGCAGAACAGGGAACTCAAAGCTGAGCTCGACCAGGCTGCCGCCGACACCAAGCAATCCGGACGCGTCATCGCGATAGCTGTCGGAGCCGCCCAGAAGCGGATCGAAGAGCTGCAAAGCCGCGCGATCCTCCTCTCCGGCGAAGACACCACAAATGCCTACTACTTCGGCAATCTCGGGACCACACTTCCGACGCGGACTGACCGTGACGATGGACTCGTCGCAGTCGTACGTCGTCTCGCCGGCCAGCTCGGCGTCCAGTTCTCGGACGCCGAGCGGCGCACTCTGGATTCAGAGCACCCGACGGACGACGAGGCTGAAGCTATCACCACGCTGATCGTCGACAAGGCTTACTCCCTTAAGCAATCGCTCTTCTACTTCTTCCAGCTCGGCAACACCATCGCATGGCTCCGAAACCAGCTCGACACCATGCGCAGCACCCAAGAGGTGGTCCGTCAGCTGACCGATCTCGCGTCGAACCCCTTACTCGAGATTGATCCTCGGTATAGCGACCTCATCAATGCGCTGCTCGCCGCCCTGTCGCCGTATCAGGGCTCAGTCAGCGAGTCCGAGCAGGCCCAAATCCGCGCCAAGGTTAGCGAAGCCTTGCAACTAGCGCCACCCCTCTACATCTCCAGCACCGAAACCCGAACGCCCGTCCGCGGCACCGACTGGCTGGCGATGCGGGATCCCGACACCGACACCGTGATCGCCACGTGCATCATCGGTGACCACGCCATCCTCGCTCGCAACTCCACCACCTTCGACATCGTCTCCTTCGCCGCGCCTACCGAGCCGCTCGTCCATGTCACCACAGACGCCGCCGGCTGGCACTGTTCCGCCCACCCGGACGCTTCCACGGTCGAGCCCTGCACGGACATCGACATCGTCTCGTACGCCAATCGCGAGGGCCACGCCGTGTCCAAAGCGCGAGTCATCCCAGTCCGCTACGTGAACGTCGATCAAACGCCGCTGGCAGTGGCGCCAGTTCCGGCCACGAAGCACTAGTTGCCTGGGCAACTCCGAGCGGTTTCCCCGTTGGCGGGGACTGCGTCGAGCAGGACAAGCCGGCCGAGCTCAGCGGACTCGCGGTAGGGCTCGAGGTCGGGGAGGACTCCGGTGAGAACGCTCTCCCGTACCGGCACCGAGAGCACGAGCGCGCCGACGTGGCGACCCGGCGCGGACAGCGCGCCAGCCTGCGTGCGGTCGAAGAGGCCAACGGTTGACCAGAGCGGCGGGGAAGCTCCGCGCGTAGTGATGCTCGTTGACGAAGTCGCGGTTGTGCCGTTCGTCGACGTCCGGTCCACACCCCCATCACCCCATGACCGTAGCGGATTGACTGCCGGGTCAGCGGGCCGGTTCACAACCTTTCGCCGCCCCGCCACAGAGGGGCCAGATGCGCCCTCGGCTTCCCCCGGCAGCTGTGTGTCGGGGCGACCGGGGGGTCGCATCCACTGTCCCCTCCACCAGCCTTTCCACCGGATGTGAGACGACCACCCGCCAGGCCGCCGCTCTACGCTCACCGTCGGCCGGCCGGCCGGTCGGATGACCACCGCGACTCAGTGGGGGGAGAGGAACAATAGAGATCGACCGAGTAGCCGACGCGGAAGGGGATGGCCGCGGCGGAGCCGCACCGAACAGCCAGCCAAGCGGGCGCCACCTGCAGCAGGCGCGATGGGAACACTAGCGGGACAACTCGCAGGACAGCGGCGTGAGAGCTTTCATGGCCGCGTGGCCGCTCCTGGCATACGCGTGAGCGCGGGCAGAGGCGTGTGCCCGTGGACCGGCGGGACTCCACGCGGCAGGCGGGCCAAGGGTGAGCCGGCGGCCCGGGACCCGACGCAATGCCCTCCCCCTCCGGCAGCCAAGCCCGGCCCCGGGGCGCTGGGGATCAGTCCGCCCAGCGCGCGCTCTCGCAACCGCGAGGTTCCGGCGTGACGCGGGTGTCGCTGCGTCGCGCCGGAACGTCGCGGAGAGCGACACCTACGCCACGGGCTCGACAGCGATGGCTTCGGTCGTCGGATCGAACACGCCGACGCCGCCGCGTCATGCGCGTAGCTCGGTCGGTGCATGCTCCCAGACCTCGACCTCGCTGACATGAAGCTCGTCCTCGACAAACGAGCCATGCCAGGCGACAAACACGGAGTCTTCCTCTCGCCGGACGACGGTGCCGGTGTACTTCCCCGACCACTTCCGATCCCGGACGACGGTGCCCTCCTCGAGTCGATGGTGCCATCTGTCGCGTCCTCAGAACCGGTGGCGCTGACACGATCCACCCTCGCTCGATGGGCAGCCCAAGTGCAAGCGCGCACGGCGGCTCTGGCGTCTCGATCGTGTCTCAGGCGCCGGCCACGCGGCGCCGGGGGGTCGTTTCATCAACAGCCCACGCACACCGGGGACGGCGCCAGAAGGGGCCGCCGCGGCTGGCGGGCGCCGGGCAGCCCCCAATGCTGAGCATATCGGCCGGTGCCGGTTCGGGCGCCGCGCTCACGCGATGCTGACCCGCGGCCCGGCCACGATCGGGAGGTGTTCGTACGCCCTCACGTTACCTCCAGGTCCGGGGGATCGAACCAGCCGTGCGTCGAGGCCTACTTGCCAATGGCCTTTAGCTCCTACCGAAACGTCAAATAGCCCGCCCTCCCGGTCGACACGACGGCTTGGCCCGGGAACGGGATCGACTACTACAGCGGAGTAACGGCGTCCAGATCGGCGGCTCCTTCCGTCAGACAATCTAGTGTGTTTCTGACATGGCGCATCAGGCCAGCCTGACTGAGCGGACCTCGAAGCTATCCGGGAGCTGCCCGAAGGCACCCTCATGACGGCGAAAGGAACTCCTCCACCTCGGCAGGCGGGAGGCTGTGGATCAGGGGCTGTCTCGCCTCGCTCGCCAGGGCATCCTTCTCCGGCCGGCGCGCGGCATCTACCTCGCTCCTGTCCGGAGCCGGTTCGGGACCAGAGCACCAGCTCCCTGCAAGGTCCTGGAGGGCTGGGCGCGGCTGCGCGGCGAGACCATCACGGCGAGCGCTGCGGTCGCAGCCAACGCCCTCGGGCTCACCACGAGGTCCCCGTCCGCGACGTGTACCTGACGTCCGGGCCGAGTCGGCGGCTCCAGCTGGGCCAGCAGACGATCGAGCTACGCCATGCCCGTCCATGGGAGTTGCTCCTTCCCGGCCGACCCGCGGGAGAGGCCGTGCGCGCACTGGCATGGCTCGGCCGCGAGAACGCCCAGGGCGCTGTTCAGCAGCTTCGCACCGCCCTGCCGGCGCCTGAGCTGAGAGAACTGGCGGCGGCCCGCACCCGCATGCCGAGCTGGATGGCGGAGGCGGTCAGTGGCCTCCTGGCTGCATGACCGGCATCCGTCCTCCGGCTCCCCGACGCGGCCTTGGGAAGGGCCCCGAACGGAGAGAGGATATCGGGGTGCACAGCGTTGCCCCTCCCCGAGCGTGAGCACAGCGTTGGCGGGCCGGATAGGAGGTTCGAATCCTCTCTCCCCAGCCAAACCCTCGTATTCGAACTCGTCCACAGGCTTGCCCTGGACGTGGGCGGCGAGGAACAGGTCGAACGGGGACCGGAGCGCGAAGCGCTGGACCTGGCCGTGCGCCATACGCATCTGGTCAACGACAGCACTGTTGAACAAGCGACGCGGGGCGGGGTCGTTAGGGGGGCCGCCGGAAGCGGTGATTAGGGCGCTGGCGCGGTCGAGGACTTGTGCTAGGAAGGAGCGAACCGTGCGAGATCGGTGAATTTGATGAGGTCGCCGAGCGTGTTGGCCGTGAAGAGCTTGCCCTTCGTCGCTTTCAGGAGGTCACGGCAGTCCTGCTGTCGCACTCCGAAACCCCGGCCGTCGATGCAGGCGATCACTTGGTAGGCAGGTTCCCCGTTCGCCTCCTTCTCGTCGCGCATGTGGGCCAGGCGCAGGATGCGAGCGACTTTGTCGCGAGCAGTGCCATCGTCGCCGGTGATCTTCGCTTCGATGATGACCGCCGGCGCGATCTCGTCGGGGATGAAGAAGTCGGGCGCCTGATCGAAGCCGGGGACACGCTCAGCGCGCCCAGTCTTCCGAAAGGGGATGCGGGCGGTCTGGAGCTGCACTTCGATCGCGCTCTCCATGACGTCGCCCACGAGCTCGGAGACGGCGTCTCGGTGGCTCGCATAGGGCCGACCGAGGAAGCGCTCATAGAGAAGCACGGCGTAGGGGACGTGCTGCTGGGCAGCATGCCGAATGCTGGCGGCACCGTCGACGGTGTCGAACTTGTCGAGCCGGTGGACAAGCCCTTCTGGAGCTGGTTCCGGAGTGATGGCAAGGAGCTTGCATGCCGTTTCGAGCATGTCCGTGACTCGCTGCTCGGTGAGAGCCGTCAGCGATGCGAAGTAGTACTGATCACGTTTCGCTCTCCCGTCAATCGACCGGGCCGTGTTCGACGGGAGCTTGGATCCAATTTCCTCATTCGTGAGGTCTTGCCACTCGGGCGGGGAGACGCCAAGGATCGTCCGGAGCACGATAAACGCTCGGGCGTTCTGACGCAGGGCCGTCCAGCAACTGTCCGGTATCAGAGTCGTAAAGCCCCTCGTCGCCATCCGAAGCGCCTCGTAGCCGTCTCGGAACTCATCGTACGAAAGGAAGGCGGGGCCACGAGGAAGGAGCACGAACTGGCTGCTCAGGTCGGAGAACGTGACGGCAACCATCTCGTCAAGACGCTGGAGCAGCTCCTCTCCGGTCAGCTCATACGGGCGGACGGGTGTAACCATGCGTCAGGCGACGCTTCGACGAGTGGGACCTGCCATGCACTCGCGGACTAGGGCAAGCCGCTCCCGGACGGGAGCTGCTGATGACCAGTTCCTGCCAAGCTGACGGACGGCATCTGACGCCAGGTGCCCGGCGTGGAGGCACTGGCGGTCGCCATCACTGCACCGATACCCCGCGTCCGCCATCCGGGCGACATCGTCCTCGACGCGCTCGTCAACGGAACGCTTCCAGAGGTGGTCGATAGCGTCTCGATCCCCGGTCCACCTTCGATCTCGGCACACGAAGACCGAGTCGAGGATCGATGACTTGGTTCCTGCAATGTGGAGCGAAGCGGTCATCTCGGCCGGCGCTACCAGGACTGCTGTGCAGGTCAGTCCTGCATCTAGCAAGGCAACAACGAGCGGTGCATATGCCGACGCCTCGTTGTGGTGGTAGGTGAAGACGAGCGGGGCGCCATCTTTGAGCGTAACTGCCATGGCCGAGAAGACCTTGCTGAGACCGGCCGTAAAATCTTCGAGGTCACGACCGAGAGTGTCGTTGCCGGTGAGTTCATGCTCCGTCCGGGTGGTTGCCCGGATGAACTCGGGGACGTCGCCATTTATGAGCTTCCGAAGCCAGACGAAGCAGAAGTCCATCAGCTCGGCATATTGCACATTGTCGAAGTATGGGGGGTCGGTGAAAACGCCGTCGAGGCTCTTGGGTGCCAGGTCGAGCGCCTGCGACGGCTCGCAGACAAGCCAGGCGGCTCTCTCGTCGGAGCCGGGCGCGCGGTCGATCAACTGGGCCTCGATCCGTTCGCCCATCATGTGGACGAGGGACTTCTTGGACTTTGCCATTCTCGTCTCATACGGTTTCTGGGCGTACGTCTTGGCGCGAGCGTATTTCTCGACGAAGTGAACGAAGGAGCCCGAACCGACTCCGGGAATACCAAGGAGAGCGTTTTCGCAGACGATTAGGCCGACCGGGTAGCCGTGGACGCTGAAGATATCCTGGCACTTGAGTGCATATGTGTCATAGCGACTGAGGAGGTTCTGATACCGGAGGGTGTCGCTGAATACCGTGGCCAGAGCGTGACGGACGGCCATGTCGCTGACGCCTGCGATGTTCTGAAGCAGAGTGCCCAGACCGAGGAGCTGCCTGTCATTGAACATGTCCCGGTAACGGTGGTACCCCCATCGATGGAGGCGATTCGTCTCGTCACCCGCCGGGATCTCATCGTCCGGGATCGGCAGGTTGTCGGCGACTGGGGCGAACCTCGTCGAAGCGCTATCGTAGCGATCTCGGTCGGCCATGTCCGGCGTCTTGAACTGTCGGCCAGGCACCAGCGCGTAGCACTTCGGACACCGGTATTCGATCCCGATTAGTCGATGCGCGGGCGGAGAAGCGAGCTGAGATGCAAAGGGGAAGACGGTCGAGCAGCTCCGGCACTCGGCCTTTCCACGGCGAACGTTGCCGTGCTCTAGGAGCAGGTGGCACCGGGGGCAATAGGGCTTCGTCTTCGCGTCGATCTCGCACAGCGCGTCGCAGTCGGGGCACTGGTACACCTCGCGAGGGTGGCGGACCGATTCGGCGAGGAGGTAACCCGGATGGAGGTCCACTCTCTCCCCGCACGACGGGCACGGGCAGATCTTCACCCAGAGGAAGTATTTGACCGGAGCCACGTCGCCGCACGTGGCACATTCCGTGATGGAATACCCGCCGATGATCTCCTCTGTCTGCCGGATGACCGCGTCGGCGTAGGCCCGAAATCCTGCGAGGTCGAGGGGCTGCACGCCTTGCCTGACGAGCCAATACGCCATCGGATTGACGTCGCACCCGACGACTCCGAGCCCGAGCCTCAGCGCCTCGAAGATCGTCGTGCCCCCTCCCATGAACGGGTCGGCGATCGTGGCTGCGATGTCGTTGCTCTGCCAGTACGACTCCGAGAGAGGTGCCTCTACGTACTCAGCGAGCATGAGACTCCGGAAGACGCTTCCCGGCCGACGGGCGAACCACTTGTGGATGCAGATTATCGGCCGATAGCTCTGCTGAATTTGCTTCTCCCGGAGCGCCAGGCCGGCCACGAAGCTCGCGTCGTACCTGGTCTCTAGGCCGAATGCCCCTTCACAGGGCCCGTGTCGGACGATCGGCTGCTCGTCATCGAAGAGCGGCAGGGCGAGAGGCATGGGCTTAGCCTGCCATAGGAGCGGTGAAGGCGGGTGGAAGCTCGGATCGGCAGCCATGCCCTCTGGGCTGGATGTCTGTCGGGGTCGCGGGCGGGAGACGGGGGCCGAGGACACGGAGGAAGCACTCCCGGAGATGGCGAACTGGTGTTCGTATCCTAGCGGGAGAGCGAGTCTGCCGGCTGGCTCAGGTCGGCCAGCTTCACTAGTCGGCGGCACCAAAACCGCCGTCCCTGGCGCAATGGTGGCCATCCGGCTGGATCAGATCTGTGTCAAATGAGCCTCCGCGGCGATCGCAGAACACCGAGGCCGCTTCCCGCCACAGGGGTCGTCGCCATGCCCTGGAACTGACCGACGTTGTATCAGCGGCCGCTCGGGGCAGGGGGCGCATCGCCCGAGGGCCTGTCGGGATGAGCCTTGCGACCAGCCGCTACGGCTGGGCGGGCCACATCGTCAAGCCTCCGTGGGTGGTGTTGCCGAGCGCTTCGAGATCATAAGCGCGGAGGTCAGGCAGGCGAGGCGGCTACGGATCTCCGAAAAGTTCTCATAGCATCGCCTTAGCTCAGCCAAACCCCTGCGCAAGTTCAGCTGATGGGCGACGGATCAGCCATCGGCTGCTTCTTGTCAAAACTTCAGCTGAGGCTTTACACGTACTCCGGGTGAGGCTTTACGACGTTGCGTCGGTCACCGGTCGGGCGATCCGCTGGGTGGCGCCCAAGGGCAGCCCCTGACGGCAGTTATGACGTCAGCGGTGCAGCCCGCCGCCCAGCACGATGGCCCCGCCCATCACGGTGTACAGGGCGATGAAGGCCAGTACCACGCCAATCGCGACGAGGAGGGCGTCGCGACCGACCCGCCGCCTCAGCGTCGGCGGTTGGCGTGGTGCCGGGCGCGCGGGCGGCTCGGGCGAGGCCTGGGCCCAGGGGACGGGCAGCCATTGCTCTCCATCCCAGTAGTGGCGGCCATCCGGCGACAACGGCGTCTCTCCCGGGCGGTTGCGAACCAGGGAGGGCTCGGGGTTCGGGTCAGGCTGCTCGACCACCGCGACACCCTAGCACCGGGCGGTCGAGTTCTCCGCAACGAGCCGATCACGACGACAGGGCGCTTGCTGGACTCTCAGCTCACGGAGCGACGCCGCCCGACGACGGCCAGTCCGAGCAGCGTCGCGACGAGGAGAGGAATCGGAACGGCAGCGCCGCCGGAACCTGCGGTGTCGGGAAGGCCGCTTGCCATGGTCGCCGCGCTGACGACGGACCAAGGACCGTGCGCGGCGGGAACGGTCGCCGCGGTCGCGGTCGGGCAGTTGACCAGGGCGGGATCGATGACGGTCGGGGGAATGCGGCGGTGGGTGGCCTGCTCGAAGCTGTAGGCGAGGCCGATCAGGGTCGGTTCGGTCCAGGCTCGGCCGAGGATCTGCAGCCCCATCGGTGTGGTCCCGTTCGTGTAGCCGATGGGGACGTCGACGCTGGGATAGCCCGCGGCAGCGCCGATGTTCGCGTAGTCGGCGTTGGCGCCGACGTACGCGGTGAGGTTGTTCTGTGAGAACGCGGTGTCGACGTTGGCGCGCGCGGCTTCGATGGTGGTGGCCGACGAGGGATCGTCGAGAGTCAGGCCGTGCGTGGCATCGCTGGCGATCAGCAGGTTCTGGCCGTACGGGATGCGGTCGGAGTGTTGCTGGTTGTAGACGATGATGCCGGTGAGATCGTCGCTGAGCAGTTGCGGCCGGCCGTGCGGGCCGACCGGGCCCGCGGTGTTGGCCAGGTAGTCCTTGATGCCGAACTTGAACTCGCTGGGGATGCCGCCCAGCTCGGTGAGTCCGCCGGCGCTCGAGTCGCTGAAGGTGTCGAAGGGAACCAGCGTGGCGCCCGCTGCCGCCATGTCGTTCAGCGCGCGTTGAAAGAGCACCTGCGCATCGCCCGAGTAGGAGCTGACGTCCTGCGGGCTGTAGCCGATGCGCGCGCCGTGCAGCGCACCGGCGTCGAGGTCGCCGGTGTAGTCGTGCGCAGACGGCGGTCCGCCGGGTGCTTCGAGGAAGACGCCGTCGGCGGCATCGGTGGCGCTCACCGCCGTGAGCAGCGCCGCCGCGTCGGTGACGTCGCGCGCGATCGGCCCCGCGGTGTCGTAGCTGTGTGCCAGCGGGATGACGCCGCTGCGACTCACCAGTCCAACGGTCGGCTTGATGCCCACCATCGAGTTGGCGGCGCTCGGTGACAGGATGCTACCGCTGGTCTCGGTCCCGAAGGTCGCGGCCGCGTAGGCGAGGGTGCCGCCCGCGCCGCTGCCGCTCGACGAGCCGCTGGGATCGCCCTGCGTGTACGGGTCGAGCACCTGGCCGCCCAGCGAGCTGTAGCCGTTGGGCATGGTCAGCGAGACCCAGTTGGCGAACTCGGAGAGGTTCGTCTTGCCGAGGATGACCGCGCCTGCGGCGCGCAGGCGGGAAACCAGGAATGCGTCGGCAGGCGGGCGATTGCCGGCCAGCGCCTGTGAGCCGGCGGTGGTGTCGGCGTCGGTGGTGTCGATGTTGTCCTTGAGCAGGATGGGGATGCCGAGCAGCGGTCCGCTGCGGCCGGCGCGGCGCGCGGCGTCAGCGGCGTCCGCCTGGGCCAGCGCGTCGTCGGTGAGGGTGCGCACCGCGTTGACCTGCACGCAGCCGTGGTCGAAGAAGGCGATGCGGGCGAGGTAGGCCTGGGTGAGGCGGCGGCTGGTCAGCCGGCCCGTGGCCATCGCCGCTTCGAGCTGCGGGATGGTCGCCGCCTGCAGGTCGATGCCGGCGACGCTGACCAGCGGGTCGCCGTAGAGCGGGGCGCCGTGCGCGGCGGCGGCCGTCGGGCCGCACAGGGCGGCGACGGTCAGTACCGCCACCGCCATGAGCTGCGCGCGCAGGCGCGGGTGCGTTTGAAACACGATCAGCCGAAGTTCCAGTGCTGGGCGTTGGTCCCGTTGCAGCTGTAGATCTGCAGCTGGACGCCGTTGCCGGTGTTGGAGCCGGGATCGTCGAGGCAGTAGCCGAGCGACTTCAGGGTGTGGTCGGCGCCGATGGTCCACTCCTGGTTGGCGCCGGTGTTGCAGTTGTAGAGGTCGACGGGCTCGGTCGAGTAGCCGATGTTGCCGTAGACGTCGAGGCATTTGCCCAGTGCGGTGAGCACGGTGACGCCGTTGAAGGTGTGCGTCCAGATCTGCGCGCCGGTGCCGTTGCAGTCGTAGATCTGCACCGGCGTGCCGTCGGCGGTGTTGGAGCCGCGCACGTCGACGCACTTGCCGCTGAGGATGCCGGAGTGGATCGCGCCCGGCGCGGTGCCGATGCCGCTCGAGGCACGGTTGACCACGTCCCAGGAGTGCATGTAGTTGGGATGGCAGCAGGCGCCGGTGTGTGAGACGTTGTCCCAGACCACCTGGTGGTCGATGGGGATGCTCATGTGGATCGCCGACTGCCAGGGCACCACGTCGTCGTTGTGCGAACCGAAGTTGGTCCAGGTGGTGCCGGAGACGCCCTGCGGGTTGCCGTTCTGGTTGAGCCAGTTGAGGTCGGTCGAGCCCTGGGCCATCGACTGGCACTGCTGCCAGCCGCAGGCGTTGACGTACCAGGCGGCCCCGTTGAACGGCGTGCCCAGGGTCACCGTGTCGGAGACGTCGATCGGCGGCGAGAAGCCGCTGGCGCCGCTGGCCGCGCCGTACACCGCGCCGCGATCGACCAGGCCGCCCATCGAGTAGCCGACCACGTCGACGGAGATGCCGTGTGAGGTGTAGGTGTTGTAGACGTAGTGCGAGAAGGCGGCGGCGATGTTCTTCCAGGTATCGGTGTCGCCGAAGCTGCCGAAGTTGTGCAGGTTGACGTCGCAGTTGGAGTCGCCGTAGTAGTAGCCGACCTTGACCATGCTGCCGGTGAAGCCCATCGACCGCATCCAGCTCATCATCTGGCTGAAGTCGCCGTTGCAGTCGGTGGACTGCGAGAGGCTGAAGCCGTGCACGAAGAGGATGGTCTGGTTCAGCTGCGGCGCCAGGTTCGCGGAGGCGACCTGCGGCTGGGCTGTGGCCACGCCGGCAGCCAGCGCCAGCGTTGCTGCGAGCGATGCGGCCGCACGCCGGAACGGCAGGCGCGCAGTGCTGGTGGACCCGTGCATGTCGCAATCCCTTCCCGTGATCGAGAGTCCGCTCACCGCCGGCGAGACCGGGGTCCCTCCCGGCGCGGGATGGTAGCGGCACGGACCGCTGCAGGCAAGCGCGACCACGGGCGGTTGAGACGTAGCAAACGCGTCCGGCAGATGGGACCGCCCGCCGGATCAGGCGACGGCCGTCTATCCTCGGCCGGGTGCGGACGGTCGAGCGAGCTGCCCCCAGCGGGATCCCGGCCCCGGCGCGCCTCGGGCGCCTGGCGCACTGGTGGGAGTCGTGGCGGCCGTCGGTGCTCCCCGCGGCGATCGCAGCGGCCGTGCTGGTGGTCTGCGCCGAGGTGATCGCCGTGCTCTACGCGGGCGGCCCCGGCACCGTGGTGGCTCACCCCGAGACGTTGCTCACCGTTTGGCGGCGCTACGACGCCGTCTGGTACCTGCGCATCGCCTCCGACGGGTACCCGGCGCACGTCCACGACCCCAGCGAGCGCGGCTCCTTCGGCGACGCCACCGCCTTCCCGCCGCTCTTCCCGCTGGCCATCCGTGGGCTGGCCACGGTGCTGCACCTGCCGCTGCTCGCCGCCGCGCTGCTCGTCTCGCTGCTCACCCTGGTGCCCGCGCTGGCGCTGTTCCACCGCCTGGCCAGCCTCGACGCGGGCCGGCACCGCGGCCGCCTCGCGCTGCTGCTGCTGGCCACCACGCCGGCCGCGTTCTTCCTGGTCGCGCCGTACGGCATGGGACTGTTGCTCATGCTCGTCGCCGGCGCGCTGCTGGCCGCGCGGTTGCGGCACTGGGCCATCGCCGGTGTCTGCGCGGGGCTGGCGGCGGTCTGCAAGATCTACGCGGGCGCGGTGGTTGCGGCCGTTCTCGTCGAATACATGCAGGCGCACGACTGGTCGTTCCGCCGGGTGCGCGCCGACGTGGCCTGGACCTTCATGCCCGCACTGCTCACCGTGGGCGCGTGGGCGGCGTATCTGAAGATCACCTTCGACGACCCGCTGCGCTTCCTGCACGCGGAGACGGCGTGGGACCGGCATGTGGTGGCGCCCTGGACCACGCTGTGGAACGGGCTGCACCAGGTTTTCACCCTCTGGGGCCACAACTCCATCGCCCTGGTGCGGCTGCTCGAGGTGGTCAGCATGCTGCTGCTGCTCGGCGTGGCCCTGGACGCGGCGCGGCGGATGCGGCGCTCCGACGCGGTGCTGGCGGCGCTCGCCTTCATCGCCATCTCCACCAGCGGCATCGTCGACTCAGCCCACCGCTACCTGATCATCGTCACCCCGGTGTACGTCTCGCTGGCGATGATCCTCGGCCGCCGAGCGCGCCTCGCGGTGGTGGCGGTGTCCCTGGTGCTCGGCGTGTTCCTGCTCGGCCGCTTCGTCACCGGTGCCTGGGCGGGATGAGCACACCCGAGCTGCGCGGCGAGAAGGTCGTGCTGGTGCCGGTGGCAGGCCAGCACGTCGCGGAGCTGCGCCGCATCCTGCATACGCCCGAGGTGCGGGGGCGCTGGGGCGACGAGGACAAACACCCGGACTGGCCGTTCGACGATCCCGAATCGGTGCGCTTCGCGGTCATCGTCGACGGCGCGGTGCGCGGCATGGTGCAGTACTGGGAGGAGACGGAGCCGATGTACCGGCACGCGTCCGTCGACATCTTCGTCGACCCCGCCGTGCACAACCGCGGCGTGGGGCGCGACGCGGTGGGCACGCTGGTACGGCACCTGGTGCACGAGCGTGGCCATCACCGCCTGACCATCGATCCCGCCGCGGACAACGTGGCCGCGATCCGCTGCTACAGCGCGGTGGGTTTCAGGCCGGTCGGCGTGATGCGCCGCTGCGAGCGCGACGCGGACGGCCGCGGCTGGCACGACGGCCTGCTCATGGACCTGCTCGCCGAGGACTTGTGAGGGGCAACGTGGCAGGCCGCCTCCCCGGTCAGCGCGTGATCAGCCCGTCCAGCCAGCGCAGCATGCGGTTGCGCACCGAGCGCACGCCGGGCAGGTTGGCCAGGGCCAGCAGGCGCACCATGGAATCGGTCGTATCCGACACGAACTCGGCGGTGCGGCGCTGCTCGGGCGAATTGTCGTGCAGCCAGAAGAGGATGATGCCCAGCTCGTAGAGCCAGAGGAGATAGGGCAGGGTGCTGCGCACGTCGGGAGCGAGCCGCGCGCTCGACCCCTCGACGACCTCGCGCCAGAAGTCGATGCAGGCCAGCCGCACCGGCGCGGAGGCTTCGCTGAAGGGGTTGAGCGGGCTGCGCGGGTCGGCGGCGGTGCGGAAGAGAGTGGCCGAGACGGCGTGGTAGGGGCGGATGACCTCGAGCCGCGCGCGCATGGCCAGGCGCAGCCGTTCGCGCAGCTTGCGTTCGCTGTGGAGCGCGTCGCGGCAGGCCTCGACGCGCTCCACGTGGACGCGCTCGTAGAAGGCGTGGACCAGGTGGTCCTTCGACGGGAAGTAGTGATAGGTGTTGCCCACCGCCACGCCCGCCGCCGCGGCGATGCCGCGCATGGTGGTGGAGTCGTAGCCCTGGTCGCGGAAGAGGTCGAGCGCCGCGTCCAGGATCTTCTGGCGCGTGCGCTCGCCCCTCTCCCGCCGCACGGCGACCTCGGTCACCCGGCGGCGGACCCCGCGGTCGGTCCGGCCGGCGCCGGCGGGCGGTTGGCCTGCCGCCGCATCTGGGTGAAGACGAACAGATTGCCGAAGTGCATGGCGCCGAGCACCACCAGCACCAGTCCGACCTTGAAGGCCAGCGCCTCGATCACCTCGGAGGGCGAGGTCGGAGCCGTGTCCAGCTTGAGCTGCAGGCTCACGTAGCCGAGGTTGACCAGGTAGAAGCCGACCACCAGCAGGTGGTTGACCG
>Ga0070713_100001746_pt1 | contig 13998 bp, 13 predicted proteins | sample LARL82metaG_FD_65465 | JGI IMG/M metagenome (GOLD analysis project Ga0070713, IMG submission 65465) | Corn, switchgrass and miscanthus rhizosphere microbial communities from Kellogg Biological Station, Michigan, USA - LAR L8-2 metaG | ecosystem: Host-associated > Plants > Roots > Rhizosphere ... | reverse complement strand
GGCGCGGTGTGTAGGCGACCGCTGCTCCGGCCCTGTTGATGGGACGTATACGCCACTAGTCCAGTGTACGAAGCCTCCCCAGTAGACGCACTATGTTGAGCGCGAAGAGACCAATAAGGGCACCACCAAGGAGAGCAAGCGTGCTGGGTTCGGGCACGTCCGATTGGACCGTAATTCCAGTATTATCCACGACAGTCCCTGGGAAGCCCGTCTCATTGAGGCTGGTTGGCGGGGTGAATGGAATGTCCACCGGTGTGACGGGTGGCGTCGTCCCCGGATCTACTTCGGACCAAAAGCGGATACGAACGCCATTACCCTGGGAAAAATCGGCAACGAGGCGATCACTCCATTGTCCTTCGTCGAAAAAATCATACGTATGTGTGCCACAAACTGGAGTGCCGACAACGTCGCAAACTTCTGTGCCGGAACCATAGGCATAGGATACGAATTCATATTGCTGACTATTGCCAGCATCAGAAATAAACGAAGGCTTCGGTTGGACATTTGATATTTGGAACGGTATATCCGCCCCGGTACGACTTAAGCTCAAAATTGAAGTGATCGATAGCGTGCTACTTCCCGGGTCAAGTGTTCCTGTCAACCGCAGAGCGGAGATGCCCCCGCTAAAACTATAAGTTCCATCAGGATTTAACGTAGCCGGAACCGGGAAGGTTTGGCCGACAAAATTCGTTGCCGTTGTACTAGTGAAGTAACCTTAAAATTTAAGGTTCCAGAGAGCGGGTTTGCAGTATTGCCGAAACCAGACGGGCTGATTGCAAAACCCCAAGTTCCATTGTACAGGCTGTCGGGGAAGCCGGGGCGCACAGTGAGTTCTTTCGTGGGGGTATTCCCGCTGTTACCCCATTCAATGTCGCCGATAAAATTGCCATTCGCATCGATGGTGGTAGCCAGTTTATCGACGTACACGAAGGCCCTCGTCTGACTCGCCGCGATGTCGGCTTGCTTGTCCATGATCTCCGCTTGGCGGGTATAAACGCACCATTGCAACAGACCAACTACAACCAAACCGCCAGTAAAAATCACAGTGAATATGGCCCCAATCCGCTGAGTCCAGCGATCAAAGCCTGTTTGGTAGCCGTTGAGATTCTCTACGGCGCGGCGGCGATTGCCGTTTGGCTGCTGGGGCGCGCTGAAAGTTATGGTTCCGTGAAGGGTCAAATCGCCCTTTGTACCTTGGCCTTCGTTATCGCGAGCGCCGCTTTCCCCGCCGCCATGCTGATAGGTCATCGTCTATTTTTTGGTGATTGGTGGCCGTTCTTTGGTCCGCTTGCGTCTCGTAACGCGATGCTCGCGAGCGGCTTCGGGATCAGCGTCCAGGATCGCTTCGATGATGCCTCAAAGGCGAGATCATCTGTACGGGAACCAGGACGAGTGCCCGCAGGTTTCCGCTCTGGCTTGCCCTTTGGCTTTCGCTCTTTGTCTGACACCGCGCCCAACGTGCCGGTTCTTCGCCTTGCCGCCGACGAATGTTTGAAATAACCGTCAGATGGTCGAGTCAAGCCGTCACCTCCAACCGCCACGCTGAACCGGGAAAGCTAACGCAACGCGGACGGCCTGACCCGTGCGTCTTCCTTAGCGAAGGCCGGGGCAAAAGGGCAAGCCGCCGCTCGGGAGTTCAGTCAAATCGGGCGGTTCGGGTGTGCCGACGAGCGCCCCGCGGGCCGCTTGCACAACGAATCAAGAGAGCTCTTTCCGTTGGACTTGCGGCAACGCAGCCTCGGCTCACGCCTCGCAGGAAAGACGCGAGCACGTTAACTGAACGTTAATAAAACTGACCGCATGCAAGTTTTGAAAGCCGCTACCAAAGTAGTATAAAGCCGCTCCTGAAAGGCAGGGGCTTTTAACTCCTCCTCTGCCAAGGGAGGCTGCCGTGCTGGACGAAATTTCGATCCTCTCTGATCCTGCGTATCTATGGTTGGACTTGGCCGCGTTTCTTTTATTCGTAAGTTTCGCTGCGTGGACCGCCATTATTCGGCATCGACCGCAAGTGCAAGATGATCCAGCCCGCGCCGCCGAGGAACGACTCGCAGCCTGAGCCCCGGCCTGGAATGGGCTAGCCGTTTGTTTAGCTCGTCCGTTCGATTATCGAGCCAGTTCTAACATAACGATCAACCTGGTCCTTATTCGGGCTGGGCGGATCAGGCCGTCACCTCCGCCGCTTGAACCGGGTTTTAACGGCGAGGTCTGAGAACTCGGTACTTCTGCATCGCGTATCGCAGTGCCCGTCGCAGCGCATTGGGGCCGCTGAACGTTCTCGTTTCGCTCCGACCATTATCGCCAACCCGTTCGACGCGCCACTGGCCGGGTCTTTCCTGATCTTCAAAGAGCTTAGCCACGTCCGACATGGCAGTCCTCCCATGCCCCGATAACGCTGTTTCGGCCTGTTTCGTCGGGTGGTAATGCGGGGCGCGGGCGCTCCTTTACGATTCACGGTTGCGAACACGCCAGTTTTGACACGGCCTAATCGCCTATGCCACTAGGGAACATTGGGCGTCCATAGTCCCGGCGAACGGATATGGCTCAGTCGCGAAGTTGCCGCGGGCAAAATCCTTCGGATCAATCTATGTCAATCGGAACGGGCCCAATCGGCTCCCGTTGGCAAGGTGTGGCCGGCGGCGCTTCACCCCTCACCGCGGCCAACGGGCGGGGCTCTGAAAAGAGGGTTCCGCCCGGCTTAGTTTGGGTGACCGTCATGCACTTGTATGAGGATGTTCGACATTTTCACGAGCGCGAAGCCGCCCGGGTGCGCCGATTGCTCGAGAACGCGACCACTCCGGCTTTGAAAGCTCGACTGCTGCAAGAAGCCAAACAGCACGAATGGCTCGCCAAGCCGCCGGGGCACAGGCGGGAGGACCAGGGCGCCCACTCTGAAGAGGAGCTGGCCGAGCCGTAACTCAAAACGCAAAAACTCGGGCCGGGCCTTTTGCTGAGGGATATTGAGGAGCCATCGCCGAAGCCCCACACGAGCCGCTCCAGCGCGGTGGCATCAGCTTGCGATGCTTACCCAGGAGCGATCCGTCCGGGCCGAAGAAAAGGGCGGTGCAGTAGAGCGTACCTCCGTCGCGTTCGACCACCCCAGCGGTTAGGAACAGGTTGGCGTTCCGCGCGGCGCTGCCGAGGCGCGCGGTTTCCGGCCCAGGCACAGGGATCGCGGCCTCGAAGTAGCGGCGGAACTCGTCGCGCCCCTCAGGCGTGCGAGCGCCGAGGAAGATGTGGAAGTCGGCGCCCTTAGGGTAGCCGCCGACGAAGCCCTCCGGCAGCACGGCAATGCTTGCGCCGAGCCGCCCGGCCTCGGCGATCAGCGCCTCCGCTTTGGCCAGTGTCGCCTCTGTGTCAAAGGGGGTAGTGCCCGCCTGCAGCACGGAGGCCGTGATGACTGCCACCCTCCCTCTCTTGCTCTCAGCCGACCCGGCGCTGGCATAGATACCCGGCGCCTCGCCATCCGCAAGCTCGGCTTCGAGGAGGAAGTCACAGCCGCAATGCTACGCCGCGCGGGCTCGACAGTTCGCGGTCGCGCTCGAGAGTTCGAGGGCCGCGAGTTCGGTGCACAGTCGACGGGGCCGGCGCACAGGCCACGAGTCGTTCGCGATCCGCAATCGAGCTTCCGGTCGGCGCCGAAAGCGGCCGGTGGGATTGGCAGTTCTGATGCACCGCCATTGACGGCTCAACAATCCGAGTGGTGCCGATCTAAACCATAGGCTGCATGTGCGTCTAAAGCGGCGCCTCGCCCGATCGGCTCCCTTGTTGCATCGCCCTCGCGCGTCTCTTTCTCGGCACTGGGCTTTTCTGGCATGATGTTGCTGGATGCCTTACCGCGTGCGTTTGCTCGTGGAAACGCGGAATACGGCCAACGCCGGCGTAATCTTTGAGGGCAGTCCCCATGCCACTCGATTCCCACCTTATCCACGAAGTGCCCAATGATCTGCTGGCTGCACTCGATTATTGTTACGAGCAGGGCTGGACCGACGGGCTGCCGGTGGTTCCACCGGTCATCGAACGCGTCGAGGCGACGCTTGCGTATGAGGGGCGACCGCCGCAAGCAGTTATCGCCACCCATCCCGCCACCGGGCTGGAATTGACGCTGCACGCGGCGGCGGTCAATGCGGTCATGGCCGGATGCCTGCCGGAGTATTTTCCGGTGCTAGTGGCTGCGTTCGAGGCGATGGACAAGCCGGACTTCAACTTCCATGGCTCGACCGCCAGTACCGGCGGCTCGGCGCCGCTGCTGATCGTCAGCGGTTCGGTTGCCGACGATATCGGGATGAATGCGGACGTGAACCTGTTTGGCCCGGGCAACCGGGCAAACGCCACGGTCGGCCGGGCGGTGCGGCTGATCCTGCGCAACGTGTTTCAGATGGTCCCTGGGATTTCCGACAAATCAACCCAGGGGCAGCCAGCGAAATACAGTTTTTGCATCGCGGAGCGGGCCCGCGGCAACCCGTGGCCGCTGCTCTGCGAGGCGCAGGGCTATCCCGCGGGCGTTTCCAGCGTGACCGTTTTCGCCTCCGGCGGCTTCTGCAATGTCGAAAACCACGGTGGCAACACGCCCGAGCAGGTTCTCGGCTCGGTGGCCGACGCGATGGCGAATTACGGGTGCATCACCTTGGGCCAGAGCGTCGTGATCCTCGCGCCCGAGCATATGCACATCGTCGGGCGCGCCGGCTGGAAGCGCGAGGACGCCCAGTCATTCCTGTTCACCCGGGCCACGCGGCCAGTGGAGGGAATGCGGGAGATCGGCAAATACCGCGACAGCGAATACGACAAGCAGCACGGCGAAGACGCGCACCCGCTGGTCGAGCCGGGGCAGTTCCATCGCGGGCTTGGGCCGGCGGATATCCTGATCACGATGGGCGGCGGCGATGCCGGAGGCCACTCCTGCTTTATCCCATCGTGGAGCCGCGGGCGCGGCTCGATCATGCAGCACAAGCCGATTGGCGTGTGCATCGACTGCTGCTGACAGCGGAGGAGACCAGGCTCATGCGACTTTACGATCCCACGGCGTCCGGGCCGCAACGGGTTCTGTCCCGCGCGCCGGCGATCGCCGACCTCGAGGGCAGGGCAATCGGCGTTTTGGAGAACGGCAAGCTGAACGCCGTGGAGATGCTCCGCCAAGTGGCGACGCTGTTCAAGGCGCGGCACGGCTGCACGCTGGGCCGGGTTTATTCCAAATCCAACGCCAGTGCCCCCGCCCCGGCCGGCGTACTCGCCCTCGCCGCGGCGGAGGTAGATTTTCTGATCACCGGACTCGGCGATTGAGGCTCTTGCTCGACGTGCAGTTTGCATGACGGCATCAGCTTCGAGCAGCTCGGGAAACGCGCGTTGGTGTTGTGCACCGAACCGTTCGAGGTCACGGCGAAAAACATCGCCCGCATCATGGGGCTGGCGAATTATCCGTTTCTGATGGTGCAGCATCCGATCGGCAGCTGCACCTTGCCCGAGCTCAAGGCGCGGGCGGAGGTCGCTTACCGGCAGGGTTTACCGATCCTGTTGAACGATTGAGCGCCGCCATAGTGCCCGCCGGCTTGCATGCTGGCCGGCGTTGCTGGATTAGGCGGACGAGTCATTTCCGCGCCGCGACTGGCCGGATCTCGGCGACCCTGCGGCATCTGGTGAGAGAATTCCCGCCAAGCCGACCGAGAAAAACAGCATCGGGGAGCGTGGATATGCGGGCTTGGCGCCAAATTCTCTATCCGTTATGCCTCGTCCTCGCGCTTTTTGGGACCGCGACGGTCGCCGCAGCCCAGCAGCGTGGCGGGGTACTGCAGATCGCGCATCGCGACAGCCCGGCTTCGATGTCGCCGCTGGAGGAAGTGACGATCTCGACGGTCGCGCCGATGATGGCGGTGTTCAACAACCTCGTCTTGTTCGACCAACACGTGCCGCAGAATACGCTCGGGTCCATCGAGCCCGAGCTCGCGGAAGACTGGGCATGGAGCGCGGACGGACGGGAGCTGACACTCCGGCTGCGGCAGGGCGTGCGCTGGCACGATGGCCGGAATTTCACCGCCAGGGATGTCGAATGCACATGGAACATGCTGCTAGGTAAGTCGGCCGAGAAGTTCCGCATTAACCCGCGCAAAAGCTGGTACTGGAACCTCGACCGGGTCACCGTAAACGGAGACGATAAGGCGGTTTTCCACCTTAATCAGCCGCAACCCGCCTTTCTTGCGCTCCTCGCCTCGGGTTTTTCGCCGGTGTACCCGTGCCACGTGCCGCCGGCCCAGATGCGGCAGCACCCGATCGGCACCGGGGCATTTAAGTTCGTCTCCTACAAGCCGAATGAATCGATCCGGCTCGAGCGCAACCCGGACTACTGGAAGCCCGGACTGCCCTATCTGGACGGGATCGATTGGACAATTATTCCCAACCGTGCGACGGCGCTGCTCGCCTTTGTCAGTCGCAAGCTCGACATGACGTTTCCGTACGAGGTAACGGTGCCGGTGCTGAAGGATATCAGGGCACAAGCGCCAGAGGCGCTTTGCGAGCTGCGGCCTCGCGGCGTCGCCTCGACACTCATCGTAAATCGTGCGGCGCCGCCGTTTGACAATCCCGACCTGCGGCGCGCGATGGCGCTGACGCTCGATCGCAAATCGTTCATCGATGTGTTGAGCGAAGGCCAGGCTGACATCGGTGCGGCGATGCTGCCGCCGCCGGAGGGCCTGTGGGGGATGCCACTGGACAGGCTCTCGAAGCTGCCGGGCTATGATCCGGACGTTGTGAAGAGCCGCGCCGAGGCGCGCCGCATCATGCAGCGCCTCGGCTATGATCACGACAAGCCGTTGGCGGTGAAGGTCGCCACTCGCAACATCCCGCTCTACCGCGACCCCGCCGTCATGCTCATCGACCAGCTCAAGGAAATCTACATCGCCGGCGAGCTCGACGTTGTCGAGACCGCTAACTGGAACCCGAAAGTGACGCGTCGCGACTATATGGTGGGAATGGAGAATACGGCCACGGCAGCGGTCGATGATCCCGATCAACAGCTTTACGAAAGTTATTCCTGCGATTCCGATCGCAACTTCACCGGTTATTGCAATCGCGCGCTGGAACAACGCTTCCACCAGCAGTCCGCCGAGGCCGACCAGGAAAAGCGCAAGAAGCTGGTGTGGGACATCGACGCCGAATTGCAGGAGGAGGGCGCCCGACCGGTCATATTTCATACCCGCGGTGCGACCTGCTGGCACCCGCGTCTAAAAGGCCTGACAACGATGGTGAACAGCATGTTCAACGGCTGGCGGCTCGATGACGTGTGGCTGGAAAAATGATCACTAACCGAATGGCGGTAGCCGTGGACGGCGCAACCAAAGCTGGCCGGTTTTGTGCCGCCTGGATTGTGCGCCTTGTCCGCTTCATTAGGAGATGTCGAGGGAACCGCTTTGAGTACAAGCCTGGCCAGCGAAGGTGACCTGCGCGTTCCCCCTTGGCCCGAGACTGTCATCGTTGATAAGGACGGCGTGCTCTTCGGTACCGAAAGGCTACGAAGAGACGAATCCTCCTCACCGCCAAGGAAGGCGGGCACACGGTTACCCCCGAGGTGTTCCGTCACATCGTCGGTCTACCGGCAGCTTCCACTCGAGATCCTCGTCCTCCTCCCAGCTAGGTCCGAGAGGTCCGGTTTGGGGCAAACTCGGTAATCCGGCCGCGCTCCGAGGATCGACTGCTTCTCGGCGCTGAGCGGACATTGATCGGTCATAGGTCGATTACCGCGATGCGCCGAAAGCCGCCTTTGTCGCCGGGCCGTGTCCAACCGAGAGGCTGCCGTTTCAACGCATCACGTGTGGGAATTGGACGATGGACGCATCCACGGAGATAACCCGGGATGATCTCGGTTCGTTTGTGAGCGCGGAACGCGCCTCTGGGCAGCGGGTTCGCCGGAACTCGCGTCGCTGTTCCGATCACGTTTTCTTCGACTGATGGATCGGCGTTACGTTCCATGCCCGCCGCTCGCCGTCGTGAGCCGCAAGCACGCGTTCGACGGCAGCGGCAAGCTCGACCAGCTTGAATGGCTTTTTGATAACCATTTCCGAAGCGAACGGATCGTCTGTACCCGACAGATCGTCGTATCCCGTCATGAACAGGATGGCGCGCCCGGGGTCGGCGGCTCGGATTCGCGTGGCGAGCTGGCGGCCATTCATCGCGGGCATCACAAGGTCGATCATGGCCAAGTCGATGTCGTCCCGCTCCCGGATCGCGTTGAGCGCAGCCCGTCCGGTATCGGCCGCGATGACCCGATAGTTCAGCGCTTCGAGCGCGCTCACTGTGAGCTCCCGAACAGCTGGATCATCGTCCACGACGAGAATGGTGGCACCTTTTCCCCTATGCGGGACGGGCCCACCCTCATCGACCACTCGCGGCAAGGTGTCTCTGCTTCGCGGCAGAAAAATCGTAACCGTTGTCCCCCCTCCGAGCCGCGAGTCTAGGCGAACCTCGCCGTCGGACTGCTTCGCGAAACCGAGCACTTGACTGAGCCCCAACCCGGTCCCTTCTCCGACTGGCTTCGTGGTGAAGAACGGCTCGAATGCCTTCGCCGTCACTTCCTGCGTCATACCCGAGCCGGTATCGCTCACGGAAATCGCGACATATTCCCGAGGAGCCAGCCCGGCGGGACGATGCCGATCCGAGATGCCCATATTTCGGGTCGCGACAGTCAGCCTGCCGCCATTCGGCATGGCGTCACGACTGTTGATTGCCATATTCAGAATGACGAGCTCCAACTGGGTCGGATCGATCATTACGGGCCAAAGATCCTTCTCCAGAACTGTCTCGATGCGGATTGAGGCGCCAATGGTTTGCAGCAGCAGATCGCCCATGCTCGATACGAGCTCGTTCAGGCTGACCACTCTCGGTGCGAGGTGCTGCTTGCGGGCAAACGCGAGCAGTTGACCGGTAAGCTTGGCGCCTCGCTCTGCTGCATCACCAGCGCTCTTCAAGACGCTGAGGACGTTTTTGTCCTGAGTGCGGAGAGACGCGAGTTCGATATTACCGAGAACGGCGGTCAGCAAATTGTTGAAATCATGCGCGACGCCGCCCGTCAGCTGACCGATAACCTCCAGTTTTTGAGTCTGGCGAAGGCTCTCCTCAACCTGACGGCGTTCGGTAACATCCCTTATTGTGCCTGCAAGCCGGATCGGCCGGCCGCCCTTATCTCTATATAGACGGCCCTCGGCAACGACCCAGCGCGTTTCGTCATTGGACCGCACAGTGCGGCATTCGAGGTGGAAGTTTCCGCCATCGAGGGCCTCGACGAAGGCAGTCTCGAAAGCACCGCGATCCTCCTGTAGCAATTCCTCGCCAGTATTCCGGGTCCACTCCGACAGCACGGAGCCAGCCGCGTCCCGTGTCGATCGCGTGGCCACCTCATCCCTAGCCAGATCAATGTTCCAGGTGCGCATCTGGGCAGCCTCGAGCGCCATCGTCAGGCTCTCTTGCGCCGCGGTCAGCTGCTGGTTGGCTTCCTGCAGCTGTCGCGTCCGATGGCGCACAAGCTGTTCCAGACGCTGTGCGGCCTCGTCTCGTTCGCGAAGGTATTTGGCGGCCTCATATTGCCGCCGGCGAGCCCGCAATGCGGCCTGTAAACTGCTGACGAGAGTCACGCCTTGGATGGGACGTTCCTGGAGGGTGACATTGCGCAGTTTTGCAATCAGATCCAACGCATAACGACGTACCCGCCGGTCCCCTCGGTGCGTGGTCAGAACAACAAACGGGAAATCCGACCAGGGAGGCTGCTTTGCGACCCAATCAAAGAGCAGCCTGAGATCGGCGCCGATGAAGCCTTCTTCGGTGACCAGGGCTGCACCGGCACCAGCGGCCAATTCCCTCTGCAGTTCGTCAATGTCGAAGCAGGCCTTGCATAACATCCCAGCCTGCTCCAAGAGGCTGGAGGCAGCGGCACCGTCGCGCCCGGTCGGGGCCAGTACAAGAACCCGCTCGCTATTGAGGGTGCCTTGGTCCTTTATCAAGCCTGTTTACCTTCTGTCGGAAGCAGCGGGCTCACCTCGCCACGGTAATCCGGTACGCCCGTGAGAATTCCCTGGAATTGGGTGAGCGGCGGGCCGACTTGGACGCCTTCCGCAGTCAATCGGAACTCTCGGATTGTGTCCTCATGTGGTCCGCTGCGTTTTTTGACGACGGAAATCGCCCGGCGCACCCTGCCTTCCGCCTCGAAATACCGGAGCATTAACACCGCATCGCTAAGATAACTGATGTCGAGCGGCGTCTGCATCGGGCCCATAAGCCCATGCTGCGCCAGAACCAGGATGGTGACGACCCCAAGTTGATTGAGTGTGCTCAGTAGCTCGTGCATCTGCAGGACGAGAAAGCGCTCCTCCGGCATCGCGTTCATGTAGCCGTTCAAGCTATCGATGATGACCACCCTGACAGCATCATCCTCGACGCTGTGCCGGACCATGTGGGCAAATTCACCCGGCGACATCTCAGCCGGGTCGATCTGATGCACTCGGATCTGGCCAGAGTCGACCTGGGATTGCAGCGGCATCCCCAGTCCGGCAGCCCGCGCAAAAACGGTGCCCAGCCCTTCATCGAAAGCGAACACGCCAACCTTTTCGCCCCGTCCCGCCGCGGCCATGGTATAGGTCAGCGCAATTGAGGATTTGCCGACACCGGCACCACCGATCAGCAGCAGACTCGTCCCGCGCTCGATACCTCCTCCAAGTAGCGCGTCGAGTTCAGACGAACCTGTTGAGGTGAGTTCGCCCAAGAACGCCTTGTGGTGCTCGGCTGCAACCAGGCGCGGATAGATGACCAAGCCCCCGGTCTCGATCGTGAAGTCGTGATATCCACCGCGGTATTTCATACCGCGCATCTTGACGACGCGAAGGCGCCGGCGTTCGGCACCATATTCTGGCGAGAGCTGCTCCAGGGTAATGACCCCATTCGCAATGCTGTGCAATTGGAGATCGTGATCATTGGAAGAGAGATCGTCGAGCAGCATCACCGTGCAGCGACGACCCGCGAAGAAATTCTTCAGCGCCAAAATCTGACGGCGATATCGCAACGAGTTTTGCGACAGAAGACGCATCTCGGACAAGGAATCGAAAACCACCCGTCTCGGATTTACCTCGGTTACCCGGTCGAGAATATTTTTCGTGGTTTCACTCAGCTCCATCTCGGCGGGGTGAAAAAGCGTTAGCTCCTGTTCGGGATCGAGGCTTGCTTCGGGCGGCACAAGCTCGAACACATCGATCCCCGCCAAGGTCCAACCATGGCGAGCGACGACGGACCGCAACTCACGCTCGCTCTCGGAAAGCGTGATGTAGAGGCAGCGCTCTCCGTGCCGAACGCCATCAAGTAAAAACTGCAGCGCAAGGGTGGTCTTCCCGGTTCCAGGGCGCCCTTCGATCAGATAAACGCGATCGGCATCGAATCCCCCGCCAAGAATGTCGTCTAGTCCGATGCTGCCGCTCGAAACCGTCTCCGGGTCAGGATCTCTATCAGATATGGCTTCGGTCATGGCTGTCACCGTTGAGAACGTTCGCTCCGCGCCTCTCGTTCGCTCCCCTATGATAAGCTCATCGCTCGGAGCGTCGCACATTAAGAGCGGCCGAATTCGACTGCCTTGTCCAGCCTTCGCCGGACCACCCCACCGACATTATTCGACGCCTATAATCGAGCGGCTCGCACACAGCATGGCACGTGAAGCGTTTACCACGTATGGCCGAAGTTTCCTTGCCGCTGCCGTCAACCGAGCATCGAGCGACTCTGACATTTATGGCACGGGTCGGGTTCGGGGCGCGTGGCCTGGTGTACCTGCTCGTAGCGGCGTTCGCGACAGCAGCGGCGTTTGATTTTAGCCAGCAGCCGCACGGGATCATCGACGCTGTCCAGTCCATCACCAACACTCAGCTGCAGGTGCTCCTTGCCGGGGTCATCGGGACAGGTTTGGCTTGCCTCGCAGCGTACTTCGCGATCGCTGGGCTCACCCACTGCTGTCGAAGCGGCGGCGCAAGGAATTGGCTATTCGGTGCGGGAATGATTGGCGACGCGCTGATATACGCCGTCATTATGATATCGACTTTGAGCACGTTGATCGGCTGGCACCCTGACGGTGAGCGGCAAACCCAGACCTGGACCGCATGGGTATTAGGACAACCCTTTGGGCGAAGCATGGTGGGCTTGGTCGGTCTGGTGATCCTGGCCTGCGGCATCGGCGTAATCGTCTGGGTGCTGACGACCGACATCGATGATGATATCGATTTGCCGGAAGAGCAGAAACGGGCAATCGAGCCGATCGGGCGTTACGGGCTGGCGGGCCGCGGTGTGGCGATCGCGCTCGTTGGTATCTACTGGATGTCGGCGGCGCTGCAGGGAGAACCATCCAGGGCGCACGAGCTTGGAGGCGCGCTACAGGCCGTCCAGCAGAACTCCAACGGCTGGCTACTGCTGCTCACACTTGGCGTTGCGCTCGCCGCATCTGCTTTCTTCGACTTCGTCGAGGCGCTCCACCATCGTCCTCGGCTTCCGCGGAAGGAGTAAAGTAAGGCTCATCAGCAAGTTGCTGACACGCGGCATCTGGAATGAGCTCAGACAAGCTGCGCGGTTTCAATCTGCCGCATCGTCCTCCGGCGTGCCGCCATTACGGTATGCCCGCTCCGCCTCTCGCTCCAGATCGCCGGCGAACCTGCGCAGCTCGTTCGCAATGTCCGGTGTACGCAATGCGAGCTCACGCAGTGAATCGGCCGCCTCGCGGAGAAACGCAATCAGGCTTTTTTGCATAGTCCCGATTAAACACAACGCACCCGAATCTGGTTCTCGTTCTAAGTTGCTGCTCAGCAGCATCGCGAGCGCCGTTCTTCCGAGTTTGCCAGTTCGTCAAACTCTGCCGCGAGCTCCAGCAATCTGCGAGTTACCGCGGGATCCGTCGTGGCGCGGGCCAACCGGCGACACCGTTCCGCCTGCTCGCGCAGCCTCTGTGAGCTTTTTAGGTCATCCCCCATACCGAGAGGGAACGTTCCCGCGGCGTCGTTGATCCATACCAACGGAGTCGCGGCCAGCTGAAGACGACGCCATCACGCAGAAAGAGGGGCGCCTTATTTGCCAACCCGAGGCCGCGTCCGGGATTGCAGAGCTCGTCAGCGGCATGACACGCCGACCTGGGTCCGGTTACAAACATGGCGCCTGGTGAACAGCCGGACTCAGAAGATAGGCCAAAGTTACAACTTTTTACCGCGCCGAATCGGCGGGTACATCAGCGAGTTACATCGTCCAGCTATATCTCGATCTCGGTTGAGCGTCCGACCCGCTCAGACGAGAGTTTGCGAGCAACACGAGGTAATCAGATGACTGATTTCGCGAAGCTCCTGGAAGCGGAGATCCCCCGGCTGCGCCGGTATGCTCGTGCGCTGACCCGAGATGCAGTTCGCGCCGACGATCTCGTCCAGAGCTGCCTCGCCCGGGGGGTCGCCAAACAGCATCTCTGGCAATACGGCACCGATTTGCGCGCCTGGCTATTCACGATCATGCACAACCAGCATGTGAACGATGTGCGCCGGGGCGTCCGGGAAGGCATCACGGTCGAGCTGACAGAGGCGCCGGCGATGACGGCGGGACCGGTCGCGATCGCAAAGCTGGAGCTGCGAGATCTCGAGCGTGCCCTTGAGAAGTTGCCGACTGAGCAGCGCGAGGCGATCCTTCTCGTCGGGCTCGAGGGCTTGGCTTACGAGGAAGTGGCCGCGATTCTCAAAGTACCGGTCGGAACCGTCCGCTCGCGCCTGTCTCGTGGTCGCGACCAGCTACGCCGTCTTATGGGCATGCCGGAAAGATTGCGCGACGGCGAGCACGAGCACCTGGACGCGGCGTAGCCTTTAATGAGGATGGCGGCGGCGTCGTCTCTCAGAGCAGGGGAGAACTGGCCTCTCCGCTGACGGCGGACACGGATGCGCGGACGTCCGCATCGGGGCAAACCTTGCCGTCGGATCGCCGTACCGCGAGTGACCGGTCTCGGGCAATGAGCGGAAGTCC
>Ga0070713_100001745_pt1 | contig 14001 bp, 14 predicted proteins | sample LARL82metaG_FD_65465 | JGI IMG/M metagenome (GOLD analysis project Ga0070713, IMG submission 65465) | Corn, switchgrass and miscanthus rhizosphere microbial communities from Kellogg Biological Station, Michigan, USA - LAR L8-2 metaG | ecosystem: Host-associated > Plants > Roots > Rhizosphere ... | reverse complement strand
TAGGCCGAGGAAGCAGCTCGGAATGACGTCGCCGGTTTTCGTCGAGCGCGATCGAGGTTCGAATGCTCTGGGATCCTGGGACACTCCAATCGAGGACGATTACGAGGACGATTACGATTGGGGTCCGGACGTTTTCGCTCAGGGAGATTGACACACTGCCTGTCGCTGTTGATATCCGGGGAGAGATTATGAGGAACGATTTAAATAACACCGTTGCGGTAGTCACAGGGGCCGGGCGCGGAATCGGACGTGAGATTGCATTGTATCAGGCCCGAAACGGCGCCAAGGTTGCCGTTCTGGCGCGGACGGCCAGTGACCTAGATGAGACCGGGTCGCTGATCGATAAAGAAGGCGGAGTCGCGGTCTCCTTCCCTGTGGATCTGGTTGACCGCCATGCCGTCGAACAGGTGCTTGATCGGGTCGCCTCCGAGCTTGGCCCCATCGACTTGCTCGTCAACAACCATGGGTCGTTCCGCGCTTTTGGACCGATCTGGGAATGTGATCCGGAGATCTGGTGGCAGGACGTTGAGATCAATCTGCGCGGCACCTTCAACACCTGTCGGCTGGTCGCACCCGCAATGCTCGCGCGTGGTAAAGGCCGTATTGTAAACCTAGTCGGTGGGGGCACTGGGAACAGTTTTCCAAACGGGTCAGGCTATGCGTCCAGCAAGGCGGCGATTATGCGGTTTACCGAGTGCCTCAACGACACGACCACAGACCGCGGCGTGCTCGCTTTCGCCGTTGATCCGGGATTAGTACGGACGTCGATGACGGAGCTGCAGCTCTACTCCGATGCCGGCAAGACTTATCTCCCGGGCATTCAGGAGCTCTTTGAGAACGGAGTGAACATTCCACCCTCGCGCGCGGCGGCGTTGATCACCGATATCGCGGCCGGGCGTTTTGATCCGCTTGCAGGACGTCTCCTGCGCGGCGTCGACGATCGCGACCTTCTTGAGCAGGAGATGAAACAGATTGTCGCCCACGATGCCAGGGCCCTTCGTTTCAGCAGCGTCGAGCAGGCAAAGCTATAGGCATAACAAAGGGCTTGGTCGACCCTGTCAGCTCTCGTGACGGAAGAAATCCTACCCCGCGTCGATCTGGATCAAATCTAATAGAAACGAGGCCGCGGGTTTGCGCCTCAGCTTAGAGTGAAGGCCATAGTGGCCCTCCCGGTCAGAAGCTGGAGCAATACTGTGAAGTTCATTATTCTTTGCTATCCGCGAACAGGGTCAACGCTTTTGATCACCGCGCTGGGCGCCCATCCTGAGATCAATCAGGGAATGGAGCTATTCATTCCTGAGCAGGAAGGTACTGACCAATGGGTGCACTGGCGAAGAGCCACGTTCGAGGCGCTCTATGGCCACCGCAACAGCTATTTGAACGCAGATGGCAATCTCGACGGCAATCGCTTCGATTTAAGTTTGCTCGCAATTGAGTTTTTCAAGGTGTTCAACGGTACAAAGGTCATGTACGACCAACTCGACCGTCGCTCTAACGTCTGGGACTACCTCCGATCGTTGGATGATTTGCGCGTTATTGTTCTCAGAAGAAATCTTGTTGAAGCCGCTGTTAGTTTTCGGATTGCCATTGATACAAACGTCTGGTTTGTGCCGAACGAAAATTCATACATCTGGTACTCCGGCACTGCTTTGACTCCGCCGTCGCCGGCTTTGACCTATCCCCTCTGGTATTTTGACTGGTTCTACGATCACTATTGCTCATCCGAGCAATACTTCGTAAACCTGTTCCCGGGCAATGCCACGATGGTAGTGGACTACCACGATATGGTTTCACATTGGGGCCAGATCATCCCATCCATACAAAAGCATATCGGCGTGGACCCGGTGGAGATTCCGATGATGTTCGACAAGAGAACTCAGGGAAAGATAGAGGAGTTGATTTCTAACTACGACGAGATCCGACGCCATTATGCAACCCATCCTATCCTGGCGTCGCATTTTAAGGAGGCATCGGAGTCATCTTGACTGACAAGATTCCTATAACATCTCCCGTTCGTGCGGTCATTACCACGTGTGAGGTAAACGACCTTCACGGCAACAATTCCTTGAATTTACCCAGGACATGGATCGTTCTGCCGGCCAGGCTTTTGCGGTAGCGAGCCCTCGATTGTACGAAAGGCTCGCCGCTGCTGGTTTCGACTTCTCGCCGCGCGTTCAGTAAGATTTTGCGATAAGCTGCAGGCTTCTCAAACGGCAGTCTCTTCGCGCCGTCTTCTTCGGGCGACAATTAAGAGATTTTCATCGTGGAAAAACGATGTCCAGAATCGACTTAGTTTGTTCGTCGTGAAGTTATTAAGCAGCGTTCCGGAAGCGATGAACCTATGAGCACAACCCCGACACTTTCAGAATACCTATTGTTGTTCCGCAATAACGCCTGGTACCACGATCTCAGTCCCGGCGAGATCGAAGAAGCCATGAAGCGATTTACCGCGTGGTTCGAGAAATTGAACAGAGAGGGCAAATACAAGAGTAGCGCTCCTCTGGCGGCTGCCGGCAAAACGATCACCAGCCAGCACATGGTCACGGACGGGCCGTTCGCGGAATCCAAGGAAGCAGTCGCAGGTTTCTTTGTGGTTCAGGCACGGAGCCTGGATGAAGCCGTGGAAATCGCTAAAGGATGTCCTGGCCTCGGGTACGGGCAAACCGTCGAGGTACGAGCTTTCGCTGTGGACGCTTTTGAAAATGAAAAGGCCCGGGTAAAGGCGGGACAAGGAGACAGCGGATTCTAAGCTCGCCTTCACCGTTGAACGAATATGGAAGTGTTCAAGACTACCAAATCAATCCGCGGGAAGACCGTTACGGCGGCCTGAGCAAGATCAATTACGAGCCGACACCTTGGTGAAATTTTATGAAGAGGTGACGCTGGAACGGAACAAGGAGAACAGCGAAATCCCCGATTACGGGCCCAGCCAGGCAGACGGCATCGTCATTCCGCCGGCGACCCCGATAGCTCCTGGCCAACCACGAAATCCTTACAACCCATGGGGTGTAGCGTTACAGCCGATCGGCGACGCTTTGCTTGAGTTCGGTCCTCAAACGGAAGTGGTGACATTGACAGCGTTACCACGATCACCGGTGCAACCATTCAACTTCCGCATAACTGGTTCGTCGATCTCAGTTACGCTTATTCCGAAAGTGTAGAAAAGAAGTTCTAAACCGCGAATGGACACGAAGATAAAAGCCTCGCGCAGCGGACGCAGAGGTAAAGCGATTCTTGGAGCAGAGCCCCTGGTTTTATCTTTGTGACTTTTGAGGCCTGGTTGTGGAATTTGTTCGTGTATCACCATGAACTTTACCCGACCAGGCTTCATTTGGAGAAGGACGGTGACCAAGGTTACCGGAATAGCGATTTTTAGTTGTACTATCTTCGCTCATGGGGCTGACGTCCCAAACAACGGTACCGTGGTGGCTGAACCGCTTTCTGTTCCGCGAGCCGAGCAATACGATATTACGTCGAAGATTAACGGTCTGAAATATCGGGTTATGGTCTCGACGCCGCGGGATGCTGATGCCGGTAAGCGCTACCCGGTTTTTTATATTCTGGACGGTAATTGGTACTTCCTGCCAGCGGTAGGGATTGTTCCTGATATGTCTCACGATCTTTTCACTCCAATCTTTGTTGGGATTGGATATCCAACCGAGGACGGGAAGGAAATCGATCGTCGCCGAACATTCGATCTTACGCCGCCGGGTAAGCAAAAAGACCCTCTCGGAATTCCTGCCGGAGGTGGTGATGATTTTATCCGTGTCTTGTTGGAAGAGATAAAGCCTTTAGTCGAGACTCGGTACAAGGTAGATCAGGAGCGGCAAATCATTTACGGCAAGTCATACGGCGGACTGCTCGTGACCCACCTGCTGTTCGTTCACCCCGACGCGTTCCAAACTTATCTGATTTCCAGCCCGGCAATCTATTGGGATAGCCGCTCGGTGCTCGCTGACGAGAAGAACTTTTTGCAAGGAATCAAGACCAGCAATTTACGGCTGAAGGTGCTGATCACGTCCGCGGCTAACGAACAGTACAGGGGACCTGACCCCAAACTGCAAGCAGAAGACATTTACCGCATGGTTGATAACGCTTCTGAGCTCGCAACCCGCCTCGCGACAGCCAGTCCGCAGAACCTTTCTGTGACCTATGCAATCTTTCCCGACGAAACTCATGTCTCGGTATCGCTGGCTGCTCTCGGCCGTGCGCTTTACTTCGCGTTAAAGCCGTAGAACGGATTTCACCACAGAGGCACAGAGAGCACGAAGGTTTTTCTAGACTTGAGTGAGCCTTGCCTGGGGTAGCAGGCGATAGCGAACTTTCTGATTGATGCATCCAAACACCCCAAGAAGTGAGACGAATTCAAAATTCGTAAAAAAGGAGTTCGGTAGTTGCAGGTGTTCAGAATGCTCGCGTCGGTTCCAATACGATGCTATCTGCCAATCGTTGATGTCGAATTCCGCCTCGAGCAGCTGTAGAAATTGCGGAGCCGTTTTGACCGGACCATTCTGTTCGCGCTGTGGTCAGCGAGACATCGACTACCACCAATCGCTCGGAACCGTCTTTCGTGATTTTTTGGACTCGTTTCTCGCTTTCGACGGGAAGGTAGTTCAAACGCTATGGCTTTTGCTGTCTCGGCCGGGTGAATTGACGATCCGGTTTTTGCAAGGGCAGCAAATTCGGTTTCTGAATCCAATCCGATTTTATGTCAGCGTCAGCTTAGTATTCTTTTTAATACTTCATTTTACTCCGCCAAATGCAGCCCTTGTGGTGATAAAAGGCGATGTGCCGGCTGGACACGATGTGAGTGCCGCTCCAACCGGGCAAACGGCCGGCGAAGACCAGCAGTTGGAGGCAAAAATGATCAAAAAATACGGGAGCGAACAGGAGTTCGGCTCTCATTTGGTCGCAGAATTTATCGAGCGGTTACAATGGATGATCCTTATCTGCGTGCCGATATATACTGGCTTGTTGAAGTTACTCTATCTTCGTAGCAAACGCCCCTACCTTGCTCACCTGGTCTTTCGCTTTTCATCTTCACAGCGCCTTCTTCGTTTGCGCGCTGGTTCAAACCTTGTTGGGTGCGATAGCGAGCACCGCGCACCTGGAGTGGATCAAATCGCTGGTTGGCCTGCTGGAGCTTTGGCTGATCGCTTATCTGTTTTTTGCCCAGAAGAAGGTTTACGGTCAATCCTGGGGAACGACTGTCTTGAAGTTTCTTGGGTTATATGCCGCTTATGCGGTGGTATTGGTGGCGGCCGTCACAGTAACGGGAACGCTAGCGTTTTACCTTACCGCCTGAGCATAACGGGCTGTCGCCAACTAAGCTTTCATCCAGGACTGATCAGCCGCCGGCCATCACGGCCTATTTCTTTGGTAACGATCGGGTGAAATCGAGGGCGGCTTTCAGCAGTTTGCGGCGCAGCGTATCATCCTCATAAACTTCCGGAGCCGCTCTGACCCAACCGTGCATTGGCCGGCCCTGCATAATCATCGGTTCAATACCGGGCATCGCGAGTGCCCAGGCGTCGTTGTCTTTGCCAAGCCTGACCAACATGCCGTCATTGCGAGCGCCGCAGAGAAGGTTGCCGTTCAGAAGCCATGCCCAACCACCGAACATGGCTTTCTCGGTTATCCCGCGGACTGGCGCGAAATCGTCGTTCAGAATTTGCTCTAAAACATTGTTGCGCATTCGGAGTTTCCGAAGAAAGCCAAATAATCGACGAGTGTATCAAAGAGATCGGGCACCGATGTCATCCCAAACCTGTGAAAATACGGCCTGTAAGGTAGCGGCTGTACATTATACAGATTGCTCTGCTTCGCCGCCATCTGGTCCCCAAAACACAGCCCAGGTCACAAAATCGTCAGAAATACGTTCGAAATGGTGAACCATACCTGCGGGCACAAAGAGCAGGTCGCCGGTGATGCAAGGCAACCGGTGTTCTCCCGATTTCTCCGCGAGAAACAAATCAGCCGAGCCTGCGACTACAACGTAAATTTCATCCCGGGTATGTGTCTCCTGATAATCGCTGCCCCTTGGAGTAAAGAGTATCGCCGACATCGAGCCGTGGCGAAGCGCTTCGATATCCCAAACACCTTGAGGCCATTTGGTGGTGGCTGCCAACGGGAGCTGCAACTTCCATTCCGCGAGACTCGCCTTAAGCCCGGTTTCAGACTTCATGAAAGTCTGATCCAGCCGAGGCGGTTCCCATTTACGGAAATCCGGCGGGGTACGACCTTCATCAAATTCGATAAAATCGAACCGGGTAGCACACTGGCGATCAAGATAGGCTAGACCCGATTGCTGAAGCAAGGCGCCGATGCGTCCACCGGAAGGGTCGCGCCAGCCAGCTTTTAGCATGAAGCTGTTGAATATCTCGATCTCACCGGTGTTCGGCCGGCGGCCGTTGACGAAACACCATTCTAAAATCTCTTCGTCCGACCCACCGGCAAGGACTCGTTCACGTAAATCACTGTACTGAACGTGCAGGAAAGTGAGGCAATTGCCATCAAACTCGCGTCCCATGTTGTTGTGGTAAGCCTCGGGCAGAACGCCGCGCGCATACAAACGGATCTTGTCCAGCATGCGCGGAAAGTAAATGACGCCGCCCACCATGTCGTAAGGACTGCGGGGCAATTGTTCGTTCACGGGGTCGTTTCTAATCAAGGACTGACCTTAGTGTGCATGGCCGCCGGGCTCAAGTTCGGGTGATTCTCAAAACGAGACGACGTGTTCTCACTTTGAGACGCCTCGGTCATAATGACAAATGACAGATAACAAATGACAAATGACAAATGAGCTCGCCGGCCAGCAGCTCTGTCACAGACCGGCTATTTGTCATCTGTCATTTGTTATTTGTCATTCTGGCGGTCGCCCTGTGACATGGCGTGTAACGTGCTTTGCCTGCCGTTTTATCGGTACTAACACCCAACGTTGGTCATGTTATCCCATCTGCGTTACTCGCTACGACAACTTCTCAAAGCGCCGGGATTCACCATTACGGCGATAGTGATCCTTGGCTTTAGCATCGGGTTGAGCACGGCCATCTTCAGCCTGACCGATGCGGTGATTCTTAAGCCATTACCATTCCCAAGCTCTGAACGTTTGGTGCAAGTTTGTTTACCGTATCAATATCATCCTTTCAGTGTTTTTGACTACCCTGACTACGTCGACATGGCGGCGGCGCAGCACACGTTCGACTCTCTGGCATTAAAGGTGGAGCGGACTGTCGATCTGCGGACCAATGGCGAAGCGCACCTGTTGGAAGTTGATTTTGTCTCGCCCAGCATTTTCAGGCTCACTGGTCTACCGGTGATTCTCGGCCGAGTATTTACGGAGCAAGAAGACATCCCAAACGGGCCATTGGTCATAGTGCTTACCGAACGCTGTTGGCGAAGCCGGTTTCAGTCAGATCCGAATATTATCGGCAAGAGCGTGGTTCTGAGTGACCTGAGTTTACAGGTGATTGGAATCGTCCCAACGCAAATGGACGATTGGGGACCGCCGGGTATCGATGTTTACCTGCCCATTCGCACGATCGTCGCTTTCCACCTTCTCAATGGCGACGTGTTCGCGGATCGAGGGGGCGGTCACTATTTCACTTGTTTTGGCCGGCTAAAAGAGGGCGTCAAAATCTCTGAAGGAGAAACGGATCTCAAGACGGTTCAAAGCAATTTGTTAATTCGTTACCCTGGCGAAAATCAAGGCCGGACTCTTCAGGTGTTCCCATTACTCGGTTTTATCATAAACGACTATTCGATCACCATCTGGCTGTTAACGGCTGCGGTTAGCGTCCTGTTGATCGTTTCCTGCTTAAACATTGCGAACCTGCTGTTCGTTCGAGGCCTGTATCGGCGGCGCGAGATAATGATACGAGCTACGCTGGGAGCGTCTCGCTGGCGAGTCGTTGGCCAGTTGTTGGTAGAAACCCTGTTGTTAACATCGATCGGTGGAATTGTTGGGATTGGGCTGGCTAACCTCTGCCTTTGGGGAACAAAAAGCTTAATTCCGACAGACCTGTATCGATTCCAGGAACTGCAAGTCGATTGGAACGCTCTGGGATTTACTTTTTGCGCAATCGTCGTCGCCGCGCTGGTTGCAGGGCTGCTGCCGGCTTGGAGCCTTTCTCAAGCCACGCTAGCGCCGGCTCTGCTTGACGAAGGCGGCCGAGCGGGGAACGGTGGACCGCATCGCCACCGAATCCAAACGAGTCTGGTTACAGCGCAAGTGGCGCTAACGTTTGTTCTGTTAGTCAGCGCCGGGTTGTTAATCCGCAGCTTTTACGCGACCCAAACTGTAGAGCTCGGATTCAACTCAAACCATCTTTTCAAGGCCGGAATCAGTTTAACCAGCGTCAAGTATGAAAGCGACGATGCTAAAACGGTCGCGTTCTGGGATGAGTTGATAACTAAGGTTCGCCAAATACCGGGCGTTACGGACGCAGCGACGAACGATGCCCCTCCGCTCGCCGGGCACCGATGGGACATCAGTCCCTTCACGGTGGACGGTCAGCCTAAGCCAGAGCCTGGTCACGAACCGGTTCTAACCCCGGAGGCGGTTTCTTCCGGCTATTTTAGAACGATGCAAATACCGATAATAGAGGGGAGGGACTTCACTGCGGGAGACACAAGCGACAAAGAAAACGTTGTCATTGTGGATGCAGCTCTAGCGCAGCATTTTTTTTCCAGGCCAAAACCCGATTGGCAAATCGATCCGCATTCGCTACACGGGCAATACCCAATGCACGATTGTAGGCGTTGTGCCCTACGTTTGCGATCGCACACCGGGCGAAGAAGATATCCCGTTCCAGTCCTACCAGCCCTACCCACAAGTGGTTCCGAGCCGCGGGGACCTGATAATCCGTTCAGATCTTAGCTCATCCAGCTTGGCGTCCGCGGTGCGACAAGCCGTCTCTTCGATTGATCCCGGCATCCCGATATACGACGCGTACGCTTATGACCGGATGATCGCCGAACAGTTCGTTACGCGCAGATTGAGCACGCTGCTGGTCGCTTTGTTCTCGGGAGCGACATTATTTCTCTCTGCAGTCGGACTCTACGGTATCCTTTCCTACTTTGTCGGTCAGAGAAGTCGGGAGATAGGGATCCGAATGGCCGTAGGAGCGGAGGCCAGGAATATCGTACGAGTCGTGGCCGAACAAGGGTTGTCGCCGGTAACGGTTGGGTTAACAATCGGTATCCTTGCGGGGCTACTGCTCGCTCGCTTTGTCCAATCCCTTCTCTACGGGGTGTCTGCGTACGACCCCATCACATTAGGATTAACCGTTGTGGTGCTTGGAACGACCACGTTACTTGCTTGTCTCTTAGCATCTGTGAGGGCGATCCGGATCAATCCGGCGAAAGTTTTAAGTGAATAATAGCGATTGGCGTGGTGAACTGGAGCGAATGCAAACCGATAGTAAACAACGGATAGCGGCGGTGGCTTTAGTGGCGGCCGGTGTGTGTTTCCTGTTGTATCCGGCAATCAGACCGTTTGCCGATGAAGACTCTTTAGCGGGGGCGAAAGCATTTGCTTCCGATGCTTGGGTAATCGCTCACCTGCTGGCAGTGGTGGCTTTCATTCTTTTTGCGCTCGGATGGTTAGGGCTCGCTCAGCGGCTCCAGACGCGGCTCGCCCGATCATCCGTAGTCATCACCTGGATAGGGGTGGGATTAACTCTTACCTACTATGGAGCTGAGGTATTCGGTTTACACGCGATCGGAGCGACAGTTGCAGACAAGCAAGATGTGACCTTATTGCAGCTCGCGGACGACGTCCGCTTCGGTCCTGGGATCTCTGTCCTTGTTGCCGGCCTTCTCTTATTAACGTTTGGTGTACTCCTGGCCGAGATCGCAGTCTGGCGAAGTGGAGATCTGCCGCGATGGAGCGGACTTCCGTTGGTCGTCGGTTTTGCGCTTTATTTGCCTCAGTATTTGGCTTCACAACCAGTAAGAGTTGCGCACGCTGCCCTCATCACTGCGGGATGTTTCTGGATCGCATCGGCCTTATGGCGTGCCCATAGACGGCCTGTTCCGTTGTGACGTTGCAGCGCCATATAACCGATTTCGCCTCGCTCAATCGGATTCGTTAGCCGGTACCGAGCTGTTTCTGTAACCGGCGTTTCGTGCTATAAATGGATGGCTTCTAGCGACTTGACGCAGCAAGTCCAGAGGACACGAAATGACGAAAGACCTGAGTTACGAGGATCCCCGCCTCGCGGAGATCTACGACCTGGACAACCCGTGGGCCGAAGATACGGATTTCTACTTAGCTCTCGCCGAACCAGGTCCTGCTCGCGTGCTTGATCTTGGTTGTGGTACCGGCACGCTATGCTGCGCTTTGGCCCATCGAGGCCATCAGGTAACCGGCATCGATCCGGCGATTCCGATGCTGGCGATGGCCGCCAGCAAACCTCACGCGGAGAAAGTCGAATGGATTCAATCTAGCGCCCAGGACTATCGCTCGGAAAATCGGTTCGATCTGATCGTGATGATGGGACACGTCTTCCAGATACTGTTAACGGACGAAGAAGTGTTAGCGGTCTTGACCACGATGCGGAAGCACTTGAAACCGGGTGGTAAAGCAGTGTTCGAGACTCGTAACCCTAACATCGACTGGGCTGAGGTCTGGGGGACACATGCGCCTGCGGAGCACCCGCTTCCAAACGGCCGAGTACGCGAGACCTTACAGATTACGTCCGAATTCGGAGAACTGATTTCCTTTCAGCAACAATTCGAATTTCCCGATGTGACCATCACTTCCAGCAGCACGCTGCGTTTTCTGTCTCGAACCCGGACCGAAGAGTTGATAGCTCGGTCCGGGCTCGTCACCCGTGAAGTATTTGGAGATTGGGATAGAAGTCCATTCGAGCTGAAGCAATCACTGGAAATGATCTTTGTGGTAGAAGGGCGTTCAAGGTTCGGCTAGCGCCGCTTCAGCGGAATTGTGACCCGGATGCGGAGTTTATCGGATTTTGCCGCACAGTGGCTATGCAGCGTATAACCCAGGGCTGAAGCCTGGCTGAAGCCCTGGGCTATTCTCTTTGACCGCATCGCGGTCGACTACGAGACGGCGGGTTGGGTAAGCCACGAGGCAGCGGGTTGCGTTAGCGAACCGTCCAGGGCGGGATCGGTCATACTGTCTTCGCCAGTTTCCAAATGGCCGGCGAGCCGTGCCTGGAACGTAGGGTCGGATTCGGTTTCAACGGTAATGTCGTACCAACCGTAGAGTTTCTTTAGTGACCAGAACTCGGTAAACCTTTTATGTGGCCCAGCCGAGAATTGCGTGGTCTTTTGGGTGTAATAATCGAACAGGCGAATCGGCACTAACACCGAGTTGGCGTTGGTGATTTCCAGAAAAATGCCTTTCTGGCTGATGTCATAAATGATCTGGGTTCGCAGGCTGGCACTAACAGCTCCGAAAGTGCCTTTAAATACGCGGTAAAATCCGTTGGGCCCGAAAACTAACAGATTGTACTCGTTCAGGTTGAGGGTTGCGTAGTCCCAGGTATCGGCAACTTTGGCATTCGGACCTACGGTATAAGTCCTGGGCGCGAACTGACCACTGCTGGTATAAACCTGGTAAACTGCGGCCACGGTACCTGTGTTGGCGAAGTGAATTTGAAATTCGCTTTGGCCGGGAACCACCGTACCCGAAACCGAACAGATATATGGTACAGCTCGGGCAGGTCTTATCCCGCTTTCCTGTTGAGGCATGGCCTGAACGGCCGGTGGAGCGGGAATATAGCTCGGATGTCGTTGGTCATCCGGTGGCTGGTAAGCGATGGTGCTAGGAAGTTTCACTTTTTTGTCATTCGGAGACCTAAAGTTAAATGTGGAGGTGAGGTCTCCGGCAACCGCTCGGCGCCAGGGAGTGATGTTATTCTCGGTGATACCCGGATACTCGTCACCAAACCGAGCCTCGATCAGTCGAATGAGCGAGCTGTGATCGAAAACCTGTGAGTTGACCCATCCTCCTTTGCTCCAGGGCGAGACAACGATCATGGGAACGCGGATTCCCATTCCATAGGGGCCGACAGGAAATTCAGATACTGGATAGGAAGGGGCACCCTGGAAAAGCTCGTTGGTCGTGTCAACGGTAGAGATACCACTGGTTGGCGAGACCGGCGCGGTGATCGGAGGCATATGGTCGAAGAAACCATCGTTTTCATCGAAGGTAATGATGAACACGGTCTTACTAAAAACGTCCGGATTGGCGGTCAGGATATCCAGCATCTGCGAGATATACCAGGCTCCGTAGTTAGCCGGCCAATTTGGGTGCTCGGTGTAAGCTTCGGGAGCGACGATCCACGACACCTGAGGCAAATTGCCCGAGGAAACATCTTTCTGGAATTCGTCGAAGAGAGTTCCGCTAACCGCAATATTCGTTCCGGTTTTAGCTCCGTTGGCGAGCGGTGTGCCCGATTGTGCGTTCTGGTATTGAAGAAAGTAGAGCAGCGAATTGTCGCCGTAGTTCCCGATGTAGGCATCGCTGGTGAAACCCCATTCGCCAGCCGCGTTCAATCCGTTGCCGATATCTTGGTACACTTTCCAAGTAACGCCGGCGTTTTGCAGAAGCTCAGGATACGTAGACCAGCTGTATCCTAACTCGGCATTATCAATAACCGGCCCTCCGCCGCTTCCGTCGTTACCGACCCAGCCGGTCCACATGTAATAGCGATTAGGATCGGTCGGTCCAAGCAGCGAACAATGGTAGGCATCGCAAATGGTGAACGCATCCGCCAGCGCGTAGTGGAAAGGAATATCGCTCCGTTGGAGGTGGGCCATTGTGGTAGTTCCTTTTTGTGGAACCCATTGATCTTGTTTGCCGGCATCCCAGGCCAGATGCGTTGATGTCCAATCGTGCAACAGGTCTTCGATGAACTGTAGCCCAAGATTCGGCGCACCGGGATGGAATGGGAGCAGATAACCATTTCCATTAGGCTGATACCAGACCGGATTTCCGTTCGGTAGCGGAATCGGACGAGGATCACCGTAACCGCGTACGCCTCTAAGGGTTCCGAAATAATGATCGAATGACCGGTTTTCCTGCATCATGAAAACGATGTGTTCCACGTCTTTGATGGTCCCGGTGCGATTGTTAGCCGGAATAGCAAGTGCGCGACTGATACTCGCAGGGAAGGTGGCGGATAAAGCCGCGCTAGTGAGAAGTTGAAGAAACGTACGACGATCCGTACTCATAATTGAGGGTCCCTTTCGTTGGAGAAGTGGGTGATGTCCTAAAGCAGAGGCTCTGTAAAACTAATTTAGCTGATAACTGGGATCTGCAGGCAAGACCACGCTGATCAAAGAATTCTTCTTCAAGCGGCGCGCTGCGGTCCTGTTGAGCTGACAATGAGCAAACAGAGCACAACAATCAATAACCTCGACAGTGACAAATTCGTCACAGTGATTTGCCGTGCCGGTGGAGGAATAAATGAGCGTCAGCTGCTAGACGCTTTTACAGGTGGAGCAGGCGACGATCAGCCTTTTGGTATTTTTACTGAGCCCGTTCGGCCTGTATAAAAATCCCACTTCAAGAAAGTGAGTCTTAGCGGCAAAAGGGACAAAACTGACCCGGTTCCCTGAAACCGCGGTAATGAATTCGCCGACAATCGCTACTCCGCGTCCGCTCTCAACCGCAGCGATGATACCCAGCACATCGTCGCATTCCTGAGCGACAATCAAGGTGCCGACGCCGATGCCGAGAATGCCGGCGATCCATTTATGATATTCCGGGAAATCCTGTGCTCGGTACACGATCAGTTCTTGGCTTGCCACGATGGACGGCCGTACATTATCCGCTCCTGCTAAAGGGCTTTTGATTGGGCAGATAATTCCCACCGCATGCCGGCTTATGGTTTCAAATCTGAGCCCCCGCATCTCCTTATTATGGGGTCGCAAGGTTAGAGCGGCGTGGAGCTGCTTTGTCTTCAAACCAAGCAAGATCTCGGTATGAGTCAGGTCTTGCAGCGTAATGCGTCCGCCAGGGGCTAGCTC
>Ga0070713_100001744_pt1 | contig 14002 bp, 15 predicted proteins | sample LARL82metaG_FD_65465 | JGI IMG/M metagenome (GOLD analysis project Ga0070713, IMG submission 65465) | Corn, switchgrass and miscanthus rhizosphere microbial communities from Kellogg Biological Station, Michigan, USA - LAR L8-2 metaG | ecosystem: Host-associated > Plants > Roots > Rhizosphere ... | reverse complement strand
TGACGCTAACGCACGAAGAGATCGCCGAGATCATCGGCACCACTCGGGAGACTGTCAGCCGCTTGTTCTCCGAATTCAAGAAGAAGCAACTGATGCAGGCCAAGGGCGCAACGCTCGTCATTCGCAGCCGCGTCGCGCTGGAGAAGATCGTGCAGTCCTAATAGCGATTGCCCCGGAGGGGCAACTGACAATAGCCCGGCGCTTCCAGCGTCGGGAAGACTTGAAGATCGAAGTGCGTCCCGGAAGGACGCCTGATCTTCCACGCGGAGCTCTCGCTGTAGGCCCTAGCCTCTCCGTGCTAGAACCTCTCAGCGATTGTCATTTCCCGCCGAGAGAAAGCACAATGACTCGGTCGGTTTCGTCCTTCGAAGGTGAAGCAAGCTTCAGAACCACGCCATCAGCATTTTGAGTGAAGGTAATCGGTTGGTTGTCGAGTAGAACGTGGGCCGCTGTGATCTTGCCTTGGATCGGGGGTAGAGCCAGCAGGGGAGCGGCCCAGTTCAACACATGCACGTAAATGTTATTTCCCTTCTGCGTCGTAACTCCCCAGTCCGCGGGAGCAATCGGGCCACCTCTGGTTCCGTAGATCGAATCTCCATATTTTGCGAGCCATTCGCCGACGGTGCGCAGGCGTTTCTGAAACTGCGGATCGATCTCGCCGTTCGGGTACGGTCCAATATTCATCAGCAGGTTCGAATTGTTTCCGGCCGCGCGCACCAGGCGGCGCTCGACTTCTTCCCCGCTTTTGTAGTGGCTGTCGCCGATGTTGAATCCCCAGTTGTCATTTAGCGTGTCGGAGCTTTCGAGCGGAAGCTGGGTGCTGATAAACGTTGTGTTGAAGCCGGCGGAGTTTTGTCCGGGCAGGTCGCGCTCGAAGGTCTGAACGTCTTCTCCGGGACGCGGCGTTTGATGATGATTGGGGATGATCAGCGCAGCGGGCTGCAATTTGTGGATCAACGCGTAGGTTTTGTCGAGATGCCAGTCGGCATTCGGTTTATCCCACATGCCGTCGAACCAGATGCCGCCGATCGCGCCGTAGTTCGTGAGTAACTCAGTCAGCTGTCCATCCATGTAGTTGTCGAGATAGGCGTTGAAGTCGCCGTGATCTGGACGTCCATTCGGCCAATCGGTTGCGCCCCGCGGATAATAATCCGGATTGTGCCAGTCGAGCTGCGAATAATAAAAGAAGAGCTTGATGCCTTGCTTGTGGCACTCGTCCGCCAGCATCTTCAGTGGATCTTTTTTGTACGGCGTGCGCTCGACGATGTTCCAGTCGGAAATCTTCGAATCAAACATCGCGAATCCGTCATGATGCCGCGAGGTGATCGTGATGTACTTCATCCCGGCAGCTTTCGCGAGCGACACCCAGGCGTGGGCGTCAAACTTCTCCGGATCGAAGAACATCGGCAGCCGGTTGTACTCGTCAACCGTCATCTTGCGATTGTGAAGCACCCACTCACCGTCGCCGAGCACGCTGTACACGCCCCAGTGAATGAACATGCCGAATTTCATGTCCTGAAATTCATGCCGGGCTTGGAGATTCTCTGGAGAAGGTTGGTATGTCGACTGAGCGGCAGAAGGCAACGAACTAAAGATGAGAAAGGCCAAAACAAAGACGAGCGAACTTTGAAGTGCGCGTGTCTTACGAACAGTGATCATGGGCTCTATGAATCCTTTAGCGCTGCACAGGCAGCAGATATCCTGGGTTACTCTCGAATGCTCCACCGAAAACTTGGCGGTCGGCCTCGCGCATATCCCAGGCGATGACTGACTCGGGCGTCACCTGAATCGTGACGTTATCCCAACCGGCGAATACCGGTCCTACTCTCGCGTCGGCCAGGGCGGCGGCGCTCAGATACTTGGTGTGAATCTCTTTGTTTGTCTTTTGAGACTCTTCTCCGCTGAGGAGCCGCGCGCTGCCAGAGATGGTCACACCGAACGACGCTACAGGATCGCGCGAGTCGATCATTAGTGTCACCTTGGGTGAAGACCGAAGGTTGCGCGCTTTTCGCGATCGCGAGGACGTGGCAACGTAAATGTTCGCCCCGTCGAACCAGTACCACACCGCAACCATGTGAATCGATCCGTTGGGACTCTGCGTCGCGATCGATGCGATGTGTCTGCCCTTTAGCAGTTGCTGCACAATTGGATCGGTCAAAGCTGCCATCGTTCTTCTCCTCTACGCTGGCCTGCGATCTCGGCCAAAACCTTATCACAGAGATTCTCGTTCCGCACGGGCTCTGCGACTTGCCGGGGCGGGAGAGTAGTAACGCATGAACTGATCATTGCGATGAGCTGCGGCAGCGCGGATAGAATGTTATGGCTCGGGCCACGCGATCCCCCTTATGTGGAAGGAATCAGAATCATGGCCAAAGAAAACGGACTCATCAACATTCCCAGCCACTACTCAGTGGAAGAAACAGTCCGCCGGTTGCAAGCTTCGCTTGTGGCAATGGGGCTGCAGATCTTTGCCCTGATTGATCACAGCGGCGAGGCGGAGAAAGCCGGATTAAAAATGGCTGCGACGAGAGTGATCGTTTTCGGCAGCCCCAAGGCCGGAACGCCGCTGATGGTGGCTGCGCCCAGCCTTGCGATTGATCTGCCGCTGAAAGCTCTAGTCGCCGAAGACGCTAACGGCAAAGTTTCCGTCACATATAACGATCCCGAATACTTGCGCGACCGGCATGGTTTCCTGCGGACCTGATCAAGAATCTTGCTGGGCCTGGAGTCTTGATCGCCAAGGCTGTGGAATAATCTCCTGGGCTGCTAAACCCTTCGCGGGCGAGGCGCCCGCGCCACACTTGCCGTGCGACGCGAATTCATGCCAGATCAGCCCAATCCGAATCGCGCACGCGATCACCTTGCGAACGAGCGCACGTTTCTCGCATGGGTGCGGACCGGCGCTGCGATCGTTGTCTTTGGATTTGCTATTGGACGATTCTCGATTGCGCTCCGGCAACTGAGTTCGCTTGAAGGCCATCCTGTACACCGCGCCGGAATTTCTGTCTGGATGGGCGCGATCTCGATTGTGTTAGGAGTTGCGCTGGTCGTCGCAGGACTATTCCGCTATCGAAAGACGCGCGAGCGCCTCGACGAAGGCACCTTCGAACCCGCGGGATTCGTGCTCGATCTTGTCACGATCCTGACCGTGCTGTTTGGATTGGCGCTGGCGGGGTACCTGATCTACATCGAGAAAGTGGCGTAATCCTCCGCAGACTTTTCAGAGGACGAAATCTCAGGGCGAGGTTTCAAAGTCTTCAGGGCCCGATTCCATCGCCCGAGGTTTTGCGGCAAATGAAGCCACTCGATCAGCCGCAAACTTTCAACAGCCCCAACGCTCGGAGTGAATCTCGCTGACAGGCGGGACAGGGTAGACCGGGGCGATCAATACATTCGTGCGCCGGAAAGAGAACGGTCATGCCGCGTTTCTCGAGTTCAAACATCAGCTCGGCGTCGGTTGCTTGTTTGAACTTGCGACCTTTGTCTTGCGAGTTCCGGAACAGCCAGTGACCATCCCGCTTGTACGCCAGGACTCCATGACCGAGGTTGACCGGTGATCGTTTGCTGCCGATGTTCTGCAGAACCGCCATAACTGTCCTTAAGCGGGTTTTAGTGGCCCGCGTTCTGTGGACACAAGGTTACCAAAGACCAATGAACGTTCGGTCAGGCAGGTGCAAATTGCTTGTTTTCAATATTTTAAGTGTAACGTATTGACAGTTAAGAACTTAGCCGGGAATGATTGACCCAATCGCGAATTTATTTTTTTATGCGATTTCCCGCAAAATATTGAGCGAGTGAGACTTAGCTGTTCGATATACCACTTCGACCTCGGTAAAATCTTTAGAATAAATGATTTATAGGTAAATTATTGAAAACACATGGTTTGGTGCCACCACCACGAACAGTTATTTTTCAAAGATCGAGTGCCGTCCTTGTATAGAAAGGAGGAGCGGACATGTGCCGCTTCGTGGATGATGGAACACTTAGGCTGTGGAGGACAAGGGCAGATGTCACAACCGGGGAGACGTGGGCTGTGGAAAAAGTGCCGCTCCAAAAAAAAAGCAGGGTTCTCTTGCCAGCAGGCCATAAATTCGTCTCGGCAGTTTCGCCCATTCGCTGAGGGGGGAGCCATTGTCTAAATCAAAGAACGTGGCCGTAGTGGAAAGTTACTTGAAGTCCCTTGTGACGAAAGACCTTGCAGACTCCCTTTCGCTACGGAGATCTCCAAGGGCCTCCGAGCGAAAATACGGTGGGCGATATTCCTCGCCGCTCACGTGTGCTTCAAAATCGGGCTCTACTTTGAGTCCGTGTGGCCATTTTTCAATCTGAGACAAAAACTCAACGCTCGCAGTGTGTACATCGCGTGATCAAGCTCGTCGCGTTCTTCTAAATTCTTTCCCGGCATTGCAAACAGTTCGCGGCTGCGGGCGAGCCACGGCTTCCTCAGCTTCGTTTATGCGTGACGGCAATTTCTTCCGATCCGTCTCGTGTATTGCCGCCCTGTGCAGTTCATGCCAGTTTTGAACCTGAGGAGACGCAGGCGACAACTCTTTCGTGATCATGAAGTCTCATGCTCCACAAAGGCAAAAAGACGTTCAGACAGCATGGTCTTTGCCCGTGATTGCATCCGTCGCAATTAGATCATTCGTCAAAGCAGAGCAGGACTGTCAACGCGTACAGTGCTTTCGCTTCAGGAACGCTAGTCGTCAATTTGTGATCTGAATCACAATCAGTGTGATCTGAGATCACGGGAACAGAGTATTGCCGTCCGATACCAGCCGTACGACGGCCACGGTAAGCGCTAGACGACCATCCTTGCTATGAACAAGCCCATAACCACAGAAGAAAGGGTGGCCACCATACCTGGAAGCATGAAGCTATGATTCAGAACATACTTGCCGATCCGGGTGGTGCCCGTTTGATCGAACGAAATTGCGGCGAGCAATGTTGGGTAGGTTGGCAGTAAGAAATAGCCATTGACGGCGGGAAAAAGTGCAATCAGAACCGGCGAGGTTAAACCGAGACCGATCCCTACTGGTAGGAGCGTGATCACGGTTGCCGCCTGGCTCGCCAATAAGACAGAGAGTCCAAACAATCCCAAGCCAAAAACCCACGGATGCTGTTGAACGACTCGGGAAATGCTGTCGATGATGAGCGGCCGGTTACCTTCGAAGAAGGCAGACCCGAGCCATCCAAGGCCAGCGATGGAGACGAGTGCTACCACTCCTGCATTCATGATCGTGCCTTTTACAGTCGCCGCAGGAGAGGCGCCAAACGCCAGCATATTGATGCCGGCGGCGGCGAGCATCACGATCATGACTGCAGGAGCAAGTTCGATTTGTTCCACATGCTCTTCCCCAGCGCTCGAAACGGAGTGACTGGGGCGCAGTGCAGGAAACAAGCCGAGAACCACGACGAGCACGGCGGCGATCAAGAAGACGGCAACTGACCCTCGTGCACGCATCAGCTCCGGACCTGCAAGAACTGTGCGCGCACCTGCAGCTTCAATCAAACCTTTCTCGAGCCGCTCCTGATAGATGGGATCGTTCTTCAGTTCCGGACCTTTCCACATCACAGAGAGTGCGCCGAACAAAACGCCGATGAAAGTGGAAGGAATGGCGATCAGTAATATGGTCTGCAGGTGTATGCCGGCAGGCGCCAAGAGTCCGAGCAAGGCGACAGTTGCGGCGGAGATCGGAGAAGCCGTAATGGCTTGCTGGGAGGCGATGGTTGAAATTGAGAGCGGGCGTTCAGGCCGGACACCGGCGTTGCGCGACACCTCAGCAATCACAGGTAGCAATGCATAGATGATATGGCCCGTGCCGGCCGCGAGTGTAAAGACATAAGCAATGACGGGCGCCACCACAGTGATGCCGGCGGGCCAAATGCGCAGCGCGCGGTCTGCAATTACGACCAGGTAATCCAAACCACGTGCCGCTTGCATGGTAGCTGCCGCGGTGATTACCGCGAGGATCATTCCAAGGACGGTCCGCGGCGGCATGCCCGGCGGGTTCTGAAAAACAAAGATCAGAACCGCGAGCCCGATCGCCGCGATCGTTCCAAGTGCGATCCCGCCCAGGCGAGCGCCGACGAAAATGCATAGCAATACGATCAGCAGTTCGAGCCAGATCATTACGCCGCTTCCGCTGTACTGGCTCCTGTCATTGCCCGCGGATCCAGCATCGTCTTGATCTGCTCTTCCGAAAGCAGTTTCTTTTCGCGCACGAGTTCGACGATGCCCTTGCCGGTTTTGAGGGCCTCTGCTGCCAGTGCAGTTGCGGTGTCATAGCCAAGCAGCGGGTTCAGTGCTGTAACAACGCCAATGCTGTGCTCTACGTATCTGCGGCAGACATCCTGGTTCGCGCTGATGCCTTGAACACAATACCGGCGGAGCGTGCTCGCGGCGTTCATGAACATCGTCTGGGATTCGAGGATGCAATAGGCGATCACGGGCTCCATCACATTGAGCTGGAGTTGACCGGCTTCCGCCGCGAGTGTGACAGCCAGATCGTTTGCGATTGCCTTGAAGCAGACCTGGTTCACTACTTCTGGGATCACAGGATTGACCTTGCCCGGCATGATGCTAGAGCCGGGCTGCATCGTAGGAAGGTTGATCTCACCAAGCCCGGCGCGCGGTCCGGAGGAGAGCAGCCGCAGATCGTTGCAAATCTTTGAAAGCTTGATTGCAAGACTCTTCAGGGCTGAGGAGAACAACACGAACGGCTGCGTGTCTTGAGTGGCCTCAACGAGATCCGGGGCCAGACGGATGGGCTTGCCCGAGATCTGCCCCAAGTGATCGGCACAGCGTTGTGCGTAGCCGGCGGGAGCGTTCAACCCGGTTCCGATTGCAGTGCCTCCCATGTTGACCTCATATAGCACGGTCTCGATCCGCTCCAAAGCATAGATCTCGTTGTCCAGACTCTCGGCAAAAGCGTGAAACTCCTGGCCCAGAGTCATGGGCACTGCATCTTGCAGCTGGGTACGTCCCATCTTGATCACGTCTACAAACTCGTTGCCTTTTTGATGGAACGCCGCCACAAGGCTGCGTAATTCCGCCAGCACCTTTCCGTTCAACAGGAACACCGCTACATGCAAGGCAGTTGGATAGGCGTCGTTCGTGGACTGCGAGCAGTTCACGTGGTTGTGTGGGTCGCAGTGCTCGTACTCACCCTTTCTGAATCCCATGAATTCAAGGGCCCGGTTCGCGATCACTTCATTTGCAGCCATATTGGTGGAGGTACCCGCGCCACCCTGGAGGAGGTCAACCTTGAACTGATTGTGCAGATGTCCGTCGATGATCTCGCGGCACGCAGACTCAATGCCACGCAGGATTTCTGCAGAGAACTGCTTACAGTCATAGTTCGCTTGCGCAGCGGCCAGCTTAACCATCGCCAATCCGCGGATCAAGTCGGGGTACTGCGAGATTGGGACACCGGAAATGTGAAAGTTCTCCATGGCCCGTGCGGTTTGCACGCCGTAGTACACGTCATCGGGAATGGATTTTTCCCCGAGCAAATCGTGTTCAATACGCATATCGGCCTCCGTCAGCGTTTACACTCCTCTTATGACCGTAGTCACCGCGCTGGCGGGGCCCAACTGGCAGAACTCTCAGTGCCCTTGGAGAGCTATTCTCGTACTGATTCGCCTCATCTAGCGCACGGAATCCGCTGCGCTCCCCACTACAACAAATGACAGTTCAACTGACTCCGATCTGCTGGCATGTTTCTCACGGAGCAATTCCGCCCAGCCGCTTCGTTCGATCAAGCGCGTTATCGCTCGAAACTGCGCAGCGCAGAGTGGCATAGAGGAGTTGTAATGAGACACCCTCATAGAGTCACCTTGTCTTTGCTTGCAGTTGTCTCCGTTGCCATATCGCAGCTATCCTCGGCTCAAACAAGAAAGCTTCCAAACATCGTAATTCTTGCCACCGGTGGAACCATCGCGGGAGCTGCCGCGAGCGGAACTCAGTCAGCCTACACGTCGGGGGCGGTAGGCATCGACGCAATGGTGGCTGCGGTTCCCGGCATTCGAGATCTGGCCCATATAAGAGGGGAACAGATATCGAATGTGGGATCGCAAGATATGACGTTCACCATCTTGCTCACGCTAGCCAAGCGGATTAATGCGCTCCTGGCGCAAACAGACATCGATGGCATCGTCGTTACTCATGGCACTGACACGATGGAAGAAAGCGCATACTTCTTGAACCTGGTGGTAAAGAGCGATAAGCCGGTCGTGTTGGTTGGCTCAATGCGGCCTTCGACCGCCGTTAGCGCGGATGGACCCTTGAATCTCTACAACGCTGTGGGCGTTGCTGTAGACCCGCAGTCTGCAGGCCGTGGTGTTCTGGTGGTTATGAATGACTGGATTCACGCAGCGCACTCGCTTACAAAAACCAGCACAACCGCGATACAGACCTTCATGTCCCCACTTCGAGGCCTGGTAGGCGTTGCCAATTACAGCAAGAACGACTACTTCAACAATCCTGTATGGAAGCACACTTTAGCGAGCGAATTCGACGTGGCAAATGTCACAGAATTACCGCGCGTTGACGTGCTTTACGGATACTTAGATATGCCGGCAGACTTGATTGACTCTTCCGTACGGAATGGTGCCAAGGGCATCGTGATCGCTGGAGTCGGCAATGGCAACATGAACAAAAGCTCACTTGAGGCTGCAGCGAAAGCCTCCAAACAGGGGATTGTCGTAGTCAGAAGTACTCGTGTTGCTACTGGAGCGGTCGGGCGCAACGTGGAAGTAAATGACGACGCGATGAATTTCATTGCGTCGGATGAGTTGAATCCACAGAAGGCGAGGATTTTGCTCATGCTGGCTTTGTTGAAGCCGCGGACGACAAGCGAGTTGCAGAGATTGTTTGCTACGTACTGAATCATGGTCATTCGATGCAGCCCAGCCGGACCTCTTTCCTGGTTTGGACGACGAGCACGGAGCAGTCAGGAAACGATTCTCGAATCGGTTTAGCATAAAATGGCAGCGAGTTCCCAAATTGGACAGGCCTTTGAGTTAGCGGTATAGAACGCGAGCGGATGATTAGTATAAGCAGGCCTTAGCGCTCAAATTTCGTTTTCTTTCGATTACATCTGCATTCCCTGTTTTTCACTGCTGGGAACCCTCCTGGATTCGCCGACCGCGAGCAACGCAAGGCGAACGCGGGAACATGTATAGTGTTGCCGGATGGCGAACGATCAGGAAAAAGAGGCGGCGGCTCGGGCGAGTCTGAAGTACATCCAGGAGGGGCAAGTTGTCGGGCTCGGGACAGGGTCGACGGCGGCCTACTTTATCAAGTTGCTGGGCGAGAGGGTGAAGCAGGGACTGCGGATTCGCGGGATACCGACTTCCGATCGTTCGCGCGAACTTGCCCTCAGTTTGGGGATCCCACTGACAACAATCGACGAATGCCAGGAGATTGCGGTGACCGTCGATGGAGCGGATGAGGTCGATTCGCAACTGCGGCTGATCAAGGGTGGGGGCGGGGCTCTGCTCCGCGAAAAGATTGTTGCCTCAGCGACGCAGAAGTTGGTGATTGTGGCCGACGCAACCAAGCAGGTTGCGAAGTTGGGCAAGTTTCCGCTTCCGGTGGAAGTCATTCGATTTGCACAGGCGTTGGTCATGAAGCGGATTGAGCTGCTCGGAGCTCGTGTGACGCTGCGGAAGAATCAGGATGGCACGCCCTACGTTACGGACGAGAACAATCACATTCTGGATTGCTGCTTTGGGGAGATTCGTGATCCCGATGGTCTGGCTCGGGAGTTGAGCGAGATGCCCGGCGTTGTCGAGCATGGACTGTTCATAGGGATGGCGAGCGTGGTGTTGTTCGCGCGAGGCAGCGAGATTGTTGAGCTGAAACGGCGGGATTGAACATCATGTTCTGAGTCCCTGCCCGCGACAGCAGATTCCTCCTTCGTCGCTGCGCGACTCGTCGGAATGACAAAGTTCTGTTTAACTCTCTGCCTGATAAGAATTCCTTTATGACAACGGGGCAAAAACGCGATTGGGAAGGGCCTTCGCGGCGGCGTGTGCCTCGGTTTGATTTGCAGGCACCGGTCGATGTGACGGTTGTTCGTTCGGGCATGCCGAGCACCGTTCCCGGGCGATCGACGAATCTCTGTGAGCGCGGAATCGCAGCCGTGATCGCGGGTGAGCTCGTCCCGGGAGAGACCGTCGAGATTGAAATCAAGTTGTCGCCGACGACAGAACCGCTGCAGATGCATGCGATCGTCAGGTATCAGGAGCAGAAGCGCTGCGGACTGGAATTTGTGGCGATGACTCCGGAGCAAAAGGCGCTGATCCGGGAGTGGGCTAGAGATCCCAAACACGAAGGGACCGCAACAGGCACGGCTGCGGCGAAGTCCGACAAAAGAGAGACAGTTCATAGCCCTACTACGGCGCAACCGAGCCACCGCAAAACGCGACGCGGTGCGCGGCGCTTTGGTGCAGCAGTTTTGTTCGTGTTGGTATTCTGCGGGTTGATTTTCTTGTGGAAGTGGAACCGTGGTTGGCATCAGATCGAGTCGGGTTTGCGCTCGGCGCAAGGACCAAGTGAAGAGAAGCCACCGGTGCGCGTTGCGGCCGACGTCATGCAGAAGCAGCTTATGCATCGCGTCGAGCCGGCATATCCGCCACAGGCCCGAGCACAAAACCTGCAGGGCATCATCGCGCTGGATATTGTTGTAGGGCCTGACGGCTCGGTCCGGAGCGTGAGAGCCCTGAACGGGCCGGATGTGCTTGCGCGAGCCGCAACGGACGCATTGCGCTGGTGGAAATTCGAGCCATACCGGGTTAAGGGCGAAGCTGTTTCCGTCGAGAGTACCGTCGCGGTGGAGTTTAAGAAGTAGGCTTCCCGCTTTCGGGCTTACGGCTCCGGCCATCCGGGTTCTGGGGGATGTTTAGCTTTTCCGTTTTCGAAATGCATCGAGCACTACAACGCCGCTTACCGCGAAACAAACCACCGCCCCCAATGCCGCCACGATCATGAAATTTGGATTGGCGTGAAGGAAGTCAGCGATGACTGCTCCTATCGCGAAGATCAGCCCCAGCACGTTGAGCCAAATTGGAGCGTGAATGCGGCCATCGACGTCCTTGCGCATTCGCAGTTGCAGCAGCAGAGCAGCGAGTCCAATAGAGGCAACTACGACCAGCGCTAAAGGACTAAGAAAGGCGCTTCGGCTGGTGTAAATGACGACCAGCGCGAGGGCGAGTAGGAGGAACCCGGCGGCAACGAGGCTCCAGCCGCGTGGTTTCGGCGCAGGCGACTGATTCGAAGTGGCGTTCGGCATGCAGTCTGCCCAAAGTTATACAGGGCGGCGTGGTCGGATTCAATGCAACTGAGGTGGGGGGCCTACTGGCGTTCGGCCGTGACCTGCCGCCCATCGCGTGATAAGCGCAGGCGGACTATCTCTCCGTTTTGTGCGGGCAGAAATTCAATCCGGGTCTTCCCGGCGCCATCGATCGCGAATTCGGTTTCAGAAACTGGCGATAGCGTTCGCGGTGACTCACCAACGATCTGCATTGAGAGTTGACCGCTCTTAACTGCAATTTCGATCGTCATCCGCGGCGATCGAGACTTGTACGTGCCAGCATAGGATTCCAGCGGCAGTTGCAGAGTCATTTCAGTCCCAGCGATTTGGGGCTGGCTGGGCAGAGTTTCGACAGTGCCTCTGGTTACAGGCGATGTCGGAACCGCACGCCCTGCCTCGACGGGCATTACGTCTACTTGTAAGTGCTCAGCTATGAGCTCCGATTCACCGTCCTGTCTGTGTTCCTGCGATTTGGCTGTTTTCCGGCCCCGCAATTCGCTTGGACTTGTTGCAGGGTTAATCCCCAAGTAACCCTGATACTCGGGAATTTGTACGTGCAGAACACGAATCCAGCTATAGCGGATGGCAAAGCAAGTAACGACGAACAGTGCGGCGGACAGAATGACGCCATCGATCACGGCCGATGTGCGGGGCCGGAATCCATCGAGGGAGGAGAACGAGGGAACGCCATCGGCAGGCCGGACAGCAGACCTGGCGGCGGCTTCGGTCCAAAGGTCAGGCCGTATAAACCATTGCCGCAGACTTGATACCAGGCAGTCGCACAAGAGGGTGAAGCGCGCCATCTTGCCTTCGGTCAATTCGAAGATGGAAAGCATTTCGTCACCAAATCTCTCGCGAAAGGCGGGGGGATGAAGGCGGATGGTGACGCGATAGAGATACCGGAGCATCAGGACCTCCGAGGCTTGAGAGTGCGCAGACGTGAACGGCCCTCGCGGACCACTTCTGAGAGCCGCTCAATCTCTGACTGCAAAATCCGGCCACCAGTCGCGGTCAGGCGATAGTAACGCCGACGAGGGTCATCGTCTCCTGCCTTAAGTCCTAGTTCCTCGACCCATTCGCGGTCGATCAGCTTTTGCAGATTGTCGTAGAGAGTTCCAGGACCGAGCTTGTACTTGCCCTCCGATTGCCGTGCGACCTCCAGCATGATGCCGTAGCCATGGAGATCCTCGCCGGCTAGCGAAAGCAGGATGTGCAAGGCGGCTGGGGAGAGAGGAAGGAAGCTATGCTGGTCCTCGGTCATACTCGGATATTGTTATATCGGATTCCGAGTTAGTTGTAAAGCATTGATCTTCGTGGTTGGTGTCTTGACTAACCACAAAGGGCGCGAAGTTCCACGAACGAAAGCGTCAAGCGACTGGGCCGACGCGGGCTGCGCCCGCAAGCCACTCCGCCTGGCGGGGATCTCCGTTGTTGACAGCATAGAGCACCAGTTCTACTCGGGTGGAGATCCCTAGTTTTTCGAAGATGCGAAAGAGATATTTCTTGATGGTGTGCTGGCTGAGATTGAGTTCGATGGCGATTTGGCGATTGCCCAGGCCTTCGGCGACGAGAGCGACGACTTGTTCCTCACGCGGAGTAAGAATGCGGTCGCCTGTGGAATTTAGTACCCGCAACGAAGGGACTTCAGAAATGAGTTCCAGGATGTAATTAAGTTGCTCGGTGCTGGCCCAGATCTGGCCGTCGGCGACGCGCAGAATACATTTGCATAACGAGCGCAGGTAGGCGTCGGTGACGCAGAAGATGCCACGAGCTCCAGAACGAAAACCGCTGATGACGAGCTCGCGATCGAGCGATTCTGTTAGGAGGACTTTCGGAATTGCGGGATAGGACTGGTGAAAGCGCCGCAGAGTCATTACGGCATCAGAGAGGCTCGCCAGGGAGCTCAGCGCGAGTAGTGCAACTCGAGGATAACTTTCGGCGACCGCTTGATGAATGGAGTCAGGGTCCATAGCGCAAGAATGAATCTCGAACTCGGAATGACGTCGCAAGGCGCTAATGAGAAGTTGAGACTGCATGCGGTTCGAATCGGCGATGAGGATTGGAATCGCGTCCGAAGTGGCGTCAGACGATGTCATTGCTGAAAAATCTCCGCAACAAGCACTAAAAAAATTGTAGAGAGGCGAGGTTGTGTTCACAAGAAAACTCGTGCGCAAAATCAGGAACGGCTTCCATTTTGGGAAGAGCATTTCACGTACCGAAAGTTGCCGATCAGACGGCAAGGTCGCCTGTGAAATCCGAGCAGCTTCTTGTCCGTTCGAAGGGGATAAACGTGATACGGGTCACCTGATTTGTTTCAATGCGGGAATGGAACGGCGACGGACAGTGCAGCGACTGTGACATTGCGAAAATGCAAGTCCACTTTTGTATTTTCAGCGGGCGCAAAGTGACCCGAGGCCGATTTCGCAGAATGCTCCGGTGCTCTATGTCGGACGGTTGTCTGCTGAGAAAGGCGTCGGCGATTTGTTGCGTGCGATGCAGAAGCTGCCGTATTTGCGTCTGCAAATTGCGGGGGATGGGCCGGAACGAAATGCGCTAGAGAATCTAGCGGCGTCGTTGCGGTCGGACAACGTCGAGCTCCTGGGCAAGCTATCGGCGGAGGAGCGCGATCGACTGATCAAGGAGTCTCAGTTCACGGTTCTGCTTTCGCATGCATACGAAACATT